>PVBE011857924.1_pt1 | contig 14097 bp, 9 predicted proteins | sample 1631181 | NCBI WGS metagenome assembly PVBE01 (sample SAMN08397723, study PRJNA350692) | Marine metagenome, whole genome shotgun sequencing project. | isolation source: water | place: Pacific Ocean | collected 2012-04
CGGCGGGCAGCGTGCCGTCGCAGTCGGTATCGACCCCGTCGCAAAGTTCGGTGCCGCCCGGGACGATGTCGGGGTTGGTGTCGTCGCACTCGGCGCAGGCGAGGAAGCCGTCGCCGTCGTCGTCGACCTCGTCCCCGGGGACGATCGCGTCGCAGTCGTCATCCAGCTCGTTGCACGCCTCGGGGGCGAGCGGGTAGCGGAGGGGGTCATCATCCGCGCAGTCACCGGCGCAGACGTGCCAGCCGTCGTTGTCGCTGTCGAGCTCGGACGCAGGGACGTCCCCGTCGCAGTCGTCGTCGGCGGCGTTGCACAGCTCCGTGGCGCCCGGGAACTGGAAGGGATCGTCGTCGTCGCAGTCGCCGGCGCAGGGGGGCACGCCGTCGCCGTCCCCGTCGTCCTCGGCGCTGAGGTCGCCGTCGCAGTCGTTGTCCTTGCCGTCGCACAGCTCGGGAGCTTCCGGATAGACCGTGTCGTCGTCGTCCGAGCAGTCCCCCGCACAGGCGGCGACGCCGTCCCCGTCGAAGTCGGACTCGTTGGTCGGGAGCAGACCGTCGCAGTCGTTGTCGACGCCGTCGCAGATCTCCGGAGCCCCGGGAAACGTGGAGGCATCCTCCTCGTCGCAGTCCTCGTCGCCCACGAAGCCGTCCCGGTCGATGTCCAGAGCCGCCAGCAGCCCCTCTCCTGACAGCGCGATGTCGTGCGTGGTGGTCCCCAACACGTTGGAGAGGGTCAACGACAGCACGGCCAGGTGCGGGCCGGGGGTGGTGGGCTGGAAGCGGACCGAGACGAACGTCGGCTCGTCGGTGCCGAGCACGGGATCGGGGGTCTGCACGACCGCGAACGGCGCGCTCGGAGGGTCGAGGGTGGCGGTTAGCTCGGCGGGCCCGCCCCTGAGGATCACGACGTCCAGCCCCTCGTCGTCGGCGCCGCCCACGGGGGTGTCTTCGAAGGCGAGCTGAGATCGCGAGAGATCGAGCACGAAGCCGCTGCCACAGGCAGACAGCACGAGCGCGCTCGCGCACGCGACGATCAGCCCCCGGATCGTCTCTGTGGCCATCACGGGCGGGAGTGTACCAGCGGCTCGAAGCGGGCATGATCGCCGCCATGAACGACGCCTCCGCCACCGCTTTTGTCGTCAGCCAAGGCGAAGAGCTGCTCACCGGTCAGACGGTCGACACGAACTCGGCCTGGCTGTGCGGCAAGCTCACCGACCTCGGCTTCCGGGTCGTCGGAGCAGCGACCGCGGCCGATCGCACCGACGCGATCGCCGACGTGCTCACCCGGGCCGTGGCGAGCGCCGACGTGGTGGTCTGCACGGGAGGCCTCGGCCCCACCGAGGACGACCTGACCGCCGAAGCCGCGGCGATCGCGTTCGACGACACCGTCGCCCTCAACCCCGAGGCGCTTGAGCAGGTCGAGGCGAAGTACCGCGCCGCGGGGCACACGATGGCCGCCGCCAACCGCCGGCAGGCGATGCTCCCGACGCGGGCGTTCATCGTGCCCAATGGTCGCGGCACGGCGCCGGGCTTCGGAGTGACGACGGCGGCCGGCACCCGCCTGTTCTGCCTCCCCGGCGTGCCCTCGGAGATGAAAGCGATGTGGCACGAGGTCGTGCGGCCGGCCCTGGTCGAAGAGGGCGGAGTGGCAGCCCCCCGGCGGTTCTTGTTCCGCGTGCTCGGCAGGGGCGAGTCCCAGCTGCAGGACCTGCTCGGGGACGTGATCGCCGGCTTCGACGGGGTGGTGCTGGGCTTCCGCACGGCGATGCCGGAGAACCAGGTCAAGCTCGTCGCCGATCCGGAGGTGCCCGCGGACCGGTTCGACGCGGCCGTCGACGCGGTGCGGCTGCTGCTCGGCAAGGACGCCTTCAGCGAGGACGAGGACGTCTCCCTCGCCGCCGCGATCGGCGAGCTGCTGGTGGCGCGGGGCGAGCGCCTGGCGCTGGCGGAGTCCTGCACCGGCGGGCTGATCGGCCACCTCTGCGTCACCGAACCGGGCAGCAGCCGGTGGTTGGAGCGGGGCTTCGTGACGTACTCCAACGCCGCGAAGGTGAGCGAGTTGGGGGTCCTGGAGTCGACCCTGGAGGCCCAGGGCGCCGTCGCCGAGGAGATCGCCGTTCAGATGGCCGCAGGCGCGCGTGAGGCGGGCGGGGTCGAGTGGGGGATCGGCGTCACCGGGATCGCGGGGCCGGGCGGGGGCACCGAGGCCAAGCCGGTGGGCACGGTCTGCGTGGGCATCGACGGACCGGCGGGGAGCCGGGTGCGCACGCTGTTCCTGCCCGCACGCGGCCGGGACATGGTCCGGAGGTTCAGCGCGGTGATCGCTTTGGACATGCTTCGGCGGCAGATTCTGCGGTTGAACTGACCGAGCCGGGACGGTTTCCGTCCCGCCTGAAATCCATTCTCTTCCCACGAATTGGCCTTGCGCTGGCCGCCCCGCCGGAAGATAGTTTGAACCTACAAGGGATCGGCTTGACCTGAACGGGTGTTCAGCCTAGGCTGCAAGCAGCAGCAGCGGACGGGGATCACCCGTCAAGCGATCCCGGAGGCACCGATGATGACGAGCAAGAGCAAGAGCAAGACCCAGACCAGGACCGAAGCAAGCCGCCAGAAGGCGCTGGATCTCGCGCTCGCCAGCATTGAGAAAGATCACGGCAAGGGCGCGATCATGCGCCTCGGAGATGCCGAGGACCTCTACCAGGACCTGGACGCCATCTCGACCGGCTCGCTCGGCGTGGACATCGCTCTGGGGGTTGGTGGACTGCCCCGCGGGCGCGTCGTCGAGATCTTCGGACCGGAGAGCTCCGGCAAGACGACCATGACCCTCCAGGTCATCGCGGAAGCGCAGAAGAAGGGCGGCCTCGCCGCGTTCATCGACGCGGAGCACGCGCTGGACGTGACCTACGCCCGCAAGCTCGGGGTCCGCACCGACGACCTCCTCATCAGCCAGCCCGACACCGGCGAGCAGGCGCTCGAGATCTGCGAGACGCTGGTCCGCAGCGGCGCCCTCGACGTCATCGTCATCGACTCGGTCGCGGCCCTGGTGCCCAAGGCCGAGCTCGAGGGGAACATGGGCGACTCCCTCCCCGGCCTCCAGGCCCGGCTCATGAGCCAGGCCATGCGGAAGCTGACGGCGCTGGTCAGCAAGTCGCAGACCATCGTCATCTTCATCAACCAGCTCCGCATGAAGATCGGCGTCATGTTCGGCAGCCCCGAGACGACCACGGGCGGAAACGCGCTCAAGTTCTACTGCTCGGTCCGCATCGACATCCGCCGCATCGGCTCCATCAAGCAGGGCCAGGACATCATCGGCAACCGCACGCGGGTCAAGATCGTCAAGAACAAGGTCGCCCCCCCGTTCCGCAAATGCGAGTTCGACATCCTCTTCGGCCAGGGGGTCTCTCACACCGGTGAGCTGATCGACATGGCGACGGAGTCGGGCCTGATTCGCAAGAGCGGCTCGTGGTATTCCTATGCGGAGGAAAGGCTCGGGCAGGGCCGTGAGCAGGCCCGGCAGTTCCTTGAAGACAACCCCGAGGTGGCCGAAACGATCGAGGCGCAGGTGCTCGCTGAGCACGGCATCGGCATCGAGACCCCTGCCGCCATCGAGGGCGCACCGGTCGCCGAGGCCTAAGCCGCCTCGAACCGCTTCGGTGCCCGGCGGAGGCGTGAGCGGACCGAAGTGGAAATCAACGACATCCTCAAAGTCGCCATGTCCCGTGGCGCGTCCGATGTGCACCTCCGCGTCGGCATTCCCCCGATGCTCCGCATCCAGGGCTCCTTCCAGCCGCTCCGCGAATACAACCGGCTGACGCCTGAGCACACCGCGCAGTTCGCTGCGTCGATGATGAACAAGGCGCAGAAGGAGAAGTTCGCCGAGACCATGGAGCTGGACATGGCCTACGGCGTGCGTGGGCTGGGCCGCTTCCGGGTCAACATCTTCCGGCAGCGCATGACGCTGGGCCTCGTGCTGCGGACCATCAGCAGCAAGATCATGGGCTTCGAGGAGCTCAACCTCCCCAAGGTGCTGGAGAACATCTGCCAGGAGCACCGCGGCATGGTGGTCGTCACGGGCACCACCGGCTCGGGCAAGTCGACGACCCTGGCGGCGATGATCGACATGATCAACAGCACGCGGTCGGGGCACATCCTCACCATCGAGGACCCGATCGAGTTCATGCACCGCGACAAGCGCTGCGTGATCACGCAGCGGGAGGTCGGCACCGACACGCTGAACTACGCCAACTCCCTGCGAGCGGCTTTGCGCCAGGATCCCGACGTCATCCTGGTCGGTGAGATCCGCGACATCGAGACGATGGAGATCGCGTTGGAGGCGGCGGACACGGGCCACATGGTCATGTCGACGCTGCACACCATGAACTGCGCCGAGACCATCACCCGCATGGTCAGCATGTTCCCGCCCCACCACCAGGACGGCGTACGCCTTCGCTTGGGCTCGGTGCTCAAGGGCGTCATCAGCCAGCGGCTGGTCCCCCGCGCCGATGGCAAGGGCCGGGTCCCCGCGCTGGAAGTGATGGTGAACACGGGCCGGATCCGCGAGTACATCGAGTCCAAGGAGCGGACCAAGGAGATCACCGACGCCCTCGCGCGCGGCCACTCCACCTACGGCACCCAGACGTTCGACCAGTCGCTGTACTCGCACTACAAGGACGGCGCCATCAGCTACGAGGACGCGCTCAAGTTCGCGTCCAACCCGGACGACTTCGCGCTGCGGGTTTCCGGGGTGGTCAGCTCCGCGGACCAGTTCGGGTAGGCCAACGCTCCCTGAAGGACTATCCTCCGCCGTCCCTCAGGAGAGTTCATGAAGGTCGCCCACATCCGCACCCGCTTCCTCGAGTTCTTCGAGGCCCGCCAGCACACCATCGTGCCCAGCTCTTCCGTCGTGCCGAGCAACGACCCCACGCTGTTCTTCGTCAACGCCGGCATGGTCCAGTTCAAGGACGTGTTCGTGGGCAAGGAGCAGCGGCCGTACAGCCGGGCTACGACCGTGCAGAAGTGCATGCGCGTCAGCGGCAAGCACAACGACCTGGAGAACGTCGGCTTCACCGCGCGGCACCACACGCTGTTCGAGATGCTCGGCAACTTCAGCTTCGGCGACTACTTCAAGAAGGAAGCGATCGCGTACGCGTGGGAGTTCCTGACCGTCGAGATGGGGCTCCCCGCCGACCGGCTCCTCATCACGATCTACAACGACGACGATGAGTCCTACGACCTGTGGCGTGCCCAGGGCGTGCCGGACAACCGCATCGGCCGGTGCGGCGAGAAGGACAACTTCTGGTCCATGGGACCGACCGGCCCTTGCGGCCCCTGCACCGAGATCCACTGGGATCTGCAGAGCGACTTCGTGCTCGACAACGAGCCCGACCCCTGGGGCTATGGGCACGACGCGGGCCGCTACATGGAGATCTGGAACAACGTCTTCATGCAGTACGAGCGGTACAAGGACGAGAACGGGACCATCCAGCAGCGCGATCTGCCCCGTCCGTCGGTCGACACCGGCATGGGGCTGGAGCGGCTCGCCGCCATCAAGCAGGGCCACAAGAGCAACTGGGAGATCGACGAGCTCCAGGCGATCATCCAGCGCGCCGCGGGCATCGCAGGCGTCACCTACGGCCCCGACGAGCCGACCAACCAGAGCCTCCGGGTCATCGCCGACCACGCGCGGGCCTCCGCGTTCCTCGTCGCCGACGGCGTCATGCCCAGCAACGAAGGCCGCGGCTACGTGCTCCGCCGCATCATGAGGCGCGCCATCCGCTACGGCGTGAAGCTCGGCATCAACGAGCCGTTCCTGCACACCTGCGCCGACCTCGTGGTCGACATGATGCAGGCGAGCTACGCCGAGCTGACCGACCGCCGCGAGTTCATCCACAAGGTCGTGCTCAACGAGGAGACCACCTTCCGCGAGACCCTCGACCGCGGCCTCGCCCTCCTGGACGAGCAGTTCGCCGGCCTCGGCGAGGGCGGCGTGCTCGGCGGAGAGGTCACCTTCACGCTCCACGACACCTTCGGGTTCCCCCCCGACCTGACCCAGATCATCGCCGGCGAGCGCGGCCTTGGCGTCGACATGGTCGGCTACGAGGCCTCCATGAAGCAGCAGCGTGAGCGCAGCCGCGCCGCGTGGAAGGGCACCGGCCAGGAAGAGGTCGGCAGCGTCTACCTCGGCTTCGGCGAGGGCGCCGGCAGCGCGTTCGTCGGCTACGGCGGCACCGTCGGTCGCAGCGAGGTCCTCGGCCTCGTCGTGGGCGGCGCGAGCGTCGAGTCGGCCGAAGCGGGCACCGACGTCGAGGTCATCGTCGCCGAGACCCCGTTCTACGCCGAGTCCGGCGGGCAGGTCGGCGATCACGGCGTCATCGCGGGGGCTGACGGGCTCGTCCGCGTCACCGACTGCGTCAAGCCCGCGGGGCCCCTCATCGTGCACCGCGGGACCGTGGCCGAAGGCGCGATCCGGGTCGGCGAGACCGTCGACTTGACCGTCGATGCGAGCCGCCGCGGCGACATCATGCGGAACCACACCGCGACCCACCTGCTCCACGCCGCGCTCCGCTCCCTGCTGGGCACCCACGTGACGCAGAAGGGTTCGCTGGTCGACGGCGAGAAGCTCCGCTTCGACTTCTCCCACTTCGAGGCGATCCCGGACTCGGCCGTGCGCGACATCGAGGACCTGGTCAACGAGCAGATCCTCGCCAACACGCCCCTGGACGTGGCCGAGTCCACCATCGCGGAGGCTCAGGCCCGCGGCGCCATGGCGTTGTTCGGCGAGAAGTACGGCGACGTCGTGCGGGTGGTCGAGGTCCCCGGCTTCTCCGTCGAGTTGTGCGGCGGCACGCATGTGGCGGCCACCGGTGAGATCGGCCAGCTCAAGCTCGTGCACGAGGGCGGCATCGCCGCGGGCGTGCGTCGCGTCGAGGCGCTGACCGGACGCGGAGCGTTCGGCTACCTCCGCGGGCTGGAGTCGCAGGCCAAGGCGATCGGCTCCCAACTCCGCAGCAAGGGCGACGAGAGCGTCGCCAAGGTGGGCAAGCTCCTCGAGGACCAGAAGGCCCTCCGCAAGGAGATCGAGCAGCTCAAGCAGAAGCTCGTCGCCGGCGGCGGCGCGGGCGGGGGCCCGGAGGCGCGCGATGTCGCCGGCGTGAAGGTGCTCGCGACCGAGGTCGAGGGCGCCTCCGGCAAGGAGCTGCGCGGCCACGCCGACCTGCTCCTGGACAAGCTCGGCAGCGGCATCGTCGTGCTCGGAAGCCGGGACGGGGGCAAGGTCAGCCTGCTGGTGAAGGTCAGCAAGGACCTGACCAGCCGCGTCTCCGCGGGCGACCTCGTCAAGGAGCTCGCCCCCATCGTGGGCGGACGCGGAGGCGGACGCCCGGACATGGCCCAGGCCGGCGGCCGCGAGCCGGGACAGCTGGGCGCCGCCATCGACCGAAGCTACGAACTCGTAGGCGCCGCCCTCGCATGAGGTAGGCTCCGGGAGGGGGGGCGCAGGGGATCCATGGGGATGGACGCGCCGGATCATCCGTTGATGAACCTGCTCTGCGGTGTGGCCGCGGACGGGCTCCCGTGCGGGCTGATCGTGCTCGACGCCGACGGCGTCATGATCTGGCAGAACGCCGAAGCTCAATCGATCCTGGGGGAACCCGGTCAGGACTCCCTGGCCATGGGGCGCAACGTCGCCGAGCTCCCCAACGTCGATGACGCCGGGCTGCTGCCCATCCTCAAGCAGGTGCTCGACGGTCGCGAGCTGCGCAACGTCGTCGCCGACCTGACGACCCTGCGGGGCAAGCGGGTCAGCCTGTCCGTCAACGCCGGCCCCATCGACGACGAAGCGGGCGTACGCCAGGGCGTGTGGCTCGCAATTCAGGACCTCGGGGAGGACGGCGCGCTGGCGGGACGCCTGCTGTCGGCGCAGCGCATGGAGTTCATCGGAGTCGCCACCACCGGCGTCATCCACGACCTCAACAACCTGCTCACCGCCCTCGGAGGCACCCTGGAGCTGCTGCGCTCCGGCGCCGAAGCCGACCCCATCCTCTTGGGAGCGCTGGACGGCATGATCCGCCGCTCCACCGACGTCACCCGCCAGCTGCTCCGGGCCGCTCGCCCCGAGGCTGAGCGCTTCGAGCCCCTGGACCTGAACACACCGGTGCGCCAGGCGGCGGACCTGCTGCGGCACTCCTTCGGCAAGGAGATCCGCGTCACGCTGGACGTACCCGGCGCTGCCGTCGCCGTGGTCGGCGATCGCACCGCGTTGCTGCAGGCGATGTTCAACCTCGGCGTGAACGCCCGCGACGCCATGGGCGGCCGGGGGCAGCTCTTCCTCGAGCTCGCCGTCGTCGCCGACATCGAGTTCAACCGGTCGCAGGATTGGGTCGGCCGCTACCACGCCCGCTTGCGGGTCAGCGACGACGGACCCGGGATCCCACCGGAGGTCCGAGACCGGCTGTTCGAACCGTTCTTCTCCACCAAGTCCCCCGACCGGGGGACCGGCATGGGGCTGGCGGTGGTGCATCGCGCGGTCACCGACCACGGAGGCCTGATCACGATCGGCGATCTCCCCGACCGGGGCGCGGTGTTCGAGATCCTCCTGCCGATGTACCCCGGCCCGGTCGACAACGATGAGCCGACCAAGGCGCTGTCGGTTCCGTCCTACATCTTCGACTTGAACCGCCCGCCGCTGAAGGACAAACGCATCCTCGTCACCGATGACGAGGCGTCGCTCCGCCTCCTCTTGGACACGGCCCTCACCGGACGGGGCGCCACCGTGGAGACCGTCGCCAACGGTCGCCACGCGGTGGAGGTGATCCGCGAAGCGATGGAGGCGGGACGGCGGTTCCACGGCGCCGTCGTCGACCTCCGCATGCCCGGGGGCGACGGCACCGAGGCGATCCCGCTGATGCGGGAAGCGGACCCGAGGCTCAAGATCATCGCCACCTCGGGCCTGCCCCCCACAGAAGCCGAGGCCGAGGACCTGAGCAAGGACAAGGCGAAGTTCGTGGGCAAGCCCTTCCAGCTGTCGGAGATCATCGATCTGCTCGTGTTGTCGTGACCGAGCCGGCCGACTACCGCGTCCCCGCGGGGCGCACCGGAGTGATGCTCAACGCCAACGCCGGGCGGGTGCGCCGAAGCACCGCCCGCGCCATTGCCCGCGCCTGCCCCGACGCCACGATCTTCTGGACCCGTTCGATGGAGGAGGCGGAGGACGCCGTCGAGGCCGCGATCGAGTCCAACATCGACACCCTCTTCGCCGGGGGCGGCGACGGCACGATCATCGATCTGTGCAACCGCCTCCTGCTGTACGAGAACTCCCCCCAGCTGGGGATCCTCAAGCTCGGCACCGGCAACGCCCTCGCCACCTGGGTGGCGGCGCGGCCCATCCCGCTGGACCTGGCCGCGTGGCACGACGGCGAGGCCTACCGCCCCCGCGAGCTGCGGTTCGTGCGGGCCGAGGATGAGTCCTTCCCGTTCGCCGGCATGGGCTGGGACGCGGCGATCCTCAACGACTACAAGTGGGTCAAGCAGCACCTCAAGGGCACGCCCTTCGAGGCGAAGCCGTACCACCTGCCGACGTACTTCGCGGCCGCGTTCGGGCGCACGGTCCCCCGCCTCACCGTGCAGCGGGCGCCCCCCCGGGTGCACGTCGAGGTGCTCGAGGGCGAAGCCTGGCGGGTCGACAAGCTGGGGGAGCGGATCGGACGGGTCTACGGCCCTGGCGAGGTGCTGTACCAGGGCCCCGCGCACATGACCGCGTTCGGGACCACGCCGTACTACGGCTACGCGATGCGCATGCTCCCCCACGCCGAGCTGCTGCCCAGCCACTTCCACCTGCGCGTCAGCGCCCTGAGCATCCCCAAGGTGGTCAACCAGCTGCCGAACATCTGGATGGGCACGTACGAGGACGAGCGGCTGTACGACTTCGTGGTGCAGACCGTCTACGTGCGGTACGACGACGAGGTCCCCTACCAGGTCGGAGGGGACGCCCGCGGCATGCGTCAGGAGCTGGTGTTGGGGCTCTCGCCGACGTCGCTGCCGGTGGTGTCCTTCGAGGGACCCGACGGCTCGTCGTTCTGAAGCTGCTTGCGGGCTCGGTCGGCCCAGCGGGTGTCGGCGAAGTTCGTCAGCACGATGCCGAAGATCACGGCTGCTTCATCGCGCTGCGCCGCGGCGAGATCCGGGTCGGTCTCCTCCTCGGCCATCTTCATCATGCAGACGCCGCGGCGGTACTGGGAGCGCGCCACCAGCGGTGAGTGGGGGTACTCCTCGATGGCGAGGCGGTAGCGGCGCTCGGCCGCCCTCCACTCCTTGCCCTTCCAGTAGAAGTTCCCGATCTGGATGGCCGCGCCGGACAGGCGCTTCTCCACCTTGCCCCGCAGGCGTGTCACCTCGGGCGTGTACTCGGACTCGTGGAAGCGCTCCTCGAAGCCCTCGAGGCGGCGGAGGCCGCGGCGGCTGTGAGTCTGATCGCGCTGCGCGATCGTCGGCGCGAGCTTGAACTCGGCCCGCGCCGTTCGGTAGACGACGTAGTCGGTGTCGGGGTGGCGGGGGTGCAGCCGGGCGAAGCCGCGGTAGGCGTCCACCGCCTCGATGTAGGACGACTTCTCGTACAGACAGTCGGCGACCTTGAGCTCCGACAGCACCGAGTACTGGTTGAACGGGAAGTGGTTCCGCACCCGCTCGAAGGTGATGATCGCCTCGTCGTAGTACCCGCGCTTCATCTGCCGCAGGCCCTGGTTGTAGAGGGTCTCCGGATCCTCGGGGGCGCGGACGCGGCCCTCGGGCGCAGGGGGCACACGCACCTGCGGCGGGCTCTGCGCCAGAACCGGCGCCGCCACCAGCAACGTGAGCGTGATCATGATGAGTCGCAAAGCCATCGCGCGGCGCATCTTGCAGACCTCGGGTCCCCTGGGCAAGCTTCGTACCCCTGCAGCCGCGGTTTGACACGTGCAGGGCGCTCCTTAGGGTCCTCCAAACCCGGAGCTGACCGTTCCCTTCCGTCGAGGATGACCGCGTGACCGAACACCGCCCTCTGGACTTCAGCACCTTCCTCCTCAGCCTGGGGACCTCCGCGCTCGTGCAGCTCGGCGAGGCCCCGGATCCGACCCAGGGAGGCGACCCGTGTCCCGACCTGGCCGGGGCCCGGCAGACGATCGATCTGCTCGCGCTGCTGGAGCACAAGACCCGCGGCAACCTGGATGATAAGGAGCTCAAACTCCTGAACAACCTGCTCACGGACCTGCGGACCCGCTTCGTCCACGCCACCAAGAAGGAGTGTTGAGATGCGAAGCGACAAGCTGACCGTCAAGAGCCAGGAGGCCCTCGCCACCGGGCAGCAGATCGCGTCCGACAACGGCCAGCAAGAGGTCGATGTCGAGCACGTGATGCTGGCGTTGCTGCACCAGGAGGGCGGCGTCGTCCCCGCGATCGTGGCCAAGGTCGGCGCCGACGCCTCCGCGCTGGACAACGCCCTGAAGGAGTCGATCCAGCGGCGACCGAAGGTCGACGGCGGGCGTCCGTTCGTCAGCGACCGGCTCCACAAGCTGGTGGATCTGGGCCTCAAGGAGGCGGGCAAGCTCAAGGACGACTACGTCTCCACCGAACACCTGCTGCTGGCCACCACCAGCGACAAGCGGGACGCCGGCAAGGCGCTCGCTTCGGTCTCCCTGACCCGCGACGCGGTGCTCCAGGCGCTGCAGTCGGTGCGCGGATCCCACCGGGTCACCGATCAGGAACCCGAGGGCAAGTTCCAGGCGCTGGAGAAGTACGGACGCGACCTCACCGACATGGCCCGCCAGGGCAAGCTCGACCCCGTCATCGGACGCGAGGAAGAGGTCCGCCGGATCATGCAGATCCTGTCCCGGCGCACGAAGAACAACCCCGTGCTCGTGGGCGAGCCCGGCGTCGGCAAGACCGCGATGGCCGAGGGGCTCGCCAACCGGATCGTCGCCGGCGACGTGCCGGAGAACCTCAAGGACCGCCGGGTCATCGCGCTGGACATGAGCTCGATGGTCGCGGGCGCCAAGTTCCGAGGCGAGTTCGAAGAGCGGCTCAAGGCCGTGCTCAAGGAGGTGCAGGACTCCGACGGCGAGATCATCCTGTTCATCGACGAGCTCCACAACATCATCGGAGCGGGCAAGACGGAGGGGTCGATGGACGCCTCCAACATGCTCAAGCCGGCGCTCGCCCGGGGCGAGTTGCGGTGCGTCGGGGCGACGACCCTGAACGAGTACCGCAAGCACATCGAGAAGGACTCCGCACTGGAGCGGCGCTTCGCCAAGGTCTTCATTTCCGAGCCCAGCGTCGAGAACACCGTCGCCATCCTGCGCGGCCTCAAGGACGTCTACGAGGAGCACCACGGGGTGCAGATCCGCGACGCCGCCCTCATCGCCGCGGCCCGGCTGTCCCACCGGTACATCTCCGACCGCTTCCTCCCCGACAAGGCGATCGACCTGATGGACGAGGCCGCCTCGGCGGTCCGCATGCAGGTCGACTCCATGCCGGAGGAGATCGACGTGCTGGATCGGAAGATCCGCACGCTCCAGATCGAGAAGCAGGCCCTCCGCAAGGAGCGGGACCGGCAGAGCAAGGAGCGGGTGGGCGCGATCGACGGGGAGCTGGCGAACCTCACCGAAGAGTCCGTCGCGCTCAAGACGCGCTGGACTGCGGAGAAGGAGAGCCTCGCCGGCCTCCAGGGCCTCAAGGCCGAGCTCAACGCCGCCCGTGGCGCGATGGAGCGAGCCGAGCGCGACAGCGACCTGACCAAGGCCGCCGAGCTCAAGTACGGCGCCATCCCGGACCTGGAGAAGGCCCTCGAGGAGGCCGAGGCGGTCCTCAAGAACAAGGGCGAAGGCAGCCTGATCGTCGAGGAAGTCACCGAGGAGGAGATCGCGGCGGTCATCGCCAAGTGGACGGGCATCCCGGTCAGCCGGCTCAGGGAGTCGGAGATCGAGAAGCTGCGCCGCATGGAGGACGTGCTCCGCAAGCGCGTCGTCGGCCAGGACCCCGCCCTGGAGCTCGTCTCCTCAGCCGTCCGCCGGGCCCGCGCCGGCCTGCAGGAGGAGTCCCGCCCCATCGGCTCGTTCATCTTCCTGGGGCCCACCGGCGTCGGAAAGACCGAGACCGCCAAGGCGCTCGCGGAGTTCCTCTTCGACGACGAGACCGCGGTGGTGCGCATCGACATGTCGGAGTTCATGGAGAAGCACTCCGTGGCCCGCCTCATCGGAGCGCCTCCCGGCTACGTCGGGTACGACGAGGGCGGCGTGCTGACCAACGCGGTCGCCACCCGGCCCTACTCGGTCGTGCTCTTCGACGAGATCGAGAAGGCGCACGGGGACGTGTTCAACATCCTCCTGCAGATGCTGGACGACGGCCGCCTGACGGACAGCCACGGCAAGACCGTCGACTTCCGCAACACCGTCGTGATCATGACGAGCAACGCCGGCGCCCACGCGATCATGGAGAACGCCGGCAACCGGAAGAAGATGCACGAGGTCGCCATGGCGGCGCTCCGCGAGGGGTTCCGCCCGGAGTTCCTCAACCGCATCGACGACATCGTCGTGTTCAACCCGCTGACCCGCGCCGACATCGGCCGCATCGTCGACATCCAGATGGGCTACCTGCGGGGCCTGCTCGCCAAGCGGGAGATCACCATCGAACTGGACGAGCCGGCGACCCAGCTCATCGGCGACCTCGGGTTCGATCCCGCCTACGGCGCGCGGCCGCTCAAGCGGGCGATTCTGCGGAACTTCAAGGACCCGCTGAGCCTCGCCCTGCTGGACGGCAAGTTCGGCGAGGGGAGCCACATCACGGTCGGCGTGAAGGAGGAGACCTTCACCTTCACGGCGACCACGAAGGAGTCGTTGAGCGCCTGATTGGGGCGATCCGACTCTTCTTGTCGGGAAACGCTCAAGATCGCGCACCGGACAGCCGATACTGAGCGTGGATGAACCGGGGTAGCAACACCGAATGGCCGATGGCGGGCGCTCCCACAGAGGAGCACACGCTGTTCACCACCCGCGGCGCCTCCACTGGCGAGGGTGCCGGGCTGTTCGCCGTTTCGCAGCGTCCAGCGCTGCTGGTCCAACGCGGACCGACGGTC
>PVBE012570316.1_pt1 | contig 14093 bp, 5 predicted proteins | sample 1631181 | NCBI WGS metagenome assembly PVBE01 (sample SAMN08397723, study PRJNA350692) | Marine metagenome, whole genome shotgun sequencing project. | isolation source: water | place: Pacific Ocean | collected 2012-04
CGCCGATGACCAGATCGCCCGGCGCGCTGATCACCGTGATGTAGACCAGGGGCTCGGCGTCCACGGCGGCGCGCACGTCCGCCTCCGGGGCCAGCACCCGCCAGTTGACCCAGCGCCGCTCCTCCGGTGCCAGATCGTGGCCCTCCCAGGCTCGATCGAGCAGGGCGTAGTCGCCGCCCACCATGTGGGTGAAGATGGCCATGCCGTTGAACTGATGGTACATGGCGTCCAGATCGCGCCAGGCCTCCATGGCGAAGAGCGAGTTGGTCTCGCCGGCGCAGAAGCCGAGCACCGACTCGGGCTGCAGGCCGAGGACGCCGCGGCTCAGCTCGGTGTGGATCAGCGAGAGGAAGGCGCTGCCCCAGAGCTTGGCGTGGGGCGGGGCGTCGTCGCCGGCGCCGCTGCGAAAGATCCAGCCCGTGGCCTCGGCCAGGGAGCGGCTGCGGCTGAAGGCCCGCTGGCGAAGCTCGGGCAGCGCCAGCAACAGGTCGCTCCCCATGCCGCCGTAGGATCCGGCCGGGCCGGTGAAGACGAAGGCCAGCTCGCCCTCCACCGGGGCAGCCTGGAAGTGCACGCCCGGACCCGGGCGGCGCTCCTGGCCACGGAGGAACCCCTCTGCCTGCGCCCGCCGCTGGCGCATCTCCTCGTCGCTGGATGCCACCAGCACCAGGCGCGCCGGGCCCTCGGCGCCGGGCCGGTCCCGCTCCATGCGATCCAGCACCTCGTCGGCGTCGCGGCCCGAGTACTGCGCCACCCGCGGGCTGCCGCCCAGCAGCAGCGGCTGCGCCGCGCCCTGGTCGTCCTCGCCGAGGCAGACCTCCATGGGCTCGCCGCGCAGCGGGGAGACTTTCACGCGCGCGCTGGCGCCGTCACCGGGCAGCCAGGGCATGGGGCCCCGACCGCCAGCGGCGGGGGACGCCCGGTGGCGGCAGGCCATGGCCGCGGCCGCCACGTGCAGCAGCCCCGAGGCGGCGTGGGCGTGGCCGAACAGCGGCGTCAGGTCGTGGCCTCCCTGGCCGAGGCAGAGCCCGGGCTCCCCGTCGGGGTCCCGCTCCAGCACAGCGAAGATCTCGTCGCCGTCGCGACGCGCGTCGTCCAGGCGCTTGAGCGCCAGCACCACCGCCGCGTCGCCGGGCGTGTGCAGGTGCTCGGGCAGGACCTGCCGCGCGGCCGCGGCGTTGACCGGTTCGCAGCCCATGTCCACGGCTCCCACCAGCGCGACGTCCAGCTCGCCGTGGCGCAGGGCCCGGGCGGCGAGCTGTAAACAGATGAGCCCCGACCCTTCCTCGGCAGAGACAGTGAAGCTGGGGCCGGCCAGGTCCAGCTGGGCGCAGAGCCGGTTGGCCGGGATGTTCGGCATGGCCCCCACCACGCCGGCCGCCTTGCGGGGCGAGCCCATGAGGTCCCGCGCCTGCTCCAGCCACTCCTGGTCCAGATCGCGCTCCAGGGCCCCGGCCCAGTCTCCGGCCCACTGGGCCACCCGCCAGCGGGCGCCGTAGCGGCCCACCTCGGCGTCGCACTGCATGCCGACCATCACGCCGGTGCGCTCACGCGGCAGCGTCCCCACGCGCCGGGACAGATCCATCCCGGCCCGCAGCACGAACAGCTGCTGGGCCAGGGTCTGATCCAGATCGGCCGGCGGGAAGCGCATCCCCGTGACCGGGAGGCTCACGTCGTCGGCCAGGCCTGCCGGCGCGCCGTCTGCCCCATCCCGCAGGTGGGGCTCCCCGGCGAACATGGCCCGGGCGAACTCGCCCCGGTGGGAGCAGTCCGCGGCCAGCACCTCCACGCCGATGATGGCCAGGCGCCCACCCGCGGCGCCCTTGGCGCGGATCGTCGGGGACTGTGGATCGAACCCGACGCTGTCGGAGGCCTCGCGGCCGGAGCCAGCGCTGGCAGCGGACGCGGTGCCCGGGTACTGCTCCACCAGCAGGTGCGCGTTGTTGCCGCCGAAACCGAAGTTGTTCACCGCGGCCACCCGCGGGCCATCAGCGGGCCAGGCCTCGGCGTCGTGCAGCAGGCGGAAGGGGGAGCCGTCCAGCTCCGCCATGGGCTCCTCCACGTGCAGCGTGGCCGCTCGCTCGCCGGCGTTCATGGCGGCCAGCACCTTGATCAGTCCGGCCACCCCCGAGGCGGTGATCAGGTGCCCCAGGTTCGACTTGAGCGAACCGATGGGCACACCCTCGAGGCCGTCGAACACCCGCCCCATGCTCCTGAGCTCCACGCCGTCGCCGAGGATGGTGCCGGTGGCGTGGCACTCCACCAGGGAGACGTCGGCCGGGGTCAGGCCGCCCGACATGGCGTAGGCCTGCTCCATGGCGCGCACCTGCCCCTCCTCGTCGGGCACCAGCATGCCGCGGCCGCGGCCATCATTTGAGAGCCCCACGGCGCGGATCACGCCGAGGATGCGGTCTCCGCGGGCGATGGCGTCTTCCAACCGGCGCAGCACGACGAAGGCCGCGCCGCTGGCCGGCAGCAGCCCGTCGGCGTGTTGATGGAAGGGGCGGCTGCGCCCGCTGCGGCTCATGGCCTGCAACGCGCAGAACCCGATGTGCAGGAACAGGTCGTCGGCGCGGTTGACGCCGCCGGCGAGCATCACGTCGGCCTGCCGGTCGTGCAGGCGGTCGCAGGCCAGTTTTACCGCGTAGAGCGATGAGGAGCAGGCGGCGTCCAGGGCGAAGCTGGCGCAGGCGTCCAGGCCCAGCGCCGCGGCCAGCAAGTGCGCCGGTAGCCCCGACATGTAGCGGTTGATCGGGTCCGGCCGCTGCACGCCGGCCAGCTCCCGGGCCCTTCCTTCCAGCTCCTGTTGGCCCACGGCGTCGAGCCACACCGACTCGGCCAGCCGCGACAGCGAGGTCGAGGGATAGGAGAGGTTGCCCAGCACCGCGCCGGCCGCGCCGCGCTCCCTGTCCCAGGCGGCATCGACCAGCGCCTCGCGGGCCGCGTGCAGCACCCAGTGAAAGAGCGGGTCCAGCCCGGCCACCCGGTCCTCGGCCAGGGCGAAGGCCCCGGGCTCGAAGACCCCGGCAAAGGCCGCGTCGTCCACGTACCCGCCGCGGTCGGTCCAGGTGAGGTCCTCGCTCTGCTCGGGCGAGGCGGCAGTGACCAGCTCCCGGCGGATGCGCCAGAGCCCCTCGGGGGCGCTGGTGACCAGGTCTTTGCCGGCGCGCACGGCGTCCCACAGCTGGCCCGGGGTTAGCGCCCCGGGCAGCACGCAGGACTGCCCGATGATGGCGATGGGATCGAAGGCCATGGCTACACCGGCGGGATGCCTCCGATGAGCAGGTCCACGGGGCCGGAGATGTCCCCCTGGAGCTCCTCGACCAGCATGCGCGCCCCCACCTTCAGCGGGATCAGCGGCACGCCCATCTCACGGAAGCGGCCAGCCAGGGCGGGGGTCACCATGCCTCCGTCCCAGGGGCCCCAGTTGATGGAGCGCACCATGCAAGTCTTGCCCCGGAGCGCGGCCTCCGCCCCCGCGACCTGGTTGAGCACCTCGTTGGCCATGGCGTAGTCGCACTGGCCGATGTTGCCCTGGCGGGCGGCCACCGACGAAAAGAGGCAGAGCAGGTTGAGCGGATCGGTGCGCGTTGCCGCCAGCAGCGTGCGCAGCGCCTCGACCTTGGTGTCGAAGACCAGCTCGAACTGCTCCATCTTCTTGTCCACGATGAGCTTGTCGGAGATGACGCCCGCGCCGTGGATGATGCCGGTGATCGGCCCCCACTCCTGGCGGACCAGCTCCAGGGCGGCCTCCACCGCCTCGGCGTCGCGCACGTCCAGGCTGAGGTAGTTGACCTCGGAGCCGGCGTCCCGCAGGGCGGCCAGGGTGGCTCGCACCTGGCGGTTGGCCAGGATCTGGCTCGACTGCTCGCGCAGCTGCTTCGGGTTGATGGAGCGGCGCGCCTCGCGGGCCTCGTCCACCAGGATCTGCTTCAGCTCTGCGTCGTTGGTCGCGTCGCGGTAGGCCGGCGCCTCCTCCATCAATTCTGTGCGCCCGAGGATCAGGATGCGCGGCGAGAAGCGCTGCGCCAGCTCCACCAGGGTGTCGGCGGTGACCCCCTTGCCGCCGCCGGTGACCACCAGCACCGAGTCCTTGTTCAGCACCGGCTCGCCAGGAGTCAGCGTCGAGGGGCGGTTCTCCAGGGTCACGCGAGCGCCGTCGGCGTGGAGGCCCACCTCCACCTCGGTGCCTCCGTCGGTCAGCTCCTCCAGCAGGGCGTCGGCCACCTGGGCCAGGGAGCGCCCGTCACGCTCGAGGTCGATGGCCTTGACCTGGGCCCGGTCCCACTCCCGCGCGGCGGTGCGCGCCAGGGCGGCCAGACCACCAAGCCAGGCCCGCTGACCGGCGTTGCCGGAGAGGCCGAAGTCGCCGCCGGTGTCCTGCACCATCACCAGCAGGCCCCCGGCCGTGCTCAGCTTGTGGCCCACGGTCTGGGCTGCAACGAAGGCCTCGCGGTTCACCGCCATGGCGGCGCGCTCGTCCTCGATCTCTCGCAGGCCGCCGAGGTAGATCACGCCGCCGGCGTTCTTCGGCACCTGCTGGGCCAGCTGGACGTTGAGCCCACGCTGGCGGAGCTTGCCCACCAGCACGCGAGCCACCCCCTCGCCGTCGTCGGTGATCACCAGCGGGCCGCCCGACAGGTCGCCGAGCATGGAGTGCCCCGTGGCCTCCGCCTCGACCTCCTGCACGGTGTATCGACCGATCTCGGGCAGGTCCTCCTCCTCTTCCTCCTCCCCTTCATCCTCCCCGGCCTCCTCCGCGTCGGCCGTCTCGTCCACCAGCTCATGCACCATCATCGGGCCGTCATTGGCGGCGGGCTCCTCGCTGGTCACCGTGTCCTCGGAGCTGGGAATCTCCACGGCGTCCAGCTCCTGCACCACCGCCTCGTCCGGCGTCGGCTCGGGCTCTGGCTCGGGCTCCTGGACCTCGGGCTCGACCTCGGGCTCCTCGACCTCGGGCTCCGGCTCGGGCTCGGGATCCGGCTCGGGGACCGGCTCGGGCTCGGGCTGCGGTTGGATCAGCTCTTCTGCTTCATCAGACTCTGGCGTCGCTGGATCAGCCTCCGGATCGGGCTCTGAATCGCCCTCGGGGGTCGAGTCGGAGTCGGCCTCGCCGTCGGCGCGGCCCGTGCGGTACTCCTCCAGCATATTGAGCACCTGGCCCAGGGTCTGGAGCTTCGGCACCACGCTGGCGTCCACCTCCGGCAGCCAGGGCGCCTTCTCCTGCAGCGCGGAGAGGATCTCCACGCGCTTGATGGAGTCGATGCCGAGGTCTGCCTCGAGGCCCATGTCCATCTCGAGGATGTCCACGGGGTAGCCGGTCTTTTCGGCCACCACCGACAGCAGCAGCTCCTTGTAGTCCACGTCGGGCACGGGGCTGGCCGCGGTGGTCTCCGCCATGGCGGGCGGTGCGCTCACGGCATCGTCTGTCACGGACACCACCGGGAGCTCGTCCACGGTGATCTCCGCCGTCTCGGTCAGACGCCCTGCGGCCTGCTCCAGCCCGTGCTCCTGCTCGGTGGGCACCCGGGTCAGGGCCGGCCTGGGCGGCGCCTCCGCGGGCAACGGCGGCGGGGGCGCGACGGTGGGCGGCGGCACCGGCGCTTCGGCCGGCTGTGGAGTCCAGACGTCCTGCAGCGGGATCTCCATGGTGGGCGGCCGCTGGATCGGATCCGGCGGCAGCGTCGCGGGCAGGGTCCTCTGAGCCACCGGCTGGCCGGTGAGCAGGGACTGCAGCCCGAGCACCGACGTCTCGGCCGTGCGCAGGAAGGCCATGTGGCTCTCGGCCATGGTCTTCTGGAAGGCCGCGTGGGCCGAGGCGGTCTGTCGCTGCAGGTCCTCGTAGGCCCGGATCCAGGCGGCGGTCTCGGCGCTGGTCGCGGCGGCCGCTGTGGGCTGGGCCACGGGCGCCGGCGCGTCGTTGCTGGCCGCGGCGGCCGGCGTGGGCTTGCTCTGTTCCTTGTTCGAGTCGCGTTCGCTCATGGTCACTGTGTCCTCACGCTCCTGCGTCGGGCGGGGAGGGTTCGGTTTCGGTAGCGCCCCGGCCCCGCCCTCGGGGGGGTAGCGCTTGCCATGGTTGGATCCATCGATGGGCACCACCATCTTCGGCTTCTTCCGCAGGCGAGGGTCCTCGTCCAGGCGGTAGCCGCTCCACAGCGGCGCGAAGTTCAGCGGCACGCCGCTGGCTGCCAGCCGCCCGAGGGCCGCCTGCAGCGCCTTGAGGCCGTGCTGGCCCTTGCGATCGGTGCTCACCGCCAGGTGCGATCGCCGGCCAAGGCACTGGCCCACGAGCCCCGTGAGCACTGAGCCGGGGCCGACCTCGACGAAGGTGCGCGCGCCGGCCTCGTACATCGCCTCCACCTGCTGGGCGAAGAGCACCGGCCGGGTGATCTGGTTGCCGAGCAGGGTGCGCATGGGCGCCGCCTCGCCGGGGTAGGGCGCGGCCTCGGAGTTGGCGTACACCGGCAGGGTCGGCGCGCAGAACGCCACGCCCTCGAGGAAGTCGAGGAACGGGCCCGCGCTGTCGCTGACCACCGGCGAGTGGAAGGCGGTGGCCACGGGCAGGCGGCGGGCGGTGATGCCCTCCTTGCCCAGGCGGTGCTCCACGTCTTCTATGGCCTCCACCGTGCCGGAGAGGGCCAGCTGCCGTGGGCTGTTGTGGTTTGCCACGGTGACGTCGCAGCCCCACCCATCGAGCAGCGCCAGCACCTCGTCGGCCGCCGCGCCCATGACCGCGGTCATGGTGCCAGGCACCGAGGCCGCCGCCGCCATCAGCTCGCCGCGCTTGCGGGCCACGCGCAGGGTCTCGGCCTCCTCCAGGACGCCGGCGGCGTGCAGGGCGGTGATTTCGCCGAAGCTGTGGCCGCCGACGCACGAGGGCTCCAGGCCCATCTGCCGCAGCAGGGCCAGGGTGCCGAGGCTGGCCGCGCCCAGGGCGGGCTGGGCCCACTCGGTGGCGGTCAGCCGCTGCGCGAGCGCCTCGCGCCGGTCGGCCTCGTGCTCGAAGCAGGCCGGCGGGAAGACCACCCGGTCCAGGCTCAGCTCCTCGTCCAGCGGGATGTCCGCGGCGCGGTCCCACACCTCTCGGGTGCAGTCCAGCGCCAGGGCCAGGTGCTGGCCCATGTCGAGGTACTGGCTGCCCTGTCCGGGGAAGATGAAGGCCACGTCTCCCTCCGGCGCTCCGAGGCCGTAGTGGATGCCCGTGGGCAGGGAGAAGGCGCGGTCCGGGGCCGCCTCGATCTTGTCCGCGGCCTGCTCCAGCTTGCGGCGCAGGTCGCCGGCGTCGGAGGCCAGCAGGGCCACGCGAGCCCCGGCGCCGGCGTCGAACTCTTCCTGGGTGGTGCGCGCGAGGAACCGCAACAGGCCGTCCTCGTCGGTCACCGCGCCGGCCAACACGCGACACCGCGCGGCCAGGTCGGCCCCGTCGTCGGCGCCGAGCAGCGCCAGCTCCACCGGCCAGGTGCGCAGGCGCCCCGGGCTGGGCGATGGCCCGCTGTACTCCTCCACGGCCACGTGGAAGTTGGTGCCGCCGAAGCCGAAGGAGCTCACCGAGCCACGCCGCGGGTGCCGCCCGTCGCGGATCCACGGTCTGGCCGCGGTGTTGAGATAGAAGGGGCTCTTTTCGACCTCCATGGCGGGGTCGGGCCGCTCCACCTTGATCGTCGGGGGCAGCGCCTTGTGGTGCACGGCCATGATGACCTTGATCAGACCAGCCACGCCGGCGGCGCCCTTGGTGTGTCCGATCTGGGACTTCACCGAGCCGAGGGCGCACCACTGCCGGTCCTGGCGGCTGGTCTCCCCGAAGGCCAGGCAGAGCCCGCGGAACTCGGCGATGTCGCCGGCCATGGTCCCGGTGCCGTGGGCCTCCACCAGCTCGACGGTCTCGGGGCCGAAGCCGGCCTGGCCGTAGGCGCGGCGCAGGGCCCTGGCCTGCCCCTCGGGCAGGGGCGCGTAGACGCTCTTGGCGCGGCCGTCGGACGAGGTGCCGACGCCGCGGAGCACGGCGTAGATGTCGTCGCCGTCGCGCTCGGCGTCCTCCAGCCGGCGCAGGGCCACCATGCCGAGTCCCTCGCCCAGCATGGTGCCGTCGGCCTTGTGGTCGAAGGGCCGGCAGTCACCGGTGAAGGACAGCGCCGGCGTCTTGGAAAAGCACATGTAGAGGAACGGGTCGTTGGTGGTGTCCACCCCGCCGGTGATCACCATGTCCGAGTCGCCGAGGTGCAGCTCGTTGACCGCCATGGTCAGCGCCGAGAACGAGCTGGCGCAGGCCGCGTCGGTGGTGCAGTTGGTGCCGCCGAGGTTGAAGCGGTTGGCGATGCGGCCGGTGATCACGTTGCCCAGCAGGCCGGGGAAGGTGGCCTCGGTCCAGGGCACGTACTGATCGGAGATGCGCTGGCAGATGGCCTGGGCCTCCTCCTCGGGCACCCCCTCCTCCCGCAGGGCCTTGAGCCACACCGGCTTCTGCAGCCGGCTCGCCATCTCGCCCAACAGCTCCATGCCCGCGGCCGCGCCGAGGATCACGCTGACGTTGGACGGATCCATCTGGGCGAACTGCCCGCGGGTGGCGTCGTTGAGCACCCGCTTGGCCACCATCAGGGCCAGGATCTGGCAGGTGTCGGTGGAGCTCAGCGTGGCCGGGGGCAGGCCGTACTCGATGGGATCGAAGTCGATCTTGTCGAGGAAGGCGCCGCGCCGGCCATAGGTCTTGTCCGGGATCGTTGGATCCGGGTCGTGGTAGTCCTCGATGAGCCAGTAGTTGGGCGGAATGTCGGTGATCAGGTCGGTCCCGGCCATGATGTCCTGCCAGAACCCGCGGACATCGGTGGAGCCCGGAAAAAGTGCGCTGACGCCCACCACAGCGATGGGGGGACGTGTGGGATTACTCAATTGGTCACCTCTAAACCTCTACAAACATCTACCGCGGCCGGGTCGCCAGCGGCCGCGGTCTGAACGCCAGGGCCTCGGGCGGTACGGCCACGCCATAGGTACGAAGCTGGTGGGCGCGGGTTACAGCGGCTGCACCCTCCAGCAGGTTGAGGGCGATCTGCACCACCGTGCGGTGGCGGCCCTCGGCCAGGAAGCTGTCCCTGGTCCATGCGTTGAACGCCCCCATGGCGGGGCCACACCAGATCTGGTAGTCCAGCTGGCGGCCCTCCTCGCCGGCGATGGCCCACCGGCTGGACTTGCCGAGGTACCAGCGGAAGACCAGCGCCATGCGGTGCTTCGGATTCTGTTCGGCCCGCCGGGCCTCGGCCGGGTTCCGCTCCTCGAAGAAACAACGGGTCTGCTCCCAGACCTGCTCGATGTGCCCCTGGAAGACCTCCTTCTCCAGCCGCGCCCGCAGCTGACCGGGCAGGGCCTCGAGGGAGTCGTGGCCGGCGTAGACCTCGTGCAGCAGCGCGGCCCGGGACGAAAACAGCGTGCCCCGCTTGAGCACCTGCACCTTGACCCCCATCTCGAACATGTCGGGGGAGGGGGCCATGGCCACGTCGGCCAGGGAGGCGTTGGCCAGCATCGCCTTGGCCGGGTCGGACAGCGCCGACTCCACGGACGCCTGGTTCACCGAGCCGGTGAGCACGTAGGACGCGCCCAGGGCGTAGGCCGCGGCCACCGCCGCGGGAGTGCCCAGGCCGCCGGCGGCGCCGACGCGGATGTGCCGGGGCACGGGCAGCTGGGCCGACAGCTCGTCGCGCAGGCCCTGGATCGTGGGCAGCAGCGACAGCAACGGGCGATTGTCGGTGTGGCCGCCGGAGTCGCTCTCCACGGTGATGTCCTCGGCCAGGGGCAAACGGGCCGCCAGGGCCGCCTCGTCCCGGGTGAGGGCGCCCGCGGCCACCAGCTTCTGCAGCGTGGCCTCCGGGGGCGGGGTCATGAAGAGTCGGGCCACCTCGGGCCGCGAAATCTTGGCGAAAATATGGTGGCGCCGCTGGAGCTCGCCTCCGGCCACGCGCAGGCCGTGACAGGCCAGCCGCACGAGGGCGGGCGTCAGCGACATGTAGGCCGAGGCGGACACGTTGCGCACGCCGCGCTGGATGTACATCTCGGCGGCCTTCTGCTCCAGCTCCGGCTCGTTGGGGGAGTGGATCAGGTTGGAGCCCCAGGGCACGTCGGCGCCCTCCAGCTCGGCCTGGATCCTGTCCAGGCCGGCGCTGACCTCATCCAACGAGAGGCCCCCCGCGCCGAAGAAGCCGAGCATGCCGGCCCGGGCCATGGCGACCACCATCTCGGACGAGGCGATGCCGTTGGCCATGGCGCCGGCGATGTAGCTGAACCGCACGCCGTGAGCCTCGTTGAAGGAGCGATCACCGAGCCACTCCGGATAGAGCGCGGGGAGGGTGGCCAGCCAGCGGTATCCGCCGGCCCCGCCCGTGGGGTCCACGCGCCCGCCGAGGCCGATGCCCACGGCGCCGCCCTCGTGGCGGATCACGTGCGCGGGATCCCGAAAGCGCGCCGTACTGCGCACCAGGTCCGCACCGGAGAACGAGGGGGAGTCCGTGTCCGGAGTCCATGTTCCCAGCGTACTCTGGTCCATGGTAGTCATGGCGCGGCAGTATGCCTCATCTGCGTATGATTGCAATGCCCAACTGTCAGGGAGTTGACGTTTTTTTGTACTCTGCTAAGTGTGCTGTCGATGTCCATGCAGGAAGACTTCTACCACTCCCTCATGCGTGAGGACGCCCGGGCCCGGCTCCAGGCGCTGGGCGACTACTGGGGCGCCCACTACAACGTCCACACCGAATGGCAGGGGTTCCGCGCGCGCATCTGGGGCAGGGTGCTCGGCATCCGCTTCAACGGCCTGGTCTCCATCGAAAAGGACCACGTCCACGGCGAGCTGCTCAGAGGTTTCTGGGGCGCCCGCCTGGGCGGCCGCGGCTACCTGCTGCGCAAGCTGCGAGTCTACCTCGATCCACACCACAGCCTCGAGGAGCTACGGACCTGGATCTGAATCAGGTCCAATCTGCTGGGGACAATTGACCCCTCCGTGGCTGGGGATTTGCCCCCCAGCGCGGTGTCGCCGCCGGTGATGGCCTCTGAGCAGTCATGTGATCTCGGTAAGTTAAGGGCTGATTTATGCGGGTCTGGATCTTGCACAATCACAGGACATGAATACAGTTAACATTTTCCGGCTCACCTTCACCCTGGTTTTGGCCAGCTCACTGCTCCTCGCCTGTGGCGAGGGTATGGTGGGCGGTCCGGGGGAATGTCCCGACGGAGACTGCGGATATTCCAATGGCGGCGGCACCTCGGGCGGCACCACCGGCGGCAACCAGCAGAACACGGGCAACAAGGGGAACCAGAACAACGGCGGCAACAAGGGTAACAACGGCGGCAACAAGGGCAACAACGGCAACACCGGCAATCCAAAAAACCCGAAGAATCCTCAGAACAACCCGCCCCCGAAGAACCTGCCGAGCTGCACCAAGGACGCCGACTGCACGGCTCCCTATGTCTGCCACGCCACCGCCGGCAAGTGCGTGCCGCCGGCGGCCAAGAGCTCCGGCACCTGCGACCCCATCGAAGGTAAGAACTGCCCCGCCGGATTCCAGTGCATCAGCGGCGTCTGCATCCCCCCGCCCGGCAAGTGTACCAACAACGACCAGTGCCCCATCGGCTGGCTCTGCGTCGGCGGCCTCTGCAAATACGACAACAACAGCGGCAAGCCGATGTGCTCCAACAACCTCAACTGCCCCGGCGGCCAGATCTGCGTCAACGGCGTGTGCAAGACCAAGAAGGTCTGCAAGATCCCGGGCGTCTCCAACCGGCTCAAGGGCAACTGGCGTCTCGACAGCAAGCTCCACGTGCGGGACGGCCTCAAGGGGCTGACCAAGGGCCTGCTCAACACCGCCACCCTGATGCAGAACATCATCGACGGCAAGTTCACCATCAAGGGGATCCCGAGCTTCGTCACCAGCATGCTCACGTCCACCCTCCAGGGCATGATCCACAAGTACGTGCCCCCCTGGGGCAAGCAGGTCATCGCGGCGCTGGCCAACGTAAACGACGCCATCGACGACACCCGGGTCATCAGCATCGAGAGCCTGCAGGCCCTGGGCAACGGCCAGTATGTGGGCAACTCCAACTGGATCCTTATCGAGTTCGAGTACAAGGGCGTCAAGGTCAGCACCAACCCGGCCAACACCCCCGCCCTGGGCAAGGTGACCACCACCAGCTACACCGCTCGAGAGATATGCGGCACCTTCTACATGGACAAGCACAAGGTGAAGAACCACATCGGCAAGATCTACCGCTGGGCCATCGAGGCGGTGATCACCGGCGTGACCTGCTCCATGAAGAACGTGCCCTGCTACAAGAGCATCGGCGCCATGCTCAACGACCTGGTCAAGTGCCAGCAGCTGGGCAACGCCATGGGCAACTCCAGCCAGTGGCCCGGCGTGGGCGCTGCGGTGGCCGCGGCCTGCTCGGCGCAGAAGCAGAGCCTGATCAAGCTGCTGCTCAAGGAGCTGGACGACCTCACCGCCAAGCTGACCTACATGAGCCTCAAGGCCAAGGCCGACGTGCCGAACAATAACCAGTTCAAAGACGGCAAGTGGTACGGCGTGCTCGGCGGGGCCTACAGCAAGGGCAACTTCGAGGGCACCTTCAAGGGCCATCGCATGCCATAACCTACAGTTCATGATTCGCATTCATTCTGGGGCTGTCATGCTGACTGGGCTTCGGGCTCCGGACTACAAGGCAGGCCACGCAGGCGCCACGGTCTGGATATTTGCCGGCAGTTGCAGTTGATGTCGCCGTTCGGCACCAAGGCAGCGGGTTGCCCCGAAAGCCTCACCCGGCCGATGCTTCGAAGCTGGCAAAAGATGGCCTCGTAGCCCGAAGCCTGAAGTCTGTAGCCCGCTATAGCGAGAGCGATGGCGCTGTGACCTCGAATCGCGATCGGCCGTTTAGCCGGATAAAGATTAAAATCCGGGGTCTTTTATCGTCCCGCGCCCCCATCCCACTCTTGACGTAATCGGCTGCTCTGCGATGATCTTGCTGTCTTCATGGAAGCGGCTGCGCAAAAAGATAAGGGCCCCGGGAAGCTGACCCCCGGCTACACCATCGCCACCAGCGGGCTGTACCTCAAGCGGTCGGGCAAGGACCTGCTCTCCAACATCAACCTGTCGTTTTTTCCGGGCAAGGTGACCGCCATCCTCGGCCCCTCGGGCTCGGGCAAGAGCACGCTGGTCAAGTGCCTGACCACGGTGTTCAAGCCGAGCAAGGGCGTGGTGACCATGGACGGCAAAAAGCTGTGGAAGGAGCGGGCCGTCTTCCGGCGCTCCCTGGGCTACGTACCCCAGGACGACGTGATCCACACCGAGCTCAAGGTGCAGCAGGCGTTCCTCTACGCGGCGCGCCTGCGGCTGGATCCGGAGCTGGCCGACGAGGTGATCCAGAAGAAGATCGACCACCTGGCCGGTCAGCTCGGTCTGGGCGAGCACAAAAAGAAGCGGATCCGCAGGCTGTCGGGCGGGCAGCGCAAGCGGGTCAACATCGGCATCGAGCTGCTGGCCGACCCGCGGGTGCTGGTGCTGGACGAGCCGGCCTCGGGCCTGGATCCGGGCACCGAGGAGGACCTGCTCAAGATCCTGCGCGGCCTGGCCAACACCGGCAAGACGGTGATCCTCACCACCCACTCCATGGAGTACCTCGACCGCGTGGACCGCGTGGTGGTGCTGGTGGACGGCGCGGCGGTCTTCTCCGGATCCCTCGACGCGCTGCTGTCGCACTTCGACATCCCCCACGCCGCCGAGGTGTTCAAGAAGCTGCGCACCAACAAGGTGGACCACTGGGTGGGGCGGTCCGGCCTGGGGAGCGCGTGATGGCGAGGCCCGGGTTCAAGGCCCAACTCGGCACCCTGCTGGATCGCACCGTCGCGATCCAGCTGGGGTCCATGTCGACCCTGGTGATCCTGATGGTCCAGCCGCCCCTGGTGGGGCTGATCCTCGGCGCCGGCTGGTCCAACCAGGAGGCCACGGCGGCGACCTACCTCTGCATGGCCATCGCCGCGGTCTACATCGGCTGCATGAACGCGGCCACCGCCATCGTGCGCGAGCGCGCCGTGTTCAACCGCGAGCGCATGTTCGACCTGAGCA
>PVBE010230560.1_pt1 | contig 14092 bp, 14 predicted proteins | sample 1631181 | NCBI WGS metagenome assembly PVBE01 (sample SAMN08397723, study PRJNA350692) | Marine metagenome, whole genome shotgun sequencing project. | isolation source: water | place: Pacific Ocean | collected 2012-04
AATTATCATCTATGCGCGTTTACTTTCACTTTTTTCCTCAGCCGTCGTTTGGGGCATTGCGACACGTGATCCGGTATCACTCGACGTCATCCGCGACCGCAACACCCTCTATCGACAAACCCCGGAAGGCTTGATTGAGAACGTATACACCCTAAAGATCATCAACAAAGGCGGGGGGCATAGCCAATTTTCAGTTTCCATTAGCGGGCTCGATGGCGCAAACGTGTTGAGCGAAGACCGTGACATCACCGTTACGGCCGGAGAGGTCCGTAACGTGGTTGTTCGTGTCAGGATTGACCCCGTCCATCTCAAACACAGAAGTTCTGAGGTGACATTCATCGTCGAAAGTCATGACCGACAACTTAAGGCTTCAGAACCCGCGCGATTTCTTGGTCCCGCAACAAAATGAGTATGAATAAGACCAACCCCAAAACGCCGACTCCATGGTACCGGGTACCTTTCGTATGGCTCTTGGTTGGCATCCCTGCAAGTTCCGTTATTCTCGGGGCAGCCATGTTCGTCCTTGCAGTACGTTCCGATGATGGGCTGGTTGTTGACGATTATTACCAGCAGGGAAAACACATTAACCAGACATTGGCCCGCGACGTGAAAGCCCGCGACTACCGTCTACGTGCCCGGCTCGCGTTCGATGTGCAGACCGGGGTGTTGAGTGCAGACCTGTCCGGAGAGAAAATTGGCAGAATCGAAGAACTGGCGTGCTCACTGATCCACCCCACCCGCTCCGGCTATGATCAAAAACTCAGGCTAAGGCGCGGTCCCGACGGACGTCTGCACGGCGACTTCACACAGCTCCGACAGCAACGCTGGATCGTCCAGCTCGAAACATCAGACTGGCGCCTGGTTGGGACCCTGAATCTCAACGAATCATCTACCCTGGAGCTGTTGCCGCAAGACGTGGGTCCCGACTCTTGAATACCACTCTGACGATACTCAGTGCGGGGCTCGTCGGACTACTAGGCTCTGTTCATTGTGTTGGGATGTGCGGCGGTATTGCCGGGTCCTTAGCCAGTCTCTCGGTCAGGTCGTCAAAAAGTCTGTCCTGGCGGATGCTCATTGCTTACAACACCGGTCGCATCAGCAGTTACATGCTGGCGGGTCTGCTGGCGGGCTGGCTTGGCAACAAAGCACTCACTGTTTTTTCTCCCGAACATGTCGTCTCGATCGGTCTCACATTGTCAGGCCTTTTTCTACTGGCACTCGGGCTCTATCTATCGGGCTGGTGGCAAGGACTTGCGGCGATCGAGCGGGCCGGCTTTTTGGTGTGGAAAAGGATTGAGCCCTGGGGAAAGCATCTGCTTCCGATCCGTTATACCCGTCAGGCCTTAGTTCTGGGACTCCTGTGGGGTTGGCTTCCTTGCGGCCTCGTATATGCAACCCTAATATGGTCGCTCGCGAACGCGGACCCGCTTAAAAGCGCGGCCATGATGGGGGCTTTCGGTCTTGGTACGCTGCCAATGCTGGTAACACTTGGATCGGCAGCTCGTGCGATTGCGAACATAACCCGTCAAAAAAAGGTACGGCAGTTGGCCGGTACAGCAATTATCTTATTTGGTTTGCTAACGCTCTTCGGCGTTATTGCACCCATACACCTGGGAACCCACCCTGTAGACGAGATGTTCTGCGGGCCAGACTATCTGCCGTCTGAAGCGGAATTGATGGAGGGGGCAAACAACCGTTTCCCGTCGACTTTGTTGCAGTCGATAACGTAAAATCCATTCTCGTTATATTAATAATTCCGTTAATCTTTTTTTATGACGCTTACAGCTGACCTTGCCAACGGGAAACTGTCCTGTCGCGACTGCAGTCTTGCAGAGTTATGTCTACCCAGAGGTCTGGACAAGGGGGATATCGAGCGATTTGAGTCTATTGTTGGGCAACGCCCGCCATTCAAACGCGGGGAAACCATCTACCGCGCCGGGGATAGCTTTCGCGGACTCTATGCGGTCAAGTCCGGGTCCCTGAAAATTGTTGTGTCACCCCCGAACGGTGATGAACAGATTATCAGCTTTTCCATGCCCGGCGAACTCTTTGGTTTTGACGGGATTGATGACAGCCATACCTGCAACGCAATAACCCTGGAGCGGACCACACTTTGTGAACTTCCCCTGGATGCGGTTGCCGAGGTATCCCAGGAAGTCCCCAGTCTGTATCGTGAGTTGTATAGAGTCATGGCGAGAGAAATCAGTGCCGACCAGTCGATGCTGCTACTGTTGGCAAGACGCACAGCGGAGGATCGTCTTGCCACTTTTCTCCTGAGCCTATCCAAACGCTTTGCCAATCGGGGTTTCTCACAGACTGACTTCAGTTTGCCCATGTCGCGTCACGATATCGCCAACTACCTGGGTCTTGCTGCCGAGACAGTGAGCCGACTCTTCAGCCGGCTTTCTGAAACAGGGATGCTGACAGTGCACGGACGCAAGATCCGCATTGCAGACATCAACGCGCTACGCCAACAGGCGGAAGGTTGCGTCCAAGCAACAGCGTCTTAGCTCATACAAATTTTCAGCAACACTTCTTAAGGCGTCACACTCCTCACCCGATCAGTCTAGAGCACTCTGGAGTGCCTCAGGACATCAGCGTCGGACCCGATATATTGATCAAAAATCATGCAGATATTCCGAAGTAAATATCGCCCTTTTCGGGTCACTCTGACCACGCGAGGCGACGGGTGGGTAATCAGATCATCATCCACCAGAGGTTGGAGGCGCTCTAGTTCACTCGCAAAGTAATCTCCGGGCACCAGGCCGTATTCGACAAATACCTCATCAAGATCAACTTCTCCAACACACATTAACTGTTCTATCACGAGCTGGCGGATCGTATCTTCCTGGCTCAACTCGAGCCCCCGATCAACAGGCAGTTCACCTGCGTCAATACATTCCTGGTAGTGCGAGAGCGACTTGGTATTCTGACTGTAACTGTTGCCAATATGGCTGATGGCGCTGGCCCCGACACCGATGAGATCACACTGCGCATGGGTGGAGTATCCTTGGAAGTTTCTATGCAGCGTTCCATCATGAAAAGCGCTTACCAGAGGATCATCCTCTCGCGCAAAATGATCCATCCCGATGTAAACATAACCGGCATCAGAAAGTCGCATAATTACGGCGCCCAGTATCCTGAGCTTTTCTTCGCTGTCGGGGAGTTGGGGTTCTACAATTCGTTGCTGCGGCGAAAAGAGATGCGGCAGATGGGCGTAGTGGAAGATGCTTAGGCGATCCGGGGTCACCTCCAGCAACCGGTCCAGGGTGACGGTGAAGCTGGCAACAGTCTGCAAAGGAAGACCGTAGATCAAATCGATGTTGGTCGATCGGAATCCCTGCGCCTGCGCATGGCGAATCAGTGAGAGCGTCTCCTCGCATGGCTGCTCCCGGTGGATGGCTTTTTGAACCGATGGGTCGAAGTCCTGGACACCCATACTGACCCGGTTAAAGCCGATCTCCCGAAGTTGATCCAAGGTTTCATGCGATACCGTACGTGGATCAATTTCGATCGAGTAATCACGGGAGACGTCATCCGTTAATGGAAAATGGTCCCCGATCTGGGCGACCAGTTGCCTTATCTGAGCGGTATTCAGGAATGTCGGAGTCCCGCCTCCCAAATGCAGCTGGACCAACTCCCGGTCATCGTCAAAGAGCTGGCTGTACATGGCCACCTCGCTGTGCAGACGCACAAGATAATCTGCGGCCCTTGTCGCGTTTCGGGTAACAATCTTGTTACAGGCGCAGTAAAAGCACAGTGTCGAGCAAAATGGGATATGTACATAGAGCGACAACGCTCGGGGTAGCAGTTCCTCGTTGCTGCGCTGGATAACCTCCTTCAGTTGTACCGCATCAAACCCTGTGGTGAACTGCAGTGCCGTTGGATAAGAGGTATACCGTGGGCCCGAACACCCGTAGCGCCGGATAAGATCCAGATCAAAATCCGGGCCCGGACAATCGGCCCGGCCAAAGCGGTTGTTCGACGTTTTTGGCAAGACGAGGCTCCAAGTGAATTATCCTTAACGCTAATCTAGCCATCCCGGATTTATCCATTAATGATGTAAATCATGTTCGCCACAGTTGCGCTAGCGGACTGGGTGAGTTTTGAGTCAGTAGCACGTTTGACCTATGTCAGGGAATCTGCGGTCTTAAACCGCTATCATGAACCTGCCACTTTCATAATGATCTATCGCTTGAGGTCAGATCACACAGTTTGGCCCTGCAAGGTGGACCGGGCGCCCACTCAAACTCCTCAGGCCCTGCGTGACTGGGCACCTCACCACCTTGTCGGGGTCATCATTAACTGTGATGGATATCGTATTTCTGCTTATTCCGTTGGCGTTGATACTGGTTGCAATCGCGATCTGGGGCTTCTTCTGGGCCGTCAGTAAAGGTCAGTTTGACGATCTGCAGGGTCCAGGCCACGCGATCCTGCTTGACGAGGACGAGACAGTGGACGCCTCTTACAAGACGGGGCGCAAACTCAGCGAATGAGCCGGTTCATTTCAACACGAACTACGAAGTATTTTCGATCCTAATGCCACTGACCTCGCGCCATAAGGACCTCTTTCAGAGCCGCCGGACGATCGGTCATCAAGCCATCAATGCCCAGATCCAGTAGTCGATGCATCTCTTGAAGTTCATTCACCGTCCAGACGTGTGTCTGCAGCCCGCGCGTTTTCATTGCCTGCACAAAGCGGTGGTCTATGACCTTGATGCCGTTCCACGTCACCGGCACCTGAGCACATGCCGCTCGTAGACTCCCTATCGGCAGGCCAATGCTAGAAAGTCGTGCTCGTGTTGTTTCGAGCGTTGCCATGGAGGTGCAGACAGTGGGTAAAGCGCTGCGCAACCATCGCAGCCGTCTATCGGAAAAGGAACCGATACAGACCCGATCATGGGCCCGCGTGCGATTGATCACCTCTATGAGCGGACCGACGGCAGTATCTGATTTGGGGTCAATATTGAAGCGGGTATCCGGGAAATTCCCCAGAAGGTCTTCCATCAACGGAATCGGCTCACGCCCCATGACGCGGGCGCGGGCGACATCCGGATAATTCAGTTCCCTAATTATCCCCCGCTCACCGGTCACGCGGTCAAGCCGGTCGTCATGGAAAGCAATCAGTACACCGTCCCGAGTGCAGTGCACATCTGTCTCAAGATACCTGTAGCCTTGCGTTACTGCACTCTCAAACGCGGCGGCAGTGTTTTCCGGCGCGGCCTCACCATCGCCGCGATGGGCGAAAGCGAGTACGCCGCCGTGTTCAAGAAACGCGTGACTCGGCATCTATCGGTCTCGGTCGGGTTTGGGTCGGCCAGTCGATTCGGGACACAAGTGGACTGTTGCAGAGGTTAAGATTAGCATCATGCACCGCTTCTGCCGTCCTCGCCATCAAACCGCATGCCCTCACCGCTTGTCCTGATACCGACCTATAACGAGCGGGGCAATTTGTCGTCATTTATTGCGGCAGTACGGGCCTCTCTTCCACAAGCCGATATCCTTGTCATTGACGACAACTCGCCCGACGGTACCGGCATATTAGCCGAAGAAATCGCCACACAAGATGCCCATGTTGGAGTTCTGCACCGCGAACAGAAAGAAGGCCTGGGTCGCGCCTACCTGGCGGGATTTGCGTGGGCGCTTGAGCGCCAATACAGTCATGTTTTCGAGATCGATGCCGACTTCAGCCATAACCCAAAGGATCTGCCGCGACTGCTCGAAGCCACAGAGGACGCTGATTTAGCCCTAGGCTGCCGCTGGATGCCGGGCGGTGGTGTGTCAGGCTGGCCATGGTCTCGCCTGGCGTTATCTCGCTTTGGCAATCTCTACGCCCGGCTTATTCTGGGCGTATCCTATCGCGATCTGACTGGAGGCTTTAAATGCTTCCGACGCGAAGGCCTGGAAACGCTTGGCCTCGACAAGATCCAATCAGTTGGCTACGGTTTTCAGATTGAAGCCACCTGGCGCGCACTGAAGAGCGGGCTTCGCGTTGTTGAGGTGCCGATCCATTTTACCGACCGCACAGTGGGTGAATCGAAGATGTCCGGACAGACCTTTAAGGAAGCGCTAATACTAGTGTGGCGTCTGCGGCTTGGCCGATCATGATCTGCGCTCGCCTGAGATGAGCAGCAGCAGATAACTGTAGAGCCAGATCCCAAGCCCCGCAAGGCCGACGATATCCCTTGCCAGCGGCCCCTCAGGAATGAGAAGCGCTGCTGCTTTGATGCCGAGAAGGCTCGAGAGAACTCCAAGAACAATGATCTTGAACCAAGACTGCTTTGCGAACGCATCCTGCCAGCAGAAGAGAAGCAGGCCAAAAAACGCAATGAAGTGCGGCTTGGACGATTGCGGGCCAATCAACACAAAGGCGGTATAGAACAATAGGCCGAGCACAAAGACCGCATCTTTGCGAACCCGGGTCGCGAGCAACAGCAGTAGCGCAAAAGCCGCGCACAAACCGAGCAGCACGACATTGGAGGGCACCACCTGACCAAAACGGGTTGCCACAATCCGGTAGAGCGACTGGTTACCCGCACTGCCTCGATCCTGCCACCAACGGACCTCGTCCGGTGACACCGATAGTGTCATCTCATAGTGTTCCCGCAGATAGCTCCACATCCCGCCGGCAATCGCCTCTGCCTTGAACTGGCCCTGTGGAACGGTATCGCGTTTAGGCAAAACAGACCCCGGTACCGTGAAACTCGAATCCCGCCAAGTGTCGCTGACCGCAAACTTGGCAAGGTCTGGTGCGACCACCAGTACCGCAGTCAAACCCAGAAAGATGCCCACTGCTGCCCAGCGCTTCTTGTAGAACGGCAGCAACACCATAAACAATGGATTTGCCTTGAGGCCCGCCGCTAACGCCATCAGACTGGAGGCCAGCACCGGCACACGGGCAAACGCTGCCAACCCAAAGATAACCAGCCCGAAGATCAAGATATCTGTCTGCTGATTATTGAAGACGGCCAGTATCGAACGAAATGAAAACAACAGCGCGACCACCAAGGTCGCAGTACGTACCGCGCTACCGTAAAGCACCTCACGCTGACAGACATACACAGCGCCCGCAAGGAAAATGATATTTACGGCAAAGAACAGAATCTTGCTAACCGTATAGCCCAACGGATATACCGGAAGCAGCATGAGAGAAGCAAACGTCGGATAGGTAAAGACATTCTGCTCGTAGATATGAATCTTGAGCCCGTGCACAAAACGGAAGGTGGCGGCCCAATACACATCGAAGTCACCGTCGTGTACAAGGTAACGGTAAAAGAGCATGCCTGTTACGAGGATACCTAATCCCACCCACAGCCAGCGGGCATTCGGACTCGCGAACCATCGCAAAAAGTGGGGGATTGCCATCAACCTATTTTACGAGAGTTGGTAATCGCGCAGGGTGCTGTACGAATTAATGATTGTCAGCCGCAAAGTTTTGATCACCGCCTTACGACAAATTAAGGACTGCAACGGTAGACGCTCCAGATCCGAAGTCGCGAAAGCCATTGCTGGCGGTCAATCTGACGGATCCATTTGGGTAAAGCGCTCGCCTCCAGTGTGAGATCCGCACACAAAGATTCCAGGCCTACCGGTGGGTAGGCCAGAGGCACAAAGACATACACGGCGTCTTCGGCACTTTCTTGAAACGTTCGAAATTCCTGCGGTGATCGGATCTTGCTAAAACTGACCCCCTGCGAGCGAAAAAAACCAATTGTCCCCGAGCCGTCCTGATATGGATTCAGTCCGTAGGTAGCGAGCTGTAATGGAGTATCCATGGACTGGCGGTACATCCACTTATGAATGACGGTTTCCTGGTTCGCTGGCGAAAAAGTAAAGACCGCAAGGGCTAGGCCATTCAATACAAAGAAGGTGTATACGAGCATCCTGACGATACGGCTTGAGGAGAAAATATTGCGAGGCAGCACTAACTTGTCAGACAGCGCTTCAAGACCCATCACCACAAGTATCAGGACGGGATAGAACACCGGCATCAAAAAACGAGTCTCCTTGTGGTCGATAAAGGAATGTCCAATGAGAAAGCACGCCACCGTCCAAACCAGGACATTTTTAGGCCGCAGAATTATCGCGGCAACAATGGCGGGCAGTAGTATCAGACTGAACGGTGGCACCATCAGTAGCGCAAGTTTCTCGATGTAATACCACCACGGATCAACTCCGTACTGCGCCGCTTTACCATCGACCAGGTTAACGAGAAAATGGTTGACGGGTGTCAGCGTCAAATTTCCGTAAAACCAGTAGTCAAATACAATGTTGAGTCCAAGCGCAACCAAAAAACCCAGCGCCATAGCGGCGAGCATTCGAATTCCCGGTCGTTGGATGAATATGAGCCACAGTCCCATACCCAGCAGCGCGAAAGCAATTGGGAAACGCAGGTAAAAAGCAAGACCGAGCACCAGGCCTGCAGCTGTTGCGAGTGCAAACGATGAGCGACGCTTTTCATCGCAAGCGGCTAGTGTCAACAGCATGCCGAGATAAAGAAAAGCCCCGGCCCAGGTCTCCGAAGCAAAACGGGCGTTTAAAAAGGGCAGCAGCCAAAACATTCCTGTGAACAAAACCAACGTGGTTCTGGCCCACCCGTGGGACAACCATTGAAGAGCGTGCGCGCACAATAGCCAGATACTGAAAAATCCCAACACCGCAGAGGCAAGCTGCAACACCAAGGCCGTGCTGAAAGGGTCCGGGCCCGAGACGTAAAGGTGCACGACATAGGCGATAGCTGGCTGAATCGCGGGGCGAATCTCGTCAAAGAATTCCCATGGCAGCGTCCGGCTGGCTCCCGTTTCAATCTTGGAATGGGCGAACTCAAGAATCTGATAGTCCGAGTCCGGATGCGCCCTGCCCTCACTGAAAAAGGCAGCGCAGATATGCAGGACAAAGCTCAACAAAACAATACCTGCGACCAGCGCAGTCCGCTGGAAAGATATATCCGCTTTCATCATTCTACAAAACCTGATCTTCGGATAAGTCAGTCGTTGGGAAGCCGCGCACTTATTACCCGGCCCATTGAACTCAGCGCAAAAAACACAACATACAAAGTAGACTCTTTTGAAGAAAAATTGATGTTAACCGGAATTGTGCTGTTGCTGGCCGGGATATCAATTGCCCTTTATCCGCCACTCCGTTTCATTATTGTCGCCAGCATACTAATCGCACTGGGATTGCTTCTGGTCGTTAGCGCCTGGTATCACCGCAAACTGCAGCGTCGGGGTGACAATCCTGTCATTGAATTGATCCTGCGTTACTGACTGAATTGCTCACGTAGGCTTATGGCGCAATTTAGCGCTCACAAAGTCTTTCTGAGGGATATGCAGCAGGCGCTGGATTTTTCGCATCAGGTGCAGCTCATGATCATCCAACCGTCCATCGGCGTACACCACGCGCCACATCTGCTCAACTAGATTGAGGCGATCTTTTTCACTCCAATGCTGATTGATCAGTGAGGTGAATCCATGCAGTCCTACGGATTCGCGTACTCGTTGCTGTGCTAGTGTCGCTAATACGCTGGCGTCAGTGTCGTCGAGATCAAACTGCTCACGGACCAGTTGCTGGATGGTCGTGCGCTCTTCTTCTCCCACATCGTAATCCGACATCGCCACTTCAAAGAGCAACGCAGCGGCAGCCAGTCGCACAGCATCCTCGGCGCTATCACTGTTTTTCTGAACCTGGAGTCGGTCGCGGAAAAATTCGCCAATTGCATCGATCATGGCATCTCAGATCCGCGGCTGCCTGATCCGACAAAAAAAGAGGCAACACCCTTGCGGATGTCGCCTTGAGTTCCCCGTTTTATCGGTGGAGGAAGTATGCAGGCTCATTAAGCCACGCCTCTGGCGACATCGCCTTGATCTCGGTCAAGTTTTCGAAATACATTGCGTTGGGGTGCTTTCCAGCTAAGCTTGGGGTTCTTCGCACCTTTCCTCCTGTATATCCTGTTGGCTGTCATAAGATAATCGGCAAAACATCATCCTGCCTTCTTTCTCAAGATGGTATTCGGTAATTGACACCACCCGTGCGAGACCGGTGTAGGGTGAAACACCCGAGTGAATTTCATGTTTTTCAACCTGTTTGACAATTTGCCAGCCTGCCTGTGTCAACGCATAAACGCCGACGGATTGTCCTAAGGCAGATTGGAGGGCACCGAACGAGACAAATGCGAACGCGGACGCCAATACAGCCGCCAAACGATGTAGGTTGACTAGGCCGGCCATCGCCTGAGCGGTTGAATGCTAACGGGTGCCGTAAATCCGGTCGCCAGCGTCCCCGAGTCCGGGAAGGATATATCCGTGGTCGTTGAGTTCACGGTCCAGTGCTGCGCTGTAGACCGAGACATCAGGGTGGGCCTCCCCAAAAGCTGCTACCCCTTCGGGAGCGGCCAGGAGACAAACGACCTTGATACTTGCCGGCCGATCCTGTTTGAGTCGGGTCACCGCGGCACTCAGGGAGTTTGCGGTTGCGAGCATCGGATCCACTACGATCGCCTGACGCTCACTGATATCTTCGGGTACCTTGTAATAGTATTCGACGGCTTGCAGCGTATCCGGGTCTCGGTAAAGGCCGATATGTCCCACGCGGGCCGAAGGGATCAGATCCAGCATGCCTTCCAGCAGACCGTTGCCCGCGCGCAGTATGGAGATAAAACACAACTTTTTCCCTGCTAGGATAGGTGCTTCCATGGTTTCCAGCGGCGTCTCCACTTGGGTCTTTGCGAGAGGCAGATCACGCGTAACTTCGTAGGCCAGCAAAAGGGCAATCTCCCGAATCAACTGGCGAAAATGGGCCGTTGGGCAATCCTTATCACGCATCAGCGTAAGTTTGTGCTGCACCAAAGGATGATCAACTAATGAAAATGTTTCTTGCATCGGCTTGTGATTGTGCTCTAGTTTCGTGTCCGGGAATTTTCAGACGGGGTAGTCCGTCGTTACTCGCTTCGATTCTAGGACAAACCGACTATGAAGCATACCTCCCCTTCACGCCGTGTGGTGGTTACCGGCAGTGAGTCAACCGGCAAGACTACTCTCACCAAAGCGCTGGCTGAACATTTTGACTGTCCGTATTCGCTGGAAGCTGCCCGCGGATACGTGGAAGAACGCGGCCGGGCGCTGACGGTCGATGATATTTCCCCGATTGCGACGCGCCAGATCGAACTAGAGGAAACCGCAATCCACCAAGCACGTGGCCTGGTCATCCATGATACCGATCTGTTGTCCACGCTGATCTACGCGCAGCACTATTACGGCGTATCGCCTGAGTGGATCCGTAAAATGGCCACAGAACGCGTTGCAGATTTATACCTTCTGTGTGATATCGACCTGCCGTGGATGCCTGATGGCCTTCAGCGCGACAGCGGTTCAACCGAGCAACGCCTGGACATTCACCACCAATTTATCGATCTGCTAGAAAACTCTGGTCAACCCTGGAGTCTGATCCAGAAAAGTGGCCAGGCGCGCTTTGAGCAGGCCTTAAGGGTCATTGAAAAATATCCCATCAACTGAGAAACGGTATCGGCCTTGTCGTCGATTGTATTGACAGCGGACGGGGCCTTGACTAAATTGTTGGCGCTATCCAACGGGGTGTCCGGCACAAGCCGGGCTGAGAATCACCCGCTGAACCTGAACCGGATCATGCCGGCGGAGGAATCTGGATAGTGGCCGCATCGGTCCCTCCGCTCTTCGATCCCGAAGGAGCGTCTCCATGACCTGCTTTCGCTTGCTTGCCGCCCTCGGCGCAGGCCTGCTTACGATGATTGGCTTACCGACGAGCGCGGCGACACCGACCCTGACGGTCTATACCTACGCTTCTTTCGTCTCTGACTGGGGGCCCGGCCCCCTGATCAAGCCGGCTTTCGAGGCCCACTGCGGCTGCGACCTCAAGTTTGTGGGGGTCGAAGATGGCGCCGCACTGCTGGGCCGTCTCAAACTCGAAGGCAGCCGCTCTTCGGCCGACGTCATCCTTGGTCTGGACACCAGTCTCATTACCGAAGCCCAGCAGACCGGCCTGCTTGAACCTCATGGTCTTAATCTTGGCGCCATAGATTTTGCGCTTTCCTGGTCGGACCCAGTGTTCATTCCTTATGACTTCGGTTATTTCGGGTTCGTCTACGACAGCGAAAAACTGGCAAACCCGCCTACCAGTCTAAGAGCGCTGGTCAATCAGCCACAGGGACCCCGAATCATTATTCAGGACCCACGGACCAGCACCCCGGGGCTTGGTCTGCTGTTGTGGGTCCGCAAAATATTCGGCGATAACGATATGAGCGCGTGGGCTGCACTGTCACCGCGCATTGTCACCGTTACCAAGGGCTGGTCGGAAGCCTATGGATTGTTTCTTGAGGGCGAAGCACCGATGGTGCTGAGTTATACCACCTCACCTGCCTATCACCGTCATGTTGAACAGACCGATCAATATCGTGTCGCCATGTTCGAAGAGGGTCATTATCAGCAGGTCGAAGTTGCAGCACGACTCGTCCATTCGGCACAGCCGGAACTGGCAAAGGATTTCCTACAATTTCTGCTGTCTGATGAAGTTCAGGCGATACTCCCGACTAGCAACTGGATGCTACCCGCCGTCCACACGGAACAAATGCTGCCGGAAGCTTTTCGCGATGACGAGCTTCCGAGAACAAGCTTGAGTTTTGAACCATCCGAAGTCAGTACAGAACGAAGACACTGGATCAAACGCTGGCTCACAACCCTCGCCCGGTGAACCCTGCTTTTAACACCCCACGATGGTTCGGACTATGGCCCGGACTCATCGTGGCGTTCTTGCTGACAGTGTTGATTGTGGGCACACTGACGGCGGTGGGTAGTGCATCCCGCCCGTTTTCGGTTGCCGTAACACTCTTCGATCCCTACTTTCTTCAGGTCGTGCAATTCACGGTGTGGCAGGCCACTCTCTCAACGCTGATTAGCGTCATCCTCGCGATACCCGTCGCACGCGCGTACGCCAGACGTCCGGCATTTATCGGCCGAGGCATCCTGATTACGCTAATGGGGCTACCCGTGGTCATGCCGGTCATTGTCGCAGTGTTCGGCATCGTTGCGGTTTATGGACGGTCGGGACTGCTGAATACCGCGCTTCAGCCAGCGGGGCTTACCCTCCCTCTCGAGATTTACGGCCTGACCGGAATTTTGTTAGCGCATACTTTCTTTAACCTGCCGCTCGCGGTCCGGCTGATACTGCCTGCCTGGGATCAGGTCACGGCAGAAAACTGGCGCACGGCCAGCACGCTCGGCATGTCCAGCGGGCAACTCTTTCGTTTTATCGAATGGCCGGTGATCAGTGCCTTTCTCCCGGGGGTGGTTGTCATCGTCTTTCTGCTCTGTTTTACCAGTTTTGCGGTGGTCCTGACCCTCGGCGGCGGACCTTCCGCCACCACCATTGAGGTGGCAATCTACCAAGCACTGCGTTTTGAATTCGATCCCGGACAGGCTGCCATACTGGCACTCACACAGCTGTTTTTATGCGTTTGTAGCGCTTTGCTTCTGATTCGCTGGCTACGCGTACTCACACCGACGCCGGGCCGAAGAAATGACCCAGCGATCCGCCCGGACACGACCGCACGCTCCGGAAAACTTCTGGATTTCAGCGCAATCCTTGTGTGCAGTCTTTTTGTGTTTGCGCCGATCGCCGCGCTGGTGTTATCTGGACTGCGAGGACCTTTGGTTTCGGTCATCCTGGATATCGACCTGTGGCAGGCCGCTGCACGGAGTCTTGGCATCGCGGTGACGGCGACAAGCCTGGCTGGTGTCATGGCGTTTGGCCTGGCAACCACCGCCCGATTTCTGACCCTCGAGCGTAGAAAACATCAAGCCAAGGAGTTGATGCTCCTGATCGGCTCTATGACCCTCGCGTTTCCGCCGATGGTTATCGGTACCGGGTTCTTCCTGATCGCGCTGCGCATCGATCTGGTCGGCAGCATCACACTGCTGATGATTGCAACCGTCAACGCGGTGATGGTGCTGCCTTATCTTTTGCGCAGTATTTCGCCGGGACTGATCAGTTCCGGCCAGCAGTACCAGAAACTGTGTGCACAATTGGGCCTCAGAGGTTGGCAACGATTCCGTCGGGTAGATTG
>PVBE010095626.1_pt1 | contig 14091 bp, 18 predicted proteins | sample 1631181 | NCBI WGS metagenome assembly PVBE01 (sample SAMN08397723, study PRJNA350692) | Marine metagenome, whole genome shotgun sequencing project. | isolation source: water | place: Pacific Ocean | collected 2012-04
CGAGGCTTGGTTGTCGCCTTGGTGCCCGGCTTCGGCTTTTCGTAAGCCTCGTTTACGTCAGGGGTCGACTTGTCGTCGCCCTTGTACGTTCCGTCCTTGTTCCGTGCCCGTTTTGCGGTCGGCTTTTTTGCGCCGCTCTTCTTTTTAGCGGCTGGTTTTTTTTGTGCCATGTTCCCATGTTAGTCGGGCTGCTCTCCGCTGAGGGTTACTTGCACTAATCTCAACTTCGGTGGACTCCTATCCCGACGTGTACGCGAAACTTGCGCTAGCCATAACCAGTACCCAACTGGCGAAACAAAACGCAGTCCAGGAGTTCGGCATAGGTGAAGACCTCCCATTCATGTTCATGGGATGGAGAGGTGACCGATTATCAGTGATGATGGTGTTCTGTCGTGCTGACATGAAAATGCCTGTCGCCCAACGGGTCCCCAAGGTGGCAATGGTGTCTGAAGTGTTGAGAGGGGTTTACTGGGTTGATTCAATCACTTTCATTGCCGAGGGGTACATGTCGAAAGCGCCATGGGAACTCAAGGGCAAGGAGTTGACGGAAGCCTTCGTTGCTCAGGACGCCAAGGTCGCCGAATGCATCACGTCGAGTCATATTTCAATGAATCGTCACGGCAACCCCGAAGTCATGCTGATGTCCACGCCCTACAACACGATGCTGGGAAAGCATGTGCTTTGGGGCGATCAGTCCACTTTTTCTCAAGGGTTCGGGAAAGTGTTTCAGGACGCCCCTGTTCTCAACGTCGTGATGTTGGGCTTACAGGAGGACCGTGAGCGGATGGATCAGGATGAACAGGAGCAGGTCGTTGGACACCTGTTCTCCAACGGGATCAGCGTGCAGGAATTCGAGCCCCCGGCATCTACTCTCTGAACTTTTCCGCCTCTGGAGCCGCACCGCAGGCATAGCGGGACCGTTCCGATTTGCTCAGAACGCCGCACTTGTTGCATTCATCAACCGGGGTCCAGTCTTCTGATGCCTCTGGGTATCTCTGGTAGAGATGGACGGTTTGCCAAGTGTGACTGGCTTTGTTGTGACGTGCTTCTTCTTCGGGTCCGGTGAAGGGGGGCGAGAAGTACGCGATCTTCTCCCAGAACCGGCTCTTTACACCAGTCAAGTTCAATAGATTCCGTCAGGATCTGGTTCTGCCGGCTGGGGTGCCGATGCTTCGTTTTCGTTGGTGAAGATCTCGTCCACGATGATCCGGGAGTATTTCTTGCGGAGCCGCCAGATCTTTCGGTTCAGTTCTATGAGCCCTTCGGTTGCTCGGGCCTTGGTCACCAGATCCGCGTCGAACGTGCCGTGACGTTTGAACATCATTTCGTCTAGGTCCGGCCCGTCGAGGACGATGTCTGAGATCCAGTTTGCCGACTCGTCGATTTTGAGCATCAGGTCGCACAAGCCTTCTTCACCGAACTCGTGGAACACCCGGCCAGCGATCGTTTCCACGAGGTTGGACCGGTACACCTGGTTGACATTCATGGACGTTGTCATGAACTCGCTAATGAAGTTGACGAGGTCCTCCCGAGTGGGTTCGGGATGGTCGAGATCTGTGGGTTCGTCGGAATCGTCGACTTCTGACATAGGAATCTCCCGGGGTCTTCCTACATTATGCCCGACAGAGGTCCGTCCCCGTGCTACCTTGGAGACTTCGACGCGGGCGTGCCCGCACAACACAGGAGACACAGAGAATATGGTTGCATTTTCACCCGCAATAATCATTGGGAATCTGACAGCAGATCCCAAACTGACGTACACTGACGGTGGGGCGGCGCTGCTGAAGTTCGGCATCGCATCGAACCACTACTACCGTGACAAGAACGACGAGAAGCAGGAGAAGACCTCTTTCTTCGATGTCACGGCTTGGCGCTACCTGGCCGAGGATTCCGCGAGCGTGTTGGAGAAGGGCGTGGGCGTGATCGTTCAGGGCCGTCTGGAGCAGCGGTCATGGGAAGCCGACGACGGGACCAAGCGTTCGAAGGTTGAACTGATCGCCGACCACATCGGCGTTCTGACTCGGAGCATCGAGGACTTCACCCGCAAGCGGCGGGGACAGGGGGGCGAGGGTCAGGCGACTACGGCGTCACCTCGCGCCAAGCAGGCAGAGCCTGCACTCGGACCAGACCCTTTCTAGTACTCTTGTAGTACGGCGAATCGGTCAACTTCTCGGAGTTGCACCATTTGGCGGTCAGTCCAAAACGCGGAATAAACGACGACCGACCACAGGGAATGCCCCCCTCACGGGGGGCTTTCTCTTTTCTATGCCGGCGGGAGAGACGAGGTCGTGGGTGGGGGCTGATTGGTAGCACCCCAGCAGGCTCGTGATGGGTTCCAGTGATGAATTCCACTGCCGTAGAAGAGCCACGCAGCGACAGCGACATTGGCTTCGGCGTGGAATGGGTGGTACTCGCCCCATCCGGCTTTCTCGGAACGCTCCGGCCAGTATTTGGCGAGATGTTGGAACCATCCGATGGCGAAGGCGTGTGAAACCACCTCAGACCCGATATGCCAACTTTGCGCGCTGGACTCGCAGAACGCAATCTTGTGGGCTAGTTCGTGATGTTCCGGCTTGAAGTATTGGCGGATGAGTTCCCCGAGGGTTGGGAGTTCGTAATGGCTGTCGCCCGGCAGACATCCATGTGAACACGGTGTCGGCGTCTCGAAGAGTTCCGGATAGAAGATGATGACGGCGTTGTGTGGACCGCCGAGCGCCTCGATGTGGGCGCGGCGTGTGACTGGTCCGTAGATGCCGTCGACAGAGTGAACTCCGAGTTCTATCTGGAGCGCGGTGACATCTTGGGATCGTTCGTAATACCGGTATTCCTTCTGGAGGAAATCGGGAGACTCAACCATTTGACTGAGTATTTGTTTGCGAGGCAATTTCGGCGTTTCGAGGTTGGGGGTTGGTTCTGCTGTGGCCAGAATAGTGACTACCCCCGCCGGCGACGCAGAGGGGGAAGTTGTAACCGGCGGGGGCAGAGTATCGGGCGGAAGATCGGTGGGTATCGTTCCCGGTACGGCCCGAAAAGCCTCGGAGAAAGTGGATGCGTTGTCTGCTGTGGCGTTAGAGCCGACGGCTAAGTTCGCTCCGATCCATATAAAGGACAAGAGGACGCCAGAGAGTACGCGGAGTTGCAGGGTGACGGTCATAGGACAACAGTTTACAGGGATACATCGTCGACGAAAGCCTCGCTCAGTTTCTCTTCGAGGAACGGAACGATGTCGAGCAGTTGCAGGCTGACGGTGATCGTGTCGTTGTGGATCTCTTGGATTTCGAGACTCATACTGTCCATCAGTAGGGCTGCTTGTTCGCCGGCCTCTTCGATGAGAGCGTCCACGTCGGCCTCTTCCAGTTCAAAGGTATCCGTAAATTCCATGAACCAGTGCGTGATGTGGCGGAGGATGGCGAGGCGTGCGTCGTTCTTGGAAGGCATGCCCCAATCATACTCAGGCCAGTTCAAGAGCGCAAGACCTGATTTCTGACAAACTTTTTTATTTACCATAACCCCTGGTCACTGGCGGTTTTGGGCATAAGGGACCCCGAGGGAGCAAAAAAAAGGTTGACAGTCGGCGAGGCTGTCTGTAGCGTGGTCATTCCTAACAACTACCGAAAGCGATCGTCTCCATGACTGCCGAAGTTTCCACCGCTTCTTCTACAGCCAGCCGCCTGATCAAGGAAGGCGCAGAGCAAGATGACATCTACGACACTCTTGTCGCGGAGTTTCGAGCGCTGATCACAAACAACGTCGGTGCTGACGCGCTGATCGCGTGGCTCCACCCGCTGTTCACTGACAAGGCTCTCTGGGCGGGGTCGCGGGCCACAAACGCCATCGTCGATCGCAAGGCGGATGAAGCCCGCTACGACGAGATCGTCCGCATTGACGACGGCAAGGTCGTGGAGGGTTCCTACGCTCACCTGTTTGACCCGATAGTCATGGACAAGCGAGTCCGCTGTAACGGTCGCTTCGTTTTCTTCAAGCACATGACCCGTGCTGACTTCCTGAACAAGATCGACGAAATCAACAAGAACATCGCCGGCAACATCGCGCGTCGGGCCTCCTATGAAGTGGGCTTGGATGCGTTGGACGCCCTCAACGCCGACACCTTGGAAGAGGCCGCACGAAAGGTGACGGTTTCTCAGAAGGCAGCCTAGATCTTGGGCTTCGGCCCTAGAAGCAATACCTACTTATATATCAGCGATACCTAGCCCGAAAGGGGCATAAATATGTACGAGCAATTGCAAAAGAATTTCCGTGAACTTCGGCTTTACGCCCGGCAACTCACCGACCTCAAGGACACTCGAATCCGACACGAGAACCGCATCTATGGGTCTGTGTGTTTTGGTCTGGACGAGCCCTTGGGCAAGACGCATCCAGACTATTTGGAAGAGTTGCACTACGACGACACGATCGCTCTTTCCCTGATCGATTTCGATCACGAAGATGAGGACGAGCGCAAGCGCATCCGCAAATCCATGAAAGCAATGGGCGTTTACGGCCTGCTCTGCTCTGCTGAAACGGCAGCAGCGAAAGACACAACTGCGCAGATGCTGCGTTGTTGCTCAGGGCCAGCGATGACCGAGTGGCTCGCTATTCCCGGCGTCGGCGCGCCAACGGTCGCCCGCCTTCTCGGCGAGATTGGCCATCCGGTGATTGCATTCCCGATGCACTGGGAGGAAAACGACAACTACGTTGAGGGTGGCAAGGAGGACAAAAAGTTCCTCGTTCCGACCGTTCAGCCTGACGGCGAAATCTTCTTCGAGCGTATGGTCAGCCAGTTGTGGTCCTACTGCGGCTTGGGCGACCCGACTCGCAAGCATCGCAAGGGCGAGACGCAGGAAGAGGCGCTGGCTGCCGGGTCGAAGTTCACCAAGTCTTTAGTGTGGAATCTCGCACAACCCTGCCTCAAGAGGACGGGCGACCCTGACAAGAACGGTGTCGTCAAGGCTCGCTCCCCCTACAAGAACACTTACGAAGATGCTCGTGCGCACTACGACCTTCGCGAGGGACAGCCTTGCGAGAAGTGCAAGGGCGAGCCTTGCCGTCCCATCCATCGTCACAACATGGCTGTCCGCAAGGTGATGAAGACAATGCTTAGGGATCTGTGGGTTGCCGCTCGCTCCGACTTGGGAGTGGTGGCCATCGACAAGGCTGCCTAATGGGTCGCTACAACGAACTCTGTGAGTCGTATCAGGCCGACATTGATCGACTGGTCGATTCAATCCTGGCCCTGCCGGATCCGACCGACGAGCAGCGTAAGAACGCTGATGTCGTCGGCGATCCGGTGTGGCAGGTCCTCGCCTGCGCCAAGGAGGACATCGATCACATTGGTGTCGTCCGTGAGCGGGCCAAGGTTTTCGGGGGCTAATGCATGTGCGAGTACCCATCGTTGTTGCGCCCCCACTTTCTCACCCGGCCACCTTCTCGCCGTTACCCATAGGGCTGCCGCCGGGTATTTCTCAGGGGCCATGCGAGACCCGACACCCATTCCACATGCGTCCCCACTTTCTTAACCCGGCCACATGAGCCGCGATACCCACACCCCGCCCCGCCGGGTCATTCTCTAGGGCCATGCCAGAAACGACGACCAGATGGATGTCGCCCTAGACTTTCTATATGAAGGGGTTTAGATGATGTTGAAATTATTAGTAGCCGTAGCCGTCTTTGGCACCGTGCTTGCCGCTACGCAGGCCAACGCTGACCACGACATGGTGTACGCGCCGTGTGACCCGGAAGATCCGAGGCCGCTTTACGAACGAGTCTGGTATCTCGACTACCAATCCGGCGAGGCGCTTCGCTTTGACGACCCGTGGTGGTCTGAACGTGTTGGGGCTTATACAAACTGGGGTCATCAGTGTGCATTAGGTACCGCTGGGGTCTGGCAGGCTGCGCCGATCCTGCCGCTGCCCCACCCGCCGACCCATACGGTTGAAACTCGACCTCCGACGACGACGGCACCTCCGACTACAACAACGGTGCCGACTACGACGACTGAGCCTCCTGCCACGACGACGACAGTTCCCGCGACGACGACAGTTCCCGCGACGACGACGGTGCCGATAACGCCGACCACGACGACGGTTGCCCTGGCCACAGACCTCGGAGACGGGATCGGACTGCCGGACGGCTACGACCTGTTCGCCGCCGAGTACGACGGCTGGCCTTTTCAGGAGACGATCATCCTCCTAGAGGACCGCTACCCGCCGGGCACACCCGACCGGTTCCATTTTCGCCTTTCAGCCGCCGTCGAGTTCCTCCGACAGGGCGGCATGGTCGGCGGTCTCGACTTCCTGTGGGGGTCGGGATGAGCCACGCAGTGGAATAGATCCGGCGGGGTCCAATCAAGGGGCGACAACCACCTCGGGTCCGACCCCGCCAACCACGACGCAGGCCACATCAGACCCGGTATCCAATGAAGACCCGCCTTGCGCCTTGGACGACATTTGGAACTCGGGTTGACAACTCTGGTTTGTTTCATCTAGAATATGATTATGACAACATTTGAGATGAGCGTAATCTTCGACTCCGACTCAGAGGAATCTGCTGTCGAGGCGATCGACAATCTTGGCGTAGCCTTCTCCGAGTATCTGACAGGCTGGGCCGCAAGCGTGAAGTCCGTTTGGACTGAACAGGACGAGGCTACGGGTGTGCCCGAGAACGTCCGGACCTTTAAGGGGGAACAGGAATGAGTCACGAACTCGAAATTAACGACGATGGTGTGGTCCGTATGGCCTATGCCGATCGAGAGATCCCATGGCATCGGCTGGGAACACCTATGGCCGGCCTGCAAACCGCCGAAGCGATGCTTACTGCTGCGCAGGCCGACTTCGACGTTGTGCTTGCCGACGTAGCCGCAGTCGACGGAAACGGGAACGTTCTCTACAACGGTGAGGGTCTGGGTGCGGAGCCGGTCAAGATCGACAACAGTCGAGCCACAATCCGAGTGAACCCAGACGGATCATTTGATGGGCTCGCCACGGTCGGCACCCGATTTGTCGTTGAGCAGAACAAGGACTGCCTGCTGCGCGCTTTGGACATCGTGGGGGCTTCCAAGGGCGACGCAGTCGTCGACACCGTAGGGGTTCTTCGTGGTGGCCGAGAGTTCTTCGCCTGTCTGGACCTGGGCTCATTGGTAATTGATCCCAACGGAATCAACGACAAGATTGACCGTTATCTGCTCGTCCAGAACGGTCACGACGGACGCACCCCAATCACATTCGCCAACACCCCCATCCGCGCAGTCTGCAAGAACACGGTCGTCTTTGGCTTGCGAAAGGCCAAGAGCATCTTCCGAGCCAAGCACACCCGCAATGCCGACAAAGCCGTGGAAGCGGCACGAGACGTACTCAGTATCTCGGTGGCATGGGCTCAAGGCTTTCAGGAGATGGCTGAGAAGTTGTTGCGAATTCCCGTTCCGGCCGGTTCTCGACAGTTCGACTCCGTATTCAATACGGTGTTCCCGGATTCGAGTTCCTTTACCGACCGACAGCGCGATCATCGCGATGAGGTTCAGATAACCATGCGCGGGCTGTATGCCTCCCCGAAGAACGCTGCTGGTTATGGATACAACGGATGGTCCACCTACAACGCTTTTGCTGAATACTTTGATCACAAGCGCGAGGGTGATGCTGATGCCAAAGCGGCATCGTCGATGAATCACACTTCATGGGTGTCAAAGAACAAGCAGAAGGTCCAGCAGACCATCCTGTCGATGGCGTAATAGCCGTGACCGAGAGTTGGAGAGAACATGCAGCCTGCAAGGGTGTAGACATAAACACGTTCTTTTCCAGTACCGCTGCTAAGGTTAATACTGTCAAAAGATACTGCAGTAAGTGTCTTGTCAGCGATCTGTGTCTTAACGAAGCGATGACGAGTACCAGGGTGTTTGGTATTTGGGGTGGTACTACCCACAAAGATCGATTGCGAATGAGAAAGTGGGAAAATGTACGTTTACATTAAAATCGGAGATGTCTGGGAGGCGGGTTTCTATCTCACGAAGTACAGTCATGATGGAACGCCCTACAACCAGTTCATGAGCGAAACGAGATGGGCAAACGAATGGGCAGCAGCAGCCCGAGTGAACTATCTTAATGGTGGCACCGGTGCCCCACCAATAACACCTGTTCCCAAACAGGACGATGAATAGCCTACAATCAGTAGGTGAACATTACTCCCACACCTGACGGCGGGTTTCAGTCGCGTTCCTCTTTGGCGGGAATTGGTTTTGCTGATGGCTACATCGTCCATGCCAACCGTGAACCATGCCCGATCTGCGGCCATCCAACCGGTGACTGTCCGGGAGAATCGGAATCCCCCGACTCTCTTGTCGGCTGGTCTGACAGCCCGGACGGAATGAGGCATGTCCAGATGATCTATGTGGAAGAGGATATTTGGGAGGAAAGGCAGATCACGCCGGGCCGCACAACCAAGATCCTCAAACATCGGGCCGGGTCATCGATTCCCTTCGACGAAGCCAAAAAACTCGGCTTGGTTTGACAGTTTCAGTATTTCCCTGTAGTCTACAATCGGTAGTAGTCGTTCATCCCCGCCCTACCGAATCGAAAATCGCAGGTCAATGCCCCAAATCTCAGACTCCTTCGTCGACACATACAGAACACAAACGGCACCTTGGGGCTTTGGAGGGTTGGGGGAAATAGTCTTCCTCAGGACTTACAGCCGCAAGAATGGCGGCGACCAAACCGAACTGTGGCCGGAAACGATTCAGCGGGTAATCAACGGCGCCATCGAGATTGGCGTTCCGTACACGCAGGCTGAGGCTGAACGTCTGTTCGACCACATGTTTCACCTTCGTTGTTCATTTGCCGGCCGCGGGCTATGGCAGTTGGGTACGCCCCTCGTCCAGAACATGGGCGGTGCGAGCCTCAATAACTGCTACTTCGTCAACGTTGAAACGGTTGAGGACTTCGAGTTCATCTTCGACATGCTGATGCTTGGCGGGGGCGTGGGATTTTCCGTGGAGCGAGCCAAGATCCATGAACTTCCCAAGGTGAAGTCGAACGTGGCCGTCACCCACGAACGCACAAACGACGCCGACATCATCGTGCCTGATTCGCGTCAAGGGTGGAGCCGCTTGCTGCACTCCACCCTCAAGTCATTCTTTGATACGGGCAAGTCATTCTCCTACTCCACGATTCTGATTCGGGAGTCGGGTGCAGAATTGAAGACTTTTGGTGGCACGGCTTCAGGCCCGGGTGCCCTGATCGACGGAATTGCTGACATTTGTACGGTGATGCAAGGTCGAGAGGGCAAAAAGTTACGGTCTGTAGATGTTCTAGATATATGTAACATAATTGGACGGGTAGTGGTGTCTGGCTCGGCACGACGTTCCGCTGAGATCGCCATCGGCGACCCCGACGACGTTCTCTTCCTCCGGGCCAAGAACTGGGCGACGGGAACTGTCCCCGCCTGGAGATCGCACAGCAACAACAGCATTTATGCCGACACCTACGACGAGATTCTGCCGGAGTTGTGGAAGGGGTATAACGGCAATGGAGAACCGTATGGACTCGTTAATCGTAAGTTGGCTCGCCGGGCTGGAAGGCTCGGAGAGACGAAGACAGATAACAGCATTGAGGGGTTCAACCCCTGCGCTGAGATCGCGCTCGGGGACGGGGAGTCGTGCAACCTGGCGACGATTTTTCTCCCGAATATCGAGTCGCTGAAGCAGATGCGGGAGATTTCCCGCTTGCTTTATCTGGCTCAGAAGCAGGTCACGCGACTTGAATATCCCTACGAGAAGACGACCAAGATCGTTGCCAAGAATTCGAGACTGGGTCAGTCTGTGACGGGAGTGTTGCAGGCGTCTGACAAGCAGTTGAACTGGATGCCGCAGATTTACGAGTATCTGTCAGGGCTGGATGAGGAGTATTCAGCGCAGCACAACCTGCCCAAGTCGGTTCGCTTGACCACGGTTCAACCCTCAGGGACGCTGTCTCTACTGCCGGGGGTTACTCCCGGGGTGCATCCTGCGTTCGCCCGCTACTACATTCGCAGGGTCAGGTTTCGCTCAACGGATCCACTAGTGGAAGCATGCCGTAGTCGCGGTTACAAGGTCCAATGGGACATGGGCTTAGATGGGCAGAAGGATCGCACCAGTCTGGTCGTTGAGTTTCCTTGTGAGTCTCCAGAAAACGCTATTTTGGCCAGCGAGATGTCAGCGGTCGATCAACTTGAGTGGATCAAGCGCATGCAGACTGAATGGGCAGATAACGCGGTGTCGGTAACAGTTTACTATCGGCCGAACGAATTGTCCGAGATTCAGGAGTGGTTAAAGAAGAACTACAAGAATTCGATTAAAAGCGTGTCATTCTTGTTACACACCGACCACAATTTCCCTCTGCCCCCATATGAAGAAATAACAGAGGCAGAGTATGAGAAGTCAGTTGCGAGTATCGATCTTTCAGTTCCACTGGTGGCAGTGGGCTCTGACTCTGTTGAGTTTGATGATTGCAACTCTGGTGCATGTCCTATTAGGTAGGGCTAAAGAGATTCGATCTTCTCTGCCAGATTTCTGAGTTGATTCTGTGTCATCTTCAGCGTGAAGGCATCCACCGCCTCTGCTAAAACCCTGAGTTCTGCTGCCAGGACGGTTGTCTCGTCCCGTGCTTCAGGAGGGGGATCAAGTGGCTCAACTGCTTCGGATTCTGCTGTTTCCTTCGCAGCCTCTTCCTTGTCGGCAATCATCCGAGCAACAGCATCCCAGTCAATGCTTGGGTCCAATGGGTCAGGGCCAAGGTTCTCCAACTTGTAATCAGAGATATCCCACGCCATGTTTTCAGGAGCCACAGCCGGCCCACCATAATAAGCATCCAACCATGCCCATGTAACAGCGGTCTTGTCAGTAACAACAAGATTATGGCGAACCCACTCGCCTCCGTCCACACGGCCTCGGATGTAGCCTTCATCGAAGTCGGCCTCACACTCAAACAGCACCGCAGGAGCACCTACCTTGAGTTGTCCAACTTTGATGGAGTCCCCCCACTTGGGCTTCTGTCCCAAATGGTAGAAATACAGACCGATGGGCATGTAGCCGTCTTTGGTTTTGCCAAACCATGTGCGGAACGAGAACCCGTCAGGAGCAGGTTGTCGGTTGCCGTGTCCATAGGATCGCCCCTTTTCATCTTTCCAACGAAGGTCAGCAAACCCGATTGTCTTTCCGGTACTGTGGGAGTTCCAGTTGGATAACGTTCGAACCATGTAGGACACCTTCACATGGCGAGTAGGAGGTACTTCCTTGTAAAGGGCGCACCCGTAATGGTTGCCCTCTCGGAACATCAATCGCAGGTTGTCTCCGCTCATGTAAGCGTTATGGATTTTTCCGCTCCAAGAATCTTCCCAGCCGTCCTCGAATTCTTCATGTACAAGAATACTCACTACACGCTCCTAACGTTTTCCGCCGAAGTACTCCACGGCATTTCCACTGTCGAGGAGATCTTTATTGAGGCAGGCAGTCATCTCGCCGTCTGACCAGATGGTGGCCAGGATGCGTCCGAACTTGCCGGCCTTGTCTTTGCTGGTTTGGAGCACGATTGTCGGGTGTCCGTCCAACCAGTCCACTGCATAGTCTTTTGCCTTGAGGCCCAAAGCCTTTTCTTCAAGATCTCTGGTTCGACTTTCTGGCGTGTTGATTCCATAGAGACGCACGCGAACCTTATGATGAATGGAGAATCCAAGATCAACCATCAGGTCGATGGTGTCCCCATCGACGACTCTAAGAACCTTTGCGTTGTAGCAAAAACGTTCAATCTTCGTGTGGTCGGAATCTGACATCTCGGTTCTCTTGTCGAAGTCGCTTACGCCGCCATGACTTTTTGGAGTCATCGGCCAATTCCTCGTCCATCAACTCTTCGAGTTCTTCAACCGAACCCTTAAAGCCAGTGGCCAAGCGTTCCCACTCGTCCCAGATTTCGCTGTCGGATGAGTTCTTAGGCACCACTACATATTAGTCGCTATTGGGGTCTATCCGAATAACCATTGTGCAGCCCGCCCCAATGCCCATACCGTCAATCCAATAGACAAATATAAAATCATCATCAGTACTGTTATTAGGAACTTATCGAGCATTCCTCTGCTTCTTCTTCTTTTCGCGGAGGATGATGGAGGTCGCCCCAGGGGCTGAGAATAGGATGTTCTCCAAATGCCTCTTCGCGCCAGTACAACTCATCGTCCGGTCCTGGATATTGCATCGCACACTACTACTTTCAGAATCGTTTTTGAACAACTAAAAGCCCCCGGCTTGCCCACCATGGTGGCGGGGGCCGGGGGCTTCTAGTTACTTGGAGGCGCTAGTCGCCCCCGTTATCCGTTACGGCTTAGGAAGGAGCCGCATCGAAGGTGATCTTAGTGAAGGCCTCAGGGCGCTTCACTGCCAGGGCGAGACGCTGCTCGGCCAGGATCACGATTGCGTTGCGCACGAAGAAGTCTGAATGCTGCTCCGAAACGCGGATGTTGGCCTGCTCGCGGTCGTACAACTGCGCGCCAGTACCGAAAGCGCCCACCAAAGCGGTGCCCTCAGCAATAGCCGGAGTCTCAACAACCGGGATCCGCCACACGCGAGGCTCGCCACCGAGTGCCACGGAAATGGCGACCAGGTACTGGCCGTCCGTTGCCTTGGTCAACTCAATGTCTTCCCAGTCGTTCGGGTGCATCACGACGCCCGTGGGCTCGTAGTATGCGAGGAACGACAAGGTAGCCGCGCGCCGAATGGCGTCAGCCTTGGTGTCTGCAACTGGTGCAGTTGCACCTGCTGACCATGAGTAGGTCTGGATACCTGTGGTCTGGAGAACGCCTGTCAGGTTTTCGCCGGTGCCAGCACCGTTGAGAATCTGAGCGTCTTCCTGCAGCCTCAGGCCGTACATCAACTCGTTGTCGATGATCGACCGCAACTGCGGCTCGTCGGCCAGGACGTTGCGGTGAGCAGCCTCCCAGTGAGCGAGTGTCCGCACAGGAGCCTGTTCGCCAACGAATGTGAACGTTGACTGTGGCTTCTCCACGAAGACGGTGCCGTCGTTTGAGCGCTCCCCAACTGCCTGAGCGTTGTTGGTAAATCCGGTCATCCGGAAGTACTCGACGATAGCCGCGTTGGTGGTCCGTGTCGGGAAGAGTTCCCGAACTCGCTTCGTCCGCTGTGGCGGAATGACGATCGGATCACGCTGGATGGAACCGAACTGACCCGGAGTACCTGTCGGCAAGGTGTTGTAAACATCCTTGACGTTGTACTCGTAGGCACTCTTTGTGGTCAGTGAACCCTCATACTGCCAAGGGTTCGGCATGTTGGCGCCATTGCGACCGTTGGAGAGTGACTTGAACTCCTCCGAGTCGCAGAAAGCCTGGCCGAGGGTCTTGAACTGTGGCTGGGCGTCTGCAAAAGCAGCGCTAGCAGCGACAGCACCAGAAACCGATTCGACTTCGACCTCAGGCGGAGCGGGGGTCGCGCCCCACTGGTTGATTTCATCAAGGTCCTGAATGCCCTTGATAAGACCCTGCAACTCCTTGATGTCAACCATGTTCTTGTCGAAAGCGCTCTTGCGCTCTTGATCGACGATTAGAACATCGTCTTCCACCTTGAAGGAGTCAGCAATGGTCTGATTCTCGTCCATCTTCGTGCGAAGTGCGGTCTGCAGTTCGCCGAGACGGGAAGCGTCTTCTGACATATGCTCACCTCTTGTGAGTAAAAAGTTTGGATAGTTGCTATGCAGGGTCTAGGTAAGCACCTGTCCCATTAGTAAATAGATTACTAGGCTTCTCCTGCTAGCAGTGCAACTACTGCGATTTGGGGTATCGCGAACCGATTTCGTTGACTGTCTCCGGAAAGCGGGGTTTGACTTTCCTGGCTTTTTCAATCTTGTCTGCGTACTGTTTGGTCTTCTTGATATACGCTTCCATTTCTTCGATTTCTTTCATATCGCCTCTTTTCTGGCTTTGACGCGTCGCCGGACAGTTTCGGCCATCTCGCCTTGAGCCGCATTGCCGAAACCGCCCAGACTGTGAGTTGTTGCAACGTCTACGAACTCGACCATGTCCGGATCCAAGAACATGTAGTCGGTGCGAGAGTATTCCTTGATGCCC
>PVBE010382347.1_pt1 | contig 14090 bp, 8 predicted proteins | sample 1631181 | NCBI WGS metagenome assembly PVBE01 (sample SAMN08397723, study PRJNA350692) | Marine metagenome, whole genome shotgun sequencing project. | isolation source: water | place: Pacific Ocean | collected 2012-04
ACGACTATCGGATCAACTGGCGACACACGCAGGATTCGAAAGCGCGCCCGAACAGCAACTTTTCGGCAAACGTGAATTTCGGTACGTCAACCTACGACAGAACCTATTCCACTGATGCCAACAGAGTACTCAATAACCAGTTAAACAGCGCCATTAGTTTTTCGAAGAATTTCCCCCGTTCCCCGTTTTCATTCAACGCAAATCTGAGACATGATCAAAGTTTGCTGACTCATAAAGTGAATTTGCAATTGCCAGATATGGCCCTCACAATGCAGCGGATTTTTCCATTTGAAAAGAAGGTACGCGTAGGTTCAAAAAAATGGTACGAAAAAATTGGGATGAGTTGGCGGGTGGATGCCCGAAACCGGGTTTCAGGAATTGACTCAACCTTTTTCACCAGGGAAACATTTAACAACGCCCGGTATGGTTTGAAGCACTCCATTCCTATCAGCACCTCATTCAAAATTCTAAAACACATTGTGGTGGAACCGAGTATCCGTTATACAGAACGATGGTATTTCGAAACGGTGGACAAAACCTGGGACCCCACCATCATTTATGCCCCGAATTCTGAAGGCGTAACTGTGATAGACACCATGTATGGAACGGTGATCACAGATTCCATCAAAGGGTTCAAGTCAGCTCGAAACTTCACGACAAGCCTGCGGTTGACCACCAAACTTTATGGCATGTACCAGTTTAAGGGCAACAAGGTGAAAGCACTACGACACGTTTTGACACCTTCCGTGAGTTTTGAATATCACCCCGATTTCGGGAACCCGTTCTGGGGGCACTACGAGTCCGTACAAACAGATTTCCAAAACGAACACCAGGTCTATTCTGTGTTCGAATCTGTCTCATCGCTTTACGGGCAGCCGAGTAGAGGTAAAGTTGGCGGGGTTAGATTGAGCCTGAACAACAACCTGGAGATGAAAATCTTTTCAAAAAAGGACACAGTGAAAAACGAAAAGAAGATCAAGATTTTTGATGCTTTGAATTTTTCAACCTTCTACAACATTGCGGTGGACAGCCTCCGACTTTCCCCTATCTCCATGAGTGGACGAACCACATTGTTCAAACAAATCGGGCTCAATTTCAGTGCAAGTTTCGACCCTTATGCTGCCGACACCAACAACCGAAGGGTGGCGCGATGGGAATGGAAAGAAAACAAAAACCTGGTGCGGGTTACTAACGCCAACATCAGTCTGTCGGGAAGTTTCTCGGCCGATCAGTTTGGCAATAAAACCAGCACCAAAGGCACCCAGGCAGAGTTAGACGACATCAACCGAAACCCAAACAATTACATAGATTACGACATTCCCTGGCGATTTAACGCGGCTTACAATTTGAATTTAAGATTTGGAACAACCGCCAATCCCGACACGGTACTTTTCACCCAATCGTTAACGCTTGATGGCAGTATCGGCATAACACCCAACTGGCAAGTTCAATTCAGCACGGGTTGGGATTTTGTGAATAAAGACCTCACCTACACCACAGTAAACATTTCCAGAAACCTCCACTGCTGGGAGTTAAAATTTAGATGGGTGCCCTACCCTGTTGAGTACAGCAGTTATTCCATTGACCTGAATGTGAAATCCGCCATTCTTCAGGATTTGAAGCTTTCCAAGAAAAGCAATACACGGTTTGACACGGGGGTGTTTTAGAATAACAGACTGGAATTAACCACCGCCTGAAACCATCTACGGATTAAAACACCGCTGTACGATGGAGTTGTCCAAAAAACTTAGAGAGTTAGAGAACACAGCCTTAGTGCTATAAGGTAACAAGCCATTTCTATTCAGCAAGTTGAAATAGTTCCGCGATTACGATTGCCTGTGATTCGCTCTTGAATTCAGAATGCTTGATTTCTATCTATAGGTGTCGGGTAATGTTGTCCATATGTCGGGTAATGTCGAATAGATGTAGGGTATCGAAGGGGAGATGTAGGGTATCGTTAACATTGGCGTGTAAAAGGTTGGGGTTGGATGGTGTATTTGGGTGAGGTAGGAATAAATGATTGCAGCACCCAGATTATTGGGCAAAACAGGCCCATGGCGGGGAAGTGATTTTCTACAAATGGGACGAGTGGTGGTTGAACCCGTAAACTCCGACTTTATACGGAATGCAGGTTTGTTTCGGGAATAGTTGTTTGAACCGCTGATTACCACAGAATTTCACTGTTTATTCTTTGAAGCCGTGTTACTTCGTTATCCAATTAATCTGTGTGAATCCATTAATCCAGAATAATCCGTGATTCAAACCCGGCCCTACATACACTGATAATTGTCATTGGAATTGGGTTGGGGATTGGGTAGGTTTGAGAAACTAATCTCATTCCATGAAATGGCAACAACTCATATTTGTGATGTTTCTGTGCATTACCTCGGAAGAAGTCTACTCACAACAAATCAACGCAGCTTTAGATTTTGATGGGATAGATGACTTTGTTCTAGTTCCTCATGCTTCCAAATTGGACTTTGAGCTACCCTTTACCCTTGAAGTTTGGTTCAAAACTGATTTCAATGGGAATCAAACCATTTTGGATAAATCAACAAGGTCCTCAAAGGGATACCGCCTTGCAATAATAAGTGGTGGGATTGTCAGATTTGAAATTGACGGAGGACCAAGTTGGGATGCTTATCAAACGTTCGGTGGTGGTTTTGCTGATGGAAGTTGGCATCATTTTGCCTTTACTGCACGGCCATTCGCACAAAACAACAATCCAAATATTTACATAGATGGGCAGTCATCATTTTCTTCAGTCACGTTGGGCCTGCCGATTTATGTGCCATCATCCGACAATATGCATATTGGACAGAACAATGATACAACGAACCAATTTACGGGGCAATTAGATGAAATTAGAATCTGGTATCGAGAACTTACGTTATCAGAAGTCCAATCGAATATGAATCTCGAACTCAACGGCAATGAGCCCGGACTTGTGGCCTACTACAAACTCAACGAAGGAACACACTACGCCAATAATGTGGCTAATTCTAATGCTTATGATGTTACTTGCAATGCTAACCATGGCATGATTATCAATTTTGCATTGACCGACTCATCAAGCAATTATGTTCCCGGCCCAGTACTTAATCCTCCCCCCTCCATGGCATGTGCTTCGCCCAATGGATTGTTTGCAAACAAACTCAACCCCACGGCTGCAAGATTAAATTGGGTGGCCGTCTACACAGGTTTGGCCTATCAAATGCGTGGTCGTTTAGTTGGCAACACTCCATGGAAGTATATTTTTGTACCTGGACCAGACACCGATTCATTAAACGTAAGTCAGTTGGGTTCGCAAAACAACTACGAATGGCAACTACGCACCTTTTGTTGCAATGATGATACCTCCGCCTGGAGTCTTTTAGACACCTTCACCACCGGCTGCTACCCACCTGATACCACTTTCACCAACCCTATCATCAGCAATGCTGCCCAATTCAACTGGCAACAGCGGCCTTCGGCAGATGGTTACCACATACAGGGCCGTTTGTTTGGCAATACCAATTGGGTAAACCTATTTGTGCCGCAAGGCAGCAGCAAACAAATTTTTGGGTTGCAGGCCAGCACTTCTTACGAATGGCGCCTTCGCACCATTTGCAACCAGGGTAATAATGTGTACAGTCCCTGGAGTGGGATTGTTGGGTTTACTACAGCTAACTTCGGTAGCAACCGTCATCCTGAGGGAGGTACGACCGAAGGATCTGGTTGGCTCTTGCAGCATAACCCCACCGGATCCTTCTCCCGCGAAATGCGGGATCAGGATGACGGCATTGATTGGGCTAGTGCAGAAGAGCAATTACTGGTCTTCCCCAACCCATTCAACACAACAACAACCATTCAACTACCAGCCACTTTCAGTAGTAACAGGATTTTACTGTATGACTTGAGGGGAGCAGTGGTAATAGACTTCATATCCACCGAAACTGCCGTTCAAATGGACTGTGAAGATTTGACGAGTGGGGTTTATTTACTCGAAGTACACACCGGAGAACAAGTCTGGCGTGAGAAATTGGTGGTGGAATAGAAAGAATACAAACCTACCATTCCCTCAAACCTCATCTTTCCGAATCAACTGCACCGCATCTAACCGAATTTGGGCGTTGTGGATGAGTGCTGAAAGTGTGTCACGCTCTTCCGTGGCAATTCGAATTTCATCCGGTCGAATGTCTTTGTTTTTCTGTTGCAATGTTTTCAATCTGCTGATTTCGTGATCAAGCGTTTCACACATATTTTCCAATCCTTTAGCGATTTCAACAGCACCATCTGCCTCCGCTATTTCGGTGGCCGAAGACATCATGTTGGGCAGGATAGTCTCAGTAAGGGTTTCACTTTCAACAAGGTCGGTTATTGGTCCCGATATTAATTTGGAATCAAACAATTCAACCGGGTATAAATGAGACACATCATTTCCTGAGTGATCAACCACCACTCGCAAAGGTGTGCCAGGTAAAAAACGATCTACATGCAGATTTTGCCCACCGGTGGTTTCAAGCACAAAGATTGCTTCAAGCAAAATGGCCGGGTTGCCTTCTGCCCTAAGCACTCCAAAGCTTGCGGCACCCGTACCCGAGCCCAACACCATATCAATAGCACCCGTTACCATTGGATTATCCCAACTAAGAAAACTCACATCTTCCCTACTCAAAGCCCGTTTCCGGTCGAAGGTGACTGAAACACCTTCATCGGGAACGGATGGAAATGCCTCCCTGTTCTCACGGGTGGGATGCAACAAATAGGTTCTTGGTGCGAGATCTTCAATTTCAATCCCATATTGCTCAAACACCCGGATCATGAAATTCTCCAAGGTCATATCGAGATCTGCAGCCTTGATCTGATCTACCAATTTTTCAGCCTTCTCGGGGCGAAAAGAATTCATTTCCAATAAACGATCTCTGCCATCAGCAAGGGTGGTTTTCAATTCTTTTTGAAACGCTGCTGTTTCCGAAATCAATGATTCAAGTTTGGTTCCGTCTTTTGGATGATCGTTAGGTGAAGTGATTTCCAGGAGACGATCGCTGAACTTTCGAGCAATTTTATTGCCGCCTTCCAGGTTTTCGTGAAAGGCGTTTAACCCCTCGTGAAACCACCTGACCAACGCTTCTTGTGGACTTCCCAACAGGTAGGGCACATGAATGTGAATGGTGGAAGTTTGACCAATGCGATCGAGTCGGCCAATTCGTTGCTCCAGCAATTCAGGATGAAATGGCACATCAAACAAAACCAGGTGATGAGCAAACTGAAAATTCCTGCCTTCGCTACCTATTTCAGAACACAACAACAATCGAGCACCATCAGGTTCTGAAAACCAGGCTGCACTGCGGTCGCGCTGAACGATGGTAAGGTCTTCGTGAAAAACGCCCACCTTAAAGTCTACACGCTTGACTAATGCTTTTTGCAAGGCAAGCACTTTTTCCCTGGTGCGGCAAATCAACAACACTTTGGCAGGTTGAAGTTCTTGCATCGTTTTCACCAACCAATCGATTCTTGGATCACTTGAAAACCAAAACTGCTGCCTGCCTACATTGGCAGAAGAAGCCCCCAAATCGGTAGAGAACTCTTTGGTCAGTCGTTTCATCCAAAGTTCGGGATCATGTTCAGGTTCAATGCCGACAACATGTGCTTGGCGAACAGGGAATCCGGTCAACACAGCACGTGTATTTCGAAACACGACACGTCCCGGTCCGTGTTGATCCAGCAAATCTTCAATGAGGTTTTTTCTTGCGGCTTCTCCCCCACTCGATAATTGCTGCAGTCTTTCTATTCTAATAATGGATTCAAGCAATCGGCTTTCACCAACTTCGAGGTTTTTTCCTGCAACCAGGCTTTCCACAAGGTTGGCTATCTCTTTTTGGTCAAGTGATTCCTGCTTAAATTCAGTGAAGTCGGCATATCGCTCCGGGTCTAACAATCGAAGTCGGGCAAAATGACTTTCTACTCCCAATTGCTCAGGTGTGGCTGTCAAAAGCAACAATCCTTTTGCCACAGTGCTTAACAATTCAACCACACTATACTCGGGGCTAACTTTTTCGACAGACCACTCCAGGTGATGAGCTTCGTCTACCACCAATATGTCCCAATTGGCAGAAAGTGCCTGACGGGTTCTTTTCTCTGAATTGGCTAAAAAAGCAACACTACAGATAATGAGTTGATCATCGAGAAATGGATTTCCTTCGGGAGCGCTTTCTTCCAACGCCTCACACCTTTCCTCATCGAAAATATTGAACCAGAGATTAAATTTTCGAAGGACTTCCACAAACCATTGGTGAACCAGCGATTCAGGAACGAGGATCAACACTCTCGAAATGCGCTCGCTCAATAACCACCGGTGAAGAATGAGGCAAGCTTCAATGGTTTTGCCAAGACCTATCTGGTCTGAAAGCAGCACACGCGGTGCATATCTTGAACTGACTTCATGAGCAATGTAGAGTTGGTGGGGAATAAGGTCTATGCGTCCACCCACAAAGCCACTAACCGGGGAAATTTTGCGGTTGTAATTGTGCTGAAGGGTCTTTCTTCGCAAGGCAAACAAAGCAGGAGAGTCCACTTCCCCATTGATCAAACGATCGTCAACTCCATGCTTTACTGAAACATCCCCGAGTTCGGATTCGGAAAGCGCACGACCTTGTCCAGAATAAACAACCAGCGGCCCATCCTCTTTCACTGTTTCTACTTGTAGCGATTGTTTGTGGAGGTCATCAATCATGTCTCCCGGTTTGAATATGACCCTGCGGAGAGGCGCGTTTTCCACTGCATACAATCTTGTTTCACCTGCCAATGGAAAATGTATTTGCACCCTACCCTTACTGGTTTCCATGACAATACCAACCCCTAATTCAGGTTCACCTTCACTTGTCCATCTTTGATTTGTAAAATATTCTGCCACGAATTGTAAAATTTGATTCTGTAAGTATTTCCGATTTTAGAGTTCGCAATTCAGGATTGAAAGAACTTCAACATTATACTGAATTTGTCTGCAAAAGACAGCTATAATTTGATGAAATCAAATGCCATATAGGAGAACTACATGACCAAGGATAAAGGAGCTTTCCTGCAAACTTTCCAAGATTTTTTGGACAGCTTTCAGGTAGATGGGTATGGCAAATGTTTTTTTAAACTTGAAAATGGTATTGCCTGTCAGGGTTGGCTCGCAGAAATTGATGATTCAACTTTTACGTTTCATGATAGTGGACCACTTTCTTCAGATGAACCTCACAATCTCGAAACTGCCGATATTGACATCAATACTTTTGCATATTGGGATGACGAGATAAACCAATGGACCGAATATTTTGGCCCCAATAAAACCGAGAATAGGCTTAAAGTTAGAGTCCAGCATTAAACCTGAAACTAAGTGAAGCATAAAATCCTCCTGGTTAGCCCTCCGTTCACTCAGCTAAACACTCCGTATCCTGCTACAACCTATCTTAAGGGATACCTGAACACTCAAAATGTGTCTTGCTCGCAGATGGATCTTGGCATCGAAACTATCCTCCATTTATTCTCAAAAAAAGGACTTGACGATTTGTTTATGGCTGCCATGGGAACCATTAGTTCAGGTTCTATAAATGCCCAAAGGATTTATACACTTCGTGACAGTTACGTGCAAACCATAAATGCTGTGATTCGTTTCTTGCAGGATGATGATCCCACACTGGCTCATCTCATTTGCGAGCGAAACTTTCTGCCGGAAGCATCCAAATTCGACCATTTGGAAGATTTGGACTGGGCTTTTGGAACTATGGGAATTCGAGATCAAGCCAGGCATATTGCGACCTTGTACCTTGAGGACATCAGTGATTTTATCGTTGAAATGGTTGACCCGAATTTTGGATTTAGCCGATATGCTGAAAGACTGGGAATGGCTGCATCCTCGTTCGATGAACTCTATGCTGAACTGAACCAGCCTTCGAGTTTCATATCAAAACTCATGCTGTCCATATTCGAGCAAAAGATCAAAGCCATTGGGCCAACGCTTGTAGGCTTGTCGGTTCCTTTTCCCGGAAACCTCTTTGCTGCCTTAAAATGCGGACAATGGCTCAAACAGAATCATCCAAACATTAAAATCGTGATGGGTGGTGGTTATCCAAACACTGAATTGCGGTCTTTATCCGATCCTCGCGTTTTCGAATTTGTAGATTTCATCTGCCTGGATGACGGAGAAGCGCCCTTAATGGAACTTCTTTCCTATTTCGATGGAAACATAGAGAAATCGCAGTTGAAAAGGACATTCTGTTTGGTAAACAATGAAGTTTCTTTTTGCAACGGAAGCACTAACCCCGACATAAAACAGGAAAAAGCCGGCACCCCGGATTACTCAGATTTGCCTTTGAGAAAATATCTATCGGTCATCCAACTCACCAACCCCATGCACAGGTTGTGGAGTGACGGCAGATGGAATAAACTCACTATGGCTCATGGATGTTATTGGGGCAAATGCACCTTCTGTGACATTTCCCTCGATTACATCAAAAACTATGAAGCATCTTCAGCATCATTGATAGTTGATCGAATGGAAGTCCTCATTGAACAAACAGGCGAAAGCGGATTTCACTTTGTGGATGAAGCCGCACCGCCAGCCTTGATGAAAGCAGTTGCCCTGGAAATTCTGAAAAGAAAAATGGTGGTAAGTTGGTGGACAAACATCAGGTTTGAAAAAAGTTTCACTTACGACCTATGCCGTCTGCTGGCTGCTTCAGGTTGCATTGCAATTTCTGGTGGCCTGGAAGTAGCATCTGATCGTCTGCTTAAATTGATCGCAAAAGGTGTAACAATTGAACAAGTAGCCCAAGTCAATGAGAATTTCAACAGAGCAGGAATTATGGTGCATGCCTATCTCATGTACGGTTTTCCAACTCAAACTGCCCAGGAAACGATTGATTCGTTAGAAGTAGTGAGGCAGCTCTTTGAATCCAATGTTTTGCAATCAGCGTTCTGGCATCGTTTCGCAATGACTGCCCACAGTCCTGTGGGTTTGGATCCAAATGCATTTGGAGTAAAATCACTAAACCCGAAACCCGGAACTTTTGCAAACAACGATTTAAATCATCTGGACCCATCAGGTGCCAACCACGAAGATTTTTCAGAGGGCCTGAAGAAGTCGCTTTACAATTTCATGCACGGCATCGGGCTGGATCAACCGCTTCAAAACTGGTTTGAAGATGAGGTGCCTGACACATCGTTAGCACCAGATCTCATTGAAACGTTCCTGGCTTATTCAAAAATGGAGGAAGAAAAACCAAACAAAACAGTTTTATGGATTGGCGGACTTGTCACCTTCGATTCATCCCTATCCATATTGACTTTTTCCACCAATCAAGAAACCATTCAAATTGGTTGTTCCCTTGTGGAAGGTGAATGGTTAGCCTCAATTTTGGCCGATATCAGCTTAGAAAAAAGATCACGAATTACCCTTCAAGATTTCCAAAATGACTATGATGAAAAAGTAAAAAGCGATTTCCTGACCTTTTGGGACAGCAATTTTATGGAAGATCTGAGGACTATAGGGCTGTTAATCCTGTAACCGATCCAATAAATCCTATACAGTAATTCAACTCCAACTAGTCAGCCTAGGTTTTACCCAAACACCTTCTTCAACAAATCAGTCACTCTGGCCAGAGGGTCTTTCCGGATTTTCTTTTCTTCCTTGGCTACCATGATGAACAGGCCATCCAACGCTTTGTCGGTGGTATACTCCTCCAAATCCGGGTTCACTTTTTTCACAAAAGGAATCTTGTTGTATTTGGTTGCCAGTGGCTCCCAATACTTGGTGAGTTGCACTTTTTCAATAGCACGTTGAACCACCGGTTGAAACTTGCCTTTCAATGGAGTTCTGGTGGTTTTGTCGAGGTAATTCGTAGCGGCATCATCAGACCCCTTCAGAATCTCCATCCCGTCTTTTACAGTCATCTGCTTCACAGCAGTGCCAAAAATTGGGGCGGCTTCTTTGGCGGCTTCTTCAGCGGCACGATTCAATGTTTCAATGAATTTATCCACTTGAGAACCCATTCCCAGAGCCCTCAACTTGCTTTCCATCTCCTTTGCCTCGGCAGGCATTGGAATGAAAACCTCAGGATTCTTGTAATACCCATCGACCTTTGAAACTATATCGCCTGCATTCTTTGAACCGATGGTTAAGGCCTCCTTCAAACCCGCGATGATGTCTTCATCGCTGAGTTTTCCGTCTTCAGTACCTGTGACAATTTCCTTGGCCTGTTGACCCAACTTTTTCAAATTGAATTGCGCATTGGCATCTGTAAATATTGCGGCCAGCATAAGAATTAGTAAGTATCGATTCATATCTATAAGTTTTTACTTTTTATTGATTTGAAAATTGATCAAGATTACGATTAGAACCATGATTCCCTCCACTGTCAACTGCGACTGCCAACTACAACTTATCACCCCTTTTTCGAATCATAGTAACCAAATATCTGCTTCAAAATGGCGGTTGTTCTTTCCAATGGATTTTCGCGAATCTTCTTTTCTTCCTTTTCAACCATCAAGAACAATCCACTTATTGCCTTTTCAGTCACGAAGTCACCTAAATCGGTGTTTACCTTTTGCACAAAAGGAATCTTATTGTATCGGGTTATCACATCTCCCCAATATTTGGTAGCATTCACTTTGTTCAAACTCTGGTCAATTTTGGGACGGAATTTACTTTTAAGCGAGGTGGTGGTGGTCCTTTGCAGAAACCGGGTGGCAGCATCATCCGCTCCGAACAATATGTTCATGGCATCGGGAATTGTGAGCTGCTTAATGGCCCCTACAAAAATCTGTTTAGCCTCAGGTGCTGCATCCTCAGCTGCCCTGTTTACTGAAAGAATCACCCGATCACACATTTGCCCCAGTCCAAGGTTTCTCAATGCTGATTCCACCTTTTTAGCTTCAGGTGGAAACAAAATCTTGATAGCACCATTCTTGAAAAAGCCGTCCACCTTGCCGACATTGTTAGCACCCAGAACTGCACCTTTTTCCAAAGCCGCTTTCAGTCCCATACCTACTTCCTGGTTGTTCGGGTCTCTTGTTGCAGTAGGTGCTCCCAACACATCATTCAAGATTTGCTGGGTGGTGGAACAAGACGTAAATAAAATGGTTATCGTGAAGAGAGAAATCAATAATCTTTTCATTGCCTGGAGTTTGACGGCTAAGTAAACCAAAAATGTGCCAAGATTGGTGATAGAACGCAGATGACGCAGATAATTACGATTAACGCAGATAAAATAAATCATAATACATCCTTTTTTTCAGCGTCATCAGCGTTCTATTCAATATCCAGTTCCAGAGCGGCATTCCATATTTTCGTTTCCAAATTCAACAACAAACATGCTCTCATCAACCATTATTGCCATAGGCGATGAAATCCTGATCGGTGAAACGCTTGACACCAACTCGCATTGGATATCTGGAAAACTGAACGAACATGGCATCGCCACCCACGAGGTGATGACTATTTCAGATGATGAATCTCACATTCTGAATGCCGTTGAACGTGCGTTGAAGCAAAGTGAAATCGTGCTGTTGACCGGTGGCTTGGGCCCAACAAAAGACGACATCACAAAATTTACATTGGCCAAATATTTTGATTCCGAAATGCAAATGGACGACATCATTTTGGCTGATGTAAAAACCATTTTTGAAAGATTGAATCGCCCATTACTGGAAATCAATAAACAACAAGCCATGCTGCCCGAAAAGTGCACACCGCTCAGAAATGCGCAAGGCACAGCACCTGCCATGTGGTTTGAAAAAGATGGAAAGGTATTGGTTTCAATGCCAGGCGTTCCACATGAAATGAAGCACCTGATGCACCAACAAGTTCTGCCCAAAATTGAGGATCAGTTTCATTTACCGGTGATCGAGCACAAGTATATTATGACAGCCGTTCTGGGTGAAAGTTTTATTGCTGATAAACTCGAGCCGGTTGAAGATTCACTTCCTCATCACATCAAATTGGCTTATTTGCCAAACCTCGGTTATGTTCGGCTCAGACTTTCGGCTTCAGGCACAGATAAGAAAGAACTTCAAGCTGAACTTGAGGAATGGGCGCAAAAAATCACCAAAGCCATTCCACGCTATGTTTTTGGTTACGACAATGAAACACTGGAAGGCGCATTGGGCAAATTACTATTGGAAAGAAACGCAACAATTTCTACTGCTGAAAGTTGTACCGGTGGAACAATTGCCGCAATGCTAACATCAGTTGCAGGAAGTTCGGCCTATTTCCAGGGATCAGTGGTCAGCTATTCCAACAAAGTGAAAAGGAATAATTTGGGAGTTCAACGTGAAACATTGGATCATCGAGGCGCGGTTAGTGAAGAAACAGTATTTGAGATGGTTGAAGGGGTTCGACAAGCTATTGGTACTGATTATGGCATTGCAGTTTCAGGCATTGCCGGGCCCGGTGGAGGAAGCGAAGAAAAACCGGTAGGCTTGGTCTGGATTGCTGTTGGGGATAAAAACCGGGTAGTCACCAGAAAGTATGAATTTCCAGGAAACCGAAAACAAAATATCCGCATCTCAGCGATTGTGGCTATGGACATGATGAGGCGTTTCATCACCGGAATCCTCAGAAACGGCTAACTTTGCCGGCTGGTTGACAACTCGATTTCAGACTTGATTTCTTGTTGACCTGAACAATCAAAATCCAAGGCATGCACGAATTGATTATGCCCAAAATGGGCGAGAGTATAATGGAAGCCACCATCCTGAAATGGCTAAAAAAAGAAGGCGACCCAATAGAAGAGGATGAATCAATCCTTGAAATTGCAACAGACAAAGTTGATTCTGAAGTACCTAGCCCAGTAAGCGGTACCATGGGTAAAGTCCTGTTTGAAGAAGGTGAAACAGTTGAGGTTGGTAAGGTAATCTGTAACATCATGACCGAAGCGGGTGAATCAGCTCCTGCGTCATCGAATGGATCTGCTCCCGAAGTTTCTGAACCTGCTCCAGTTCCAGTAGCGCAACCGGAACCCGTAGTTGTAGCTGCTCCTGTTCTAACTGAGGTTACTGTTAGCGCTCCAGCAAGCAATGGAAATGGAGATGGCTCAGGTCGCTTCTACTCACCCTTGGTTTTAAACATTGCAAGGCAAGAAGCCATAGGCATGGCAGAATTGGAAACACTTCCAGGAACTGGTAAAAACCAACGTGTCACTAAGAAAGACATTCTCCTCTACGTTAAAAACCGAACGGCAGTACCACCTGCTCAACCGGCAGCACAACCAGTGGTTGCGGCTCCAAAGCAAGCTGTACCAGCGAAACAACCCGCAGCTGTTTCAACTTCCGGAAATGTAGAAATCGTTGAAATGGATCGCATGCGTAAGCTGATAGCCGACCACATGGTGATGTCTAAAAAAACCTCTCCGCACGTAACAAGCTTCGTAGAGGTGGATGTCACCAAAATGGTGAAATGGCGCGACAAGGTGAAAGGCGAATTCCAAAAACGTGAAGGCCAGAAAATTACTTTCACACCTTTATTCATGGAATGTGTGATCAAGGGATTAAAAGATTTTCCGGGAGTCAATGCCTCACTGGATGGCAATAATATTATCATCAAAAAAGACCTGAACATTGGGATGGCTGCAGCCTTGCCTTCAGGTAATCTTATAGTTCCGGTTATCAAGGGTGCAGATCAATTGAATCTCAACGGCCTCACCAAACAAGTAAATGATTTGGCTGATCGTGCCAGAAGTAACAAACTGAAACCTCATGAAATTGAAGGAGGCACATTCACCCTCACCAATGTGGGCACCTTCGGAAACGCAATGGGAACACCAATTATTAACCAACCCCAGGTAGCTATCCTGGCAACGGGTGTAATCAAGAAAAAACCGGTTGTTGTTGAATCGGAACTTGGCGACACGATCGCAATTCGCAGCATGATGTTCCTTTCACTCAGCTACGATCATCGTATTGTTGATGGATTCCTTGGAGGTTCGTTCCTTACACGCGTGGGTAACTATATGGAAGCCTGGGATTTGGATCGAGACGTTTAGTCCATCCCACCCTATCACTTTCCTGAAATTGTCGATGAAATGCCCGGTTTTCAGCGGGGAGTCTAGCGCACTGATTTGTAATGA
>PVBE012464710.1_pt1 | contig 14090 bp, 12 predicted proteins | sample 1631181 | NCBI WGS metagenome assembly PVBE01 (sample SAMN08397723, study PRJNA350692) | Marine metagenome, whole genome shotgun sequencing project. | isolation source: water | place: Pacific Ocean | collected 2012-04
CAGGTGAAGGCGCATCTCCGCCTCCAGTTTTTCCCAGGCCCCCTTCCCCGACTCCCGTTCCTCGCGGGAAATCCTTCTCGTCTCCCGTGTCCGGGCGACGGACATGAGGTCGAGGGGGCCCATGCGCGCCGCTTCCAGCCGGAGAAAATCGTCAAGATTCTCCGCAGGGAAACCGGATAGAAAGATCGTGCGACCGGGAAGGGAAACCGTCTTCCGGAACCCGCCCGAAGTGAAAACCACACGGCGGACTTCCTCCGCGGAAAACCGCCCCGTTCGTTCGAACATCACGTGGCGGAACAGGTGGGTATCGCCCGGATGAGAGACCGCCAAGGCCACGACCGGTTGACGGTGATCTTCCCGGATCACCACCGTCAGGCCGTTCTCCAGTTCGACGCGGCGAACCGCGGGAAGAAGGGACTCGGGGGCCGTGACCGTCGTTTCCACCCGGTCGGGCTCCAGGGACGCGGGACGAGCGGAGGAGCGGCATCCGGGACCGGAGGCCACCAACGCCGCAAGGGCGATCAGGCTACCTGCGCGAAGAACGGCGATCACCGGTTTTCCTCTTCTTCACCTGGGGAGCCTTTACCAGTTTTTCCTTTATCTGGACGACCTCTTCGCGGCTCAACGTCCGGTAGGCGCCTTCGGGAAGCTTCCCGAGAATGAGAGAGCCGAACCGGACCCGTTTCAACCGCTTGACGCGCAATCCTACCCGCGCGAGGACACGCCGGATCTCGCGGTTCATCCCTTCCCGGACGGTGATTTCGAGGATGAACCGATCTTCCCCGCGGGGAGACTGTTCCCGTTGTTTGATCCGGGCATCGACGGCTCCGCTTTTCCCCTCGGCCAGCCAGACGCCCCGTTTCAAACGGTTCAGGACGGCCGGCGTCACCTTCCCGACTCCCCGCACATGGTACACCCTCGGAACTTCGAACTTCGGATGGGTGAACATCTGGCAGAGTTCGCCGTCGTTGGTGAGCAGGATCAACCCCTGCGATTCCACGTCGAGACGGCCCACGGTAAACAGTCTTTCGGGGCTCCGGTGGATCAGGTGGAAGACCGTTTTCCGTCCCTGGTCGTCGTTCGACGTGCAGATGATCCCGCGGGGTTTGTTCAGGAGAATCGTGAGCGGTCGCGCCGGACGGAGGTAGCGGCCCGAGCACTTGATCTTCTGGGTGCGGGGATCGACGAGGACGCCCAGGTCGGTGACGACCTTTCCGTCCACCTCCACCTCTCCGAGCCGGATCAACTGCTCGCAGGTTCGCCGCGAGCCGAAACCGCCCGCCGCGAGCACCTTGTGCAGACGTTCTTTTTCGTTATTTTCGTTATTTTCGTTTCGGGGCGTCATCTGGTTTCTTCATGATCACGGTGTGGGGCAACTCGAGGGAACATTTTCCCCCCTCCAATTGAAAATCGACATGACCGGAAAGGAAGCCCTCCCGGGAAAAGAGGGGGCGGTAGGATCCCTCGCCGAGGCGATCGAGCGTGACCTTTCCGCGGGAACCCGACCAGGAAGGCGAACTTCCGGGAATTTCGACCCGCACCTGCGGGAGGGGATCGCCTTTTTCGTCCACGACGAAGAAGACGGCCCTCCAGGTCTTCGCGCGAAGTTTCACCCTCCAGGGCAGGGATCGGGAGCATTTCCCCTCGTCCACCTGGAAAAATTCACTCCGCCCTTCGAATCCACGGCCGGAGAAAATCACCTGGTACTTTCCCCGGGCGAGTCCGACGACGGAAACGGCCGACTTTTCCCGGGAAGTCCACTTCCCCATCTCGACGAAATAATGCGCTCCTCCCGGTCCCGCGGAGAGGCGTTCGATGGAGATTTCGATTCCGGGAATGGCACGGCCGGATTTCGCATCCACGATATGGAAGGGAATCTCGATATCGGGATGGAGGACAAGTCGAACCGAAAGGACCTCTCCCCGAACGTCCAACGGCTCGAGAACTCCGGAGCCGGCCCCTTCGCGCCGGGAATAAAGGGAATACTTCCCCGGACGCAGTTCCAGTTCGAAGGTCCCGCCCTCCCCGGAAAGGGTCTTGCCTCCCAGGAACGGGGATCCGTCAAACATCACCCCCTGCACGTCGGCCCCTTCCACGCCCTCGCCCCGGTCGTTCACGACGAGCCCGGAAACGGAAACCGCTTTCGGACCCGGATTGGACCGCAGGGGAAGCCCCTGTGGAAGCCCCCTTCGAGGAGAAACCTCCCCCCTCTCCAGGGCGTTCCCGGAACCGTCGTTCGCCGGTTGGGAAGCGGGCCGGGTCCGGGAGAGACCGGCGAAAACGAGGAGTCCCGCGCCGACCAACCCCGCGACGATCAGGATTCCTATCTGTGAACGGGACATGTGTTCATCCTGTGGAAACAAGAAAAGCGGATCATACCAGATGGCTCAGCGGCTTTCGAGGATCGCGCGATCGAGGTCCTCGACCAGGTCCGCCTCGTCCTCGATTCCAACCGAGAGCCGGATGAGCGAGTCGGGAAGCCCGGCCTTCGCCCGTTCTTCCGCCGGGATCGCCGCATGAGTCATGCTCATCGGATGCCCCAGGAGGGACTCCACTCCGCCGAGGCTTTCCGCCAGGGAGAAGACTTTCGTTTTCGTCGTAAACCGGAGGTTGCGTTCCATGCCCCCTTCCAGTTCCACCGAAATCATCCCCCCGAACCCGCTCATCTGCTTTTTCGCCACGGCATGGCCGGGATCGTCCGGAAGCCCCGGGTAATGGATCGCCTTGACATCCTTGTGGCCGGAAAGGAATTCCGCGATGATCCCCGCGTTCTGGCAATGGCGCTCCATCCGCACGGCGAGGGTCTTCGTCCCGCGCAGGACGAGGAAGCAGTCGAGCGCCCCGGGAACCGCGCCGACCGAATTCTGGTAAAACTTCAACTGCTCGTGCGTCTCCGCATCGCCCGTCAGGATGGCCCCGCCGATCACGTCGCTGTGACCGCCGAGATACTTGGTCGTCGAATGAACGACGATATCAGCCCCGAGGTCGAGAGGTTGCTGGAGACAGGGCGTGGCGAAGGTGTTGTCGACGACGACCTGGACGGAGTGCCGGTGCGCGATTTCCGAGGCGGCGCGGATATCGACGATGGTGAGCTGGGGATTGGAGGGGGTCTCCAGCCAGATCTGTTTCGTCTCTTTCCGAATCGCCTTTTCGATCTCCCGGACGTCGAACGCGTTGACGAAGGAAAATTCGATCCCGAATTTCTCCCATACCTTCGTGAAGAGGCGGTAAGTTCCCCCGTACAGGTCACGACAGGAGACGACATGGTCCCCCGATTTCAGCAGGTTCAGAACGGTGTTCTCCGCGGCGAGACCGCTGGCGAAGCAGAGACCGAATTCCGCGTTCTCGAGGGAGGCCAGGTTTTTCTCCAGCGCGGCCCGGGTGGGATGCTGGGTCCGGGCGTATTCGTATCCCTTGTGATCGCCGGGCGCCTTCTGGACGTAGGTGGAGGTGAGGTAGACCGGCGTCATGATCGAACCTGTCGCGGGATCGGGCGACTGCCCCGCATGGATCGCCCGGGTGGAAAAACGCATCGAGATTTTCCTTAACGAATGGGTCAGGCCTGCGCGATCCCCGCGATCGATTGGACCAGGTCGTACTTGGTGATGATGTTGAACGACCCGTTGTCAAGGTCGACCATCACCGCGGGATTGTCGGGCGAAATCAGGGCCGCGACCTGGTTCGCGGAGGCGCCCCGCTTCACCACGGAGAAGGGCCCGCGCATCACTTCCCGGACCACGGTCGATTTCAGGTCCTTCCCGTTGAGCACCAGGTCAATGACGTCATCGTCGTAGAGCGCCCCGATCGGTTTCCCCTCTTCCAGAACGGGAATCTGGGAAATATCCGATTTCTTCATCTGGTGCAGGGCGTCGTAAAGCGTTTCCCCGGGCGCGACCGTGAGAAGGACTTCGCGATTCTTCCGCCCGAGAATCTGGGAGGCGGTAAGTTCGACCTCCGCGTCGAAATACTGGTTCTCCCGCATCCAGTCGTCGTTGTAGATCTTGGAAAGGTAGCGGTTCCCGGAATCGGGGAGAAAGACCACCACCATGTCCTCTTCCGAGAGACCTTTCGCGAGGCGGAGTCCCGCGCTCACCGCGCCGCCGCCCGATCCGCCCGTGAAAATCCCCTCCTGCCGCAGAAGTCGGCGCGCCATCGTGAAGCATTCCCGGTCCTCCACCTGCATGCAGTCGTCGAGCACGCCGAAATCCATGCACTTCGGGAAAATGTCCTCGCCGATCCCCTCCACCGCGTAGGGACGCGCGGTGCCGATCCTGCCCTCGTGGAAAAAATCGTGGAAGAGCGATCCGACCGGATCGACGCCGACGATTTTCACCCCGGGATTCTTCTCCTTCAGGTATTTCGCCGTCCCGCTGACGGTGCCGCCGGTTCCGAGGCCGACGACGAAGTGGGTGATTTTCCCGTCCGAGTCTTCCCAGATTTCCGGGCCGGTCGTCCGGTAGTGCGTCTCCGGGTTGGAGGGATTGTCGTACTGGTTGACATAGCATGAATTCGGAATCTCGCGGGAGAGCTTCGTCGCGATCGAGTAGTAACTGCGCGGATCGTCCGGCGCCACCGCGGTGGGACAGACGATGACCTCCGCACCCAGCGCCTTCATGAGATTGATTTTTTCCCGGGATTGCTTCTCCTGGATGGTGAAGATCATCCGGTAGCCGCGCACGGCGGCGACAAGCGCGAGGCCGAACCCGGTATTTCCGCTCGTCCCCTCGATGATCGTTCCTCCCGGTTTCAGAAGTCCCTTCTTCTCGGCGTCGTCGACCATGGAGATCGCGATCCGGTCCTTCACGCTTCCCCCGGGATTCATCTGGTCCGCTTTCACGTAGATCGACGGTTTCAACTCCCGGGAGAGCCGGTTCAGCCTGATCAGGGGGGTCCGCCCGACCGCCTGGAGAATATTCTCGTAACGCATGACAGGATCCTAACGGTGAGAGCCTGGGAAACGTCTGACTATATCGGGGAAGCATGATTCGGTCAATCAACGCCGCCTTGCGCCCCTCCACGACCTTCTCTTATAATCGGAATCCTCATGCGTATCCTGACGACATTCCTGGCCCTGGTCGCCGCCGCCCTGCCGGTCTCGGCGCAGGCGGTCATCCTGACCGCAGAAAACGAACAGGTCCGGGCGCGGGACCTTTCGCTCCATCGCGAGAGGAAAGACCTCGTTCTTCGCTACACGGATACGCAGGGGCGAAAGAAAAGCCTTCCCTGCATGGACGTGGTGGAAATCCTTTTCACCGGGACGACCCCGCCCCGTACGCTTCTCCCGGGAAGTGTGCTTGCGATCACCACATCGGGAGACCGGATCCGGGGAGAGATCGCCGGGCCGAGCGCGGAAGAGGACGGCGTCCGCATCGACACGCGTGCCCTGGAGTTCGTCGATCTTCCCTTCGAACGGCTCTCCCGGCTCCAGTTCCTGGCCAACCGGGATCACTGGCCGCGCGTTCTCCCGAAGCGAAGCGGCCGGAACGATCTGCTCATCACGAAGGCGAACGACCATGCGGAAGGAACAATCAACCTGATCCGCAAGGACCACGTCGACTACCATTCCAAGAGACTCCGGGCCGACAAGAAGATCCCCTTCACGGAAGTATCGCTGATCTTCTTCATGGATCCCGCGGTCGGTCCGCCCCTCCCCCCCGACACGCTCTACGCCATCGTCAACACCACCGACGGCTCCGCGATCCAGGGCGAACTCCGTTCGATGGAGAAGGGAATCCTCGAATTCGACGACCTGCACGGGAAACGGTTCCGCCTCTCCGCGTCAAAACTTTCCGCGCTTCACTTCCGCAACGGCCGCGTCACCTACCTCTCCGATACCCGGCCTTCCCGGGTGGAGGAAAACGCCAACTACATTCGCCGGGCGGACGGAAAGCCCCTTCCCAGCGATCTTTCGTACCCCTGGCAGGCGGACCGGAGCGCCGCGGGCACGGCCCTGTCGATCGGCGGAACCGGGTACCGAAAGGGGATCGGGGTCCGGGCATGGTCTTCCCTCTCCTACGCTCTGGCGGCCGGGTTCAAAAGATTCCAGACCTCCGTCGGAGTCGACGACGCTCTCCGGGGAGGAGACGTCCTGTTCGAGGTTTGGATCGACGACAGGAAAGCCTTCTCCTCCCGGGCAAGAGCGGGGGAATCGGCGAAAAAGGTCGACCTGGACGTTTCCGGGGCGACGGAACTCCGGCTGGTCGTCGATTTCGGAGAGAACGCCAACATCGGCGACTTCGCCGACTGGGGAGCGGCCCGGCTGATCAAGTGAAGAGTTCCCCCACCGTGATAAACCCCTCGATCCTGATCGCGGCCATCGCCCTCGCCGCATGCGCGGGGATCGCGGCACTCCTGTACATGAAGGACACCCCGGACACGCCCGCGCCCCGGACGCGGAACGATTCCCGGCCTCTTCCGGAGAAAGAAAAACCGGAGCCCGCGCCCGAAGTCGAATCCGAACCCGCGACGAATCCCGAACCGGGTCCGCCCGAAAAAGATCCGGCGCCTTCCCTGGAAAAGAAACGGGGAGAGCAGGCCCGGAAATGGTGGGTCGCCTGGAAAATGACCTACCCGCGGGAACTCGAAAAGAACCTTCACAAGCTCTCCGGGATCCTCGACCTTTCGCCCGCGCAGATGGAACTGGTCCGGGATCCGTTCCAGCGAGAGGAGCAGTTGTGGGCGGAATACCTGGACCGGAAACTGGAACCGGTCTTCGCGGAGGGAAAACGGCCCGATTTCCGTTCCCTGATGAGCCGCGAATACCGGGCGCTGGTCGACCGGATCTGTGCCGACACCGACAGCCGGGTCCACTCGATTCTTTCCGAATCCCAGGGGGAAACCTACTCGGAGTGGAGGGAAAGCTACAACCGGGACAGGTATTACTGGTCCGAGGGAAACCGGCGTGATTGAATTCGGGTCGCCCACCGCCCTCCTTCTCTTCCCCGCGGCGGTTCTCTTCCTCCTGCTCGCCTCCCTTCGATCCCGATCGGATCTCTCGGAAACGAGAAGCCGGATCTCTTTCCTGGTCCGCTCCGCCCTCCTCTTCCTGCTCACCGCCGCGGTCGCACGACCCGCCCTTCCCCCGGACATGACCCTTCCCGCCCCGACAATCTTCCTGCTCGACGTGTCCGGGAGCGTCTCCGACGAATCCCTGGAGAAGGCGATCAGACTCGTCGAAGCGGAATCCGAGGGAAGAACCACCGCGCTCATCGCCTTCGCCGGACGGGCGGAACTGCTCCGTCCGCTTTCCCCGGACCCGCTTGTGGTTCCCCGGGTGAAAATTTTCGAACAGGGGGGAGGTGAATCCGGGATTCGAAAAGGGAGCCTGGATCCTTCCCGGACGGACTTCGCCTCTGCACTGCGCCTCGCTTCCACACTCGGTCTTCGATCCGCAAAACGGGTTCTCTTCACGGACGGGCGGGATCCGCTCTCCACCTTTCCGGAATCGGCGACGGTTACGGTAAGAATCGTCGAACCCGGAACCGGCCCCCCGGACGCCGCCCTCGTCGGGATCCGGAACCCCCTGGCGATCCGCTCGGGAGAACCCTTCGACGCCCGCGTGGACGTGGTGTCGGGAGGACCGGGCACGGCGGAAGTGACTCTCCGGCTCGAAAAACGACAGTGGAGGATGAAAAACGTCGATCTTCCCGGAGGAGCCACCACGATTCTCTTCCCGAACCTGGTGACGGACCTTCCCGGAGGAGCCCATACCCTTCAGGCGTTCGTCAAGGCGGACGGTGATCCCGAGAGGAGAAACAACTTCCGCACGGCCCCCCTTATCGTCGTGGGCCGGCCCCGCGTCCTCCTCCTCGAAGAGTCCCCGGATGACTCCCGCGCGGTCGTCCGAATGTTGCGCGCGCACCGCTTCGAGGTGCACCCGGTTCCGGTGGACCGCATGGACCAGGTTTCCCTCGATCTCTACAACGCGGTCGTTTCGGCGGGCGTCCGCGGAACGTCCTTCACCCCGGGAAGGATCCGCGCTCTCGACGACTATATCCGGAACGGGGGAGGCTTCTGGTTCATCTCCCGTCCCGACCCGGGCGCGGGTGCGGAATACGCCGCGTCGCCGGTTTCCGGCCTGCTTCCCGTCGAATTTCTTCCGACCCCGCCCGCGGCGAACGGGAAAGAGGAACCAAAACCGCGGGAGGGAAAAAAACCGGGCAAGGAGCGGCGCCCCTCCCCCACCGTCGCCCTCCTCATGGTGATCGACAAGTCCGGAAGCATGGCGGGAGAGAAACTGGAACTGGTCAAGGAAGCGTGCCGCGTCACGGCGGAAACGCTGACCGCGCAGGACTCCGTCGGGGTTCTCGCCTTCGACGCACGACCCCGTTGGGTCCTTTCCTTCACCAGTCCCGCCCGGAAAGAGCACATCCGGGACAGGATCTTCCGGCTTCTCGCCGACGGAGGCACGGATATTTACCCCGCCCTGGCCGAAGCGCATCGCGCACTGGCGACCCATCCCCGGGCCCGGTCGGCCGGGATCCGCCACGTCATTCTTTTTTCGGACGGGGATACCCGGGCGGCCGATTTCCGCGGACTCGTCGGTGCGATGGCGGATGCCGGGATCACCGTTTCAACGGTCTGCATTCTCCGCGGCAGGTTCGACCCGATCCTGATGAACGACATCGCCCATGTCGGGAAGGGACGCTTCACCTCCACCGGGAGTTTCGCGCAGATCCCAAAAATCTTCACGGAAGAGGCGCGCACCCTGCTCCGGGAAACCCGGTCGGGAATGGAAACGGAGGCTCCCGCCCCGGCCCTTCCCGAAATTCCGGAACCGCCGGGGGTCGAAATTCCCCAAGGAAAAATCCACCCCCTCGTGGCGGGACAACACGTGATTCTCTGGGACAGGATCCCGGAGAAACTCCCCCCCCTCTCGGGGATCCTGAAAACCAGGACGCGGGAGAACGCCCGAACGCCCCTCGTTACCGAAAGCGGCGACCCCCTTCTCTCGATCGGACGGCTGGGCCTGGGAAAGGTCGCGGCATGGACCAGCGATCTCGCTGGAATCTGGAGCGCCGGTTGGATCGGGTGGATTCCGTTCGGACCCGAGCTTTTCGCGCAACTGGTCCGCCATCTTTCGGACGCGGGGCGGGACCTTGATTTTGCGGGGCGCGTTTCGATTTCCCGGGGACGCATGGAAGACTCCGTCCGGATCGTCACGGGAAGCGCCCCGGAAAAGATCTCCCTGCTCCGGACGAAACCTTTCCGCAAAACGATTCCGCTCCGGACGTCGATCGACGGGACCCTCTTCGCGGTCCTCCCGCACGCAGGAGAACCCGGGAGCTACCGGCTCCGAAGAACCTCGGGAGAGGTGACGGAAACCCTCCCGTTCACGCTCGCCCCGCCTTGTGAGCCGGAGTATTCCGCGCCGGGGGAAAAACGGCTCCGCGCCGCTGTTTTTGAATCTCCCGCCGCCGTGGAGAAGGGTGAGGGGTTGTCTCTCCTTCCCTGGCTTCTTCTCGCCGCGCTGGCTCTCCTGCCTCTCGACGTCGCTATTCGGAGATGGAGGTGAGCCGATCCCGGGAGCGAACCACGAAGACACGAAGGCACGAAGGTCCGTATCGTTTTTCGGAAGTTGATTGGGGGACCGGTAAAAGGCCCCCATTCGTTTCATGCATGCAGGGAGATGGGAGGGCCCCGGGACTGGTCAGGGGGAATCCCGCCGCTTCACGCGAAACAATAACCAAAACGAAACTTCGCGCCTTCGTGTCTTCGTGGTCTGTTTCCCAGGGGGGACCGGAAGTGATTACGCCGACGCGTTCCTACGTCCGGATCCGGTCCTTGTCCGTATAGACGGGCGCGCGGTCGAGGTAATGGCCGAAGAGGATCAGGATCACGATCGAAACGGTGGTCATCGGAATGTAATACTCCTGCGTCACCTCCGGACGCGAAATCACGAAACCCATCGCTCCCCCGATGATCCCGAACGCGTACATGGTGATGACCGCCATTCTCTGGGAAAGACCCAGGGCGACAAGTCGATGGGAGAGATGATCCTGTCCGCAATAGACGATCGCCCCGACGATACCCTTGACCACCCCGTTCCGGATTCGGAGGATCGTACAGAGGGTGATATCGAAGAGAGGCACGACCAGGATCGAGCAGGGAACGACCACCGCCTTGAACTTGTCGTCGCGGGCCCAACCGGTCAGCACCATGAGGGACGCGATGAGGAACCCGAGCAGAAGGGATCCGTTGTCCCCGAGGAAGATGCGCGCGGGGCGAAAGTTGTAGCGAAGGAACCCGAGACACGCCCCGAAGAGCGTGATCGCCACGAAACTGACCCCGGGCTGACCAAAAGGCGCCGAGTAGAAGGCGATCAGGAAGGTGGCCAACGCCGCCACGGCCGACACCCCCGCGGCCGCCCCGTCCATGTTGTCCAGGCTGTTCACGGAGCTCGTCACGCCCGCGATCCAGACAAGGGTCAGGAAGAGGTCCACCCAGAAAATACCGACCATCTCGATCCGGACCCCGAACTTCGCCAGGAACCAGGTCACGACGAAGAGGATAAATAGTTTCAAGACCGCCGAGATGGGGCGGAAATCGTCGATCGCCCCCACGAGAACGATCAGGCTCCCCCCGAAGATGATGGCGAACAGCTCCCGGTTTTCCTCGTACCCGGTAAACCGCAGGATCGAGAAAAGCGCGATCGAGAAGGAGAGGTAGATCGCGACGCCCCCCAGGAAGGGAACGGGATTCTTGTGGAGCTTGTAGGTATGAGGCCGGTCCACCGCGCCGATCCGGTGGCAGAGATGGATGATCAGGGGAGTGGCAAGATCGGCGATGAACCACGCAAGGATCAGGAGGCCGATCTGGGGATAATTAAGTTTGGCGACCATCTTTGCCCATCAACAAATCAATGCTGGCCGGTCCACAGTTCAGGATCATGTCGACCACGGATAGATTCGGCACAAATGGCCCGGAACCGCACTGGGGATATTCGGGGCAGGAGAACTCCTGGAACTGGAGGTCGATCCCCGCGGACCGGAACGCTTCCCCGTCCAGGTAGTCCTTTCCGTGCATGCCGGAGAGGTATCCATCCGCCCCCGTTTTCCGGCACATGTCCACGACCATCTCCGTGGCCTTCCCCGAAATGTCCATCTCCGAGGTCCGTTCCAGCTCGCAATCGATTTCCAGCCACCGAAGGAGAAGCCGGATCCACTCCTCTGCGAGATCGATCAGCCATTCCCATTTCCGTTCGTACAGCGCCGCGATCTCCGGCCCGTACTCGGAGAAATGGGGGGCCTTCCTGTAATTCCATTCCAGCGTTTTCCAATGCTTCCGCGTCCAGGGAGTCGCGTTGTCGATGGCGGTCTCGCGGATCGACTGGTGGTATTTCCCTTTCGTCACCACCGGCACCGTCAACCAGCTCCACCCTTCCCCGCCCTCCGTCCGAATGCGGTTCCGGTGGATCCACCCGAACGGCCCGCGCTTGACGAACTGGACATGATCGACGATGAGGAAACGGTCCGACCGGGCGATCTTCTCGAAGAACCCGGGGTAGGGCATGTAGTTGGGCTGATGACCCGTAAGAAGCATGGCGTCGACTTTTAGCACGGGAGGGGCGGGGCGTCAACACCCACGAAAAAATCCCAAATCCAAAAATCCGAATCCCAAGAGGGCCCCCCCAAAAAACAAGCCCCAAAACCATGGTGGTGCACCATTGGTTCGGCTGTCCTCGTTGTGATTTTGGCTTTGGGATTTCGTTTCGGGTTCCCTCCTTGACATGCCCTCCCTTCCCCCTATCATGTCCGCCATGAGATACGTCGTTACCGGGGGCGCCGGGTTCATCGGGTCCCATCTCTGCGAGCGACTCCTCGGGGAGGGACATGATGTCGTCGCCGTCGACAATCTCATCACGGGGCAGAAGAAAAACATCGCTGGATTTCTTTCGAATCCCCTCTTCCGGTTCCAGGAACACGATATCACCGATCATATCGAGATCGACGGAAACGTGGACCGGATCCTCCATTTCGCCTCCCCCGCTTCCCCGATCGATTACCTGAACCACCCGATCCACACGCTGAAGGTGGGGGGACTCGGCACGCACAATTGCCTGGGCCTGGCGATGGCAAAAGGCGCGCGAATACTCCTGGCCTCCACGAGCGAGATTTACGGCGACCCTCTCGTTCACCCCCAGACCGAGGATTACTGGGGAAACGTCAATCCACTCGGCCCCCGCGCCGTGTACGACGAGGCCAAGCGTTTCGCCGAAGCCATCACGATGGCCTACCACCGGACGCACGGAGTGGATACGCGCATCGTCCGGATTTTCAACACCTACGGCCCCCGGATGCGCCCAAACGACGGGAGGGTGGTCTGTACATTCGTCAACCAGGCGATCCGCGGTGAGAACCTCACGATCTTCGGCGAGGGACTCCAGACCCGCAGTTTCTGCTACGTGGACGACTTGGTGGAGGGAATCCTCGGATTGATCGAATCGGGAGAGACCATGCCGGTCAATCTCGGGAACCCGGTGGAGATCCCGATCATCGATTTCGCCCGGGAAATCCTCGCCCTGACGGGATCCACTTCCCGGATCGAATTTCACCCACTTCCCGAGGACGATCCCCGGCAACGGAAACCGGACATCACCCGCGCGCGGCGAATCCTGGACTGGGAACCGAAAATTTCCCGGGAAGAAGGCCTCCGGAAGACGATCGAATTCTTCCGGGCGGAAGCCTGAGGGGTCCAATCCTCAAATTCCCGGGCGAATCCCCCGATCTCCGGTGAATTCAATTGAAGCCCCACCCGCCCCCCGTATAATGAAGCTGTAGTAGGGATGACAAGGAGAGGGCGATGAGTCAAAATCATTCATCCGGCACCCGGAAGCTCTTCGGCCATGTCGCCGTGGAAAAAGGATTCGTCTCCGAATTCCAGGTCGACAACGCGCTCGACCGCCAGAAAACGATCCGGGAGGAGGGGGCCCGTCACAAGTTGATCGGGATGGTCCTGCTGGAGATGGGGGCCCTCGACACCACCGAACTCATCGACGTTCTGAAAGTCCTGGAAGTCCCCCGCAAGCAAGCCTCTTCCCTGTAGCATTTCGGGGACCCCGTGTTATAATCCGCGTCCCATGCTTCGTTTCTTCCCTCTCCTGTCCGTGACCCTGGCCTGGAGTTGCGCCACCCCGGCCGACGACCCTCCCCCGCATCCCCTGCCGGCGGCCCCACGGGAAAGTCCCGTCGTCGCTTTCTACCGCGGAGAAGCGGTTACCTGGGAGACGGTCTCCCGGAGTATGCTCGAGCGGGACCGGAGACGAAGCGTCGACCTCTACCTGAGATGGCGCGTCCTGGACGACGAGATTCGGAAACTTCACGTCGACGCGACCGGGGAGGAACTTCGACGCAGGGCGGAACAGATTGTCCGGGAAGAGGAGAGCCTGATCGGAACGGAGCCTTTCCTGGCCCGGCTCCGGGAACGGGATTTGACGCGGAGGGAGTACGCCCGATTGTTGACGGGAAGCCCCCTCTTGAAGGAGACCCTCCTGCGGGAAATCGTGGTACGGTACTCCGCACTGCAGGAGGGATGGATCAGGGTGGACCTGTGGACCTTTCCTGCGAGAACGGAAGCGGAAGCGTTCCTCGCCGACAAGGAGGGTAAGGATCTCTCTCCCGCCCGGGGCATCCTGGCCCGCGGAGCAGGCGCCGTGAATCTATCCCGAAAGACGGTCGAACGACTTTTCTCGACCCCGGGGGGAACCTGGACGTCCCCCCTGAAAACCCCCGGGGGGGAATTCCTCGTCGCCCACGTCCGGGAAAGCGGTCTGGCACGGGCGGTTTCGTACGCCGACGCGCGGGCCGAGGTGTTCGAGTGGATTCTCCGGACCCCCCCCACGAAAGCGGAGTTGGTGAACTGGATTGAAGGCCGGCTGAAACGGAGCAAGATCGAATATGCGCATCGGAATCCCTCGGGAAATTAAAACGGACGAGTACCGGGTCGCCATGGTTCCCGCCGGCGTGGAATCCCTCGTGAGAGCGGGACATTCCGTCCTGGTCGAGAAAGGCGCGGGAGAAGGAAGCGTGATCTCGAACCGGGCGTACGTCGAGGCGGGAGCGAAGATCGTCGACCGGGTCGAAGACATCTTC
>PVBE010407606.1_pt1 | contig 14089 bp, 10 predicted proteins | sample 1631181 | NCBI WGS metagenome assembly PVBE01 (sample SAMN08397723, study PRJNA350692) | Marine metagenome, whole genome shotgun sequencing project. | isolation source: water | place: Pacific Ocean | collected 2012-04
ATTTGTGCATTCTTTTGCTGGTAATTGTGTTGTGCATATTTATGCATGCATAATGCACTCCTGTAGGTGGACAACAAGGTGATGTTTGTCACATTACACCATGACATGGCACACTTCTTAAAGTATGATTGAGCGAACATTATTAGGGCATGGTTGAACCGGCGGATTCAAGGCCACACAACGCGACCGACGATGTCCAGGCGACACGGCAGATGAAGACACCATACGGATTGCCCGACATCGAAGACTGCGCCACCTGCCCGGCCAAGGATGACGGCACGTTTTGCAACATGCCCGAGACCTCCCAGAAAAGCTGGACCGAGGCCCGACGGTGTAATTTATATCCCAGCGGAGCCGTCCTGTTCGTACAGGAACAGTCACAGCGGGACATCTGTGTGATATGCGTGGGACGGGTCAAGTTGTATTCCACGACGCCGGACGGCAAGACGATCATTCACAGGATCTGTGAAGCGGGTGAGGTCCTCGGTCTGAGTGCCGCGCTCGAGGGTTCGGGCTACGAAGCGACAGCCGAAACGCTGGAACCGTGCGTGATCAGCTTCATCAACACCGATGACCTGCGAGGCATGATGAAGACCGACCCGGAAGTCGCCTTCCGCGTTGCCCGCCACCTGAGTTTCGAAGTGCGCAACGCCTGGAGCCAGATCCAGACCCTTGGATCACAGTCGACGGCCACGGAAAAGCTCGCTCGGTTTCTTCTTTCTGCCTCTCCCGCGAACGGCAAGATCAGTATGCACCTGACCCACAAAGAGGTCGCGGACATGCTCGGTGTCGCGCGCGAAACCGTCACGCGCTCCTTGACCGAGCTCAAGCAGAGCCACGTCATCCGGATCCGGGGCCACGTCATCACGGTCGTGGATCAACCACACCTGTCAAAGCTTGCCGGAACCTGATATCCCTCTCATCTGAACCGGAACACACCCTGATTCACGACAAGTCGACGCCGGCGCACCAGCCATTGCCTCGCAACCTCGCTCCAGAAGCCTGTTCGGGAAATGGCGACTATTCAAACGTCATCGGAAATGCTACGGAACTTTGATTGCTGGTAAAGAGGGGACATGTCTCCTCGGAGCGCGAACCAAAGGAAGCGCCGGTGCGCATTGGCTACCGGAACGCACTGATTCTAAATAGGGTTCCAGGTACCTGCGCACGAGGATTCTTCGCATGAATCTGCGGCAAGTCCGGAAACGATGACACATCGAGTCCGGATTCCGGCACCAGATCGAGGCTCGTAGTGGACGAAAACCGGGTAAAGCTATCACTTGAACATGAGGGTCGGACCGGCGAGTTTGAGTTTCATTTCGGCAAGTGGAGAGACTCGACGATCCCCATCAGGTTCCAGGATCACCTGAAGGACAATTCCGGGGTCATCCGATTCGACGGGAGTTCCGCCAACGTAACGATCACCAGCCAACACCCGTATGAAGGCGCCCTGGCCGAGCCTGCTGCTTTCACGGCATACTTCAGTTCAATCATGAATCAATTCTCGCCGGCCTACACGTTCGGATGGTCGCCGCCAACCGACAAGATGGTGACTTATGATGAGACCTATCACCGCGGCAACAACTACACAGAGGGGGATGCCAGGGAAATCTCGATCAAGGAAGTCCAGGCCCAGATCGTCAAAGACCTCGCCGATCCCGACAAATGTCTTGTGGCGGGATGCTCTAACGGAGAACTCGTCAGACAGGGACGGCGTCAGGGCTTGAATGTCTACGGCTTCGATGTCATCCCGAACCTTGAGGACATTGCGTTGCCCGGAATGCGCAATTACGTTCGCCAGGGATCGTTGACCGACATCCCATACGATTCCGCTGACGGTTTCGACACGCTGGTTGCCGTCGACGTCCTCGAACACATTCCCGAACGCGACTTGCCGCTGATGATTCGCGAATGGCAACGGCTCGGATTCCGAAAACTCGTTCTGCTCATCAACCTCAATCAATGCTGGTACCCCGGCCACATCACGCTGCGTCCGCTCGACTGGTGGGCACGTCAGTGGAACGATCAGTTCCAGTTGGCCCGGACCGTCAGCCGAATCGAGCGGCTCCCGCGGATCTACAGCAACAACGGCAAGTACAACCAGCAGTGGACCCTCTGGGAACGAATCTGAATCCCCGCTCGACAGTCGAATTTCAGCCTCCCCCCGACTGCTTGCGTTAGCCTTACAAAACCATTAGATTTGTTCGCTGGGACATTCCCTATCAGTAATAAGTTTCGACGGGTTTCGCAATCCACACATCTCCCCGAGGAGGAATAATGATGAAAGCGATGGGCCAACGGTTTGTATTTGTTCTGGTCTGCTCGGTTCTGATTCTCGTTCCGCTGTCTTTGGTAGGCTCCGAAACGCAGGCGCCGCAAGAGGAACAGCAACAGGAAGAGCAGGCCGAACCGGAGGGTAACCAACGAGGAGGCAGAGGCAATCGGGACGAAGATGGCATTAAGCCATACGACGAAGTGATCACCGAAGACGCCACCTCCGATGACGGAATCTTCACCGTCCACCAGGTCGAGGAAAAGTTCTATTACGAGATCCCCAAGAACGAACTGGGCCGGGAGTTCCTCTGGGTCGGCCGGATCGCACGAACGACCGGGGGCCAGGGCTACGGTGGACAGAAGCTCGACACCCGGGTAGTCAAGTGGGACCGTCGTGGGGACCGCGTGATGCTCCGGAACGTGTCCCACGCGGTGGTTGCGGACGAAAGCCTGCCTATCGCCCAGGCGGTCGACGCCAACAACAACGACACGATCCTGATGGCATTCGACATCGCTGCTCTTGGCGAGGACGAGGCGCCCGTTATCGATGTCACTTCCCTGTTCGCGACGGAGGTTCCCGAGTTCAGCGCAAGGTCTCGGCTTCAGGCCCGGGGCTTTGACCGCCAGAGGTCTTACGTCGAACGGATGACCTCCTTCCCTGAAAATATCGAAGTTCGCGCCACGCATACCTACACCCGACCTCCGGATGCCAACGCGCAGGGACGCGGGGGCCCACAGCCCAGAGGAGGCCGGGGTGGACGCGGCATGTCGCCCGGAAGCGCCACGCTCGAGATGGCATACAGCATGGTCAAGCTGCCCGAAGATCCGATGATGCCCCGGCTGTACGACGACCGCGTGGGCTACTTCTCTCTCACGCAGACCGATTATGGAGTCGATGAGCACCGTGCGGCGAAACGCCGGTACATCACGAAGTGGCGGCTGGAAAAGAAAGATCCGAGTGCGGAATTGTCCGAGCCGATAAAACCGATCGTGTATTACATCGATCCGGCAACGCCGGAGGAGTGGGTACCGTACGTCAAGCAGGGAGTCGAGGACTGGCAGCCTGCGTTCGAGGCGGCGGGATTCCAGAACGCAATCTTTGGAAAGGAAGCACCGTCGAAAGAAGAGGACCCGGAATGGAGTCCAGAAGACGCGCGACACTCCGTCATCCGCTGGTTGCCTTCCGAGACGGAAAACGCAATGGGCCCACACGTTCACGATCCGAGGACCGGAGAGATTCTCGAATCCGACATTCAGTTCTATCACAACGTAATGAACCTGCTGCGGGACTGGTACTTCGTTCAGGTCGCGCCGCTGGACCCCAGGGCGCAGACGCTTCCGCTCCCCGATGACTTGATGGGAGAGTTGCTCCGATTTGTCGTGGCTCACGAGGTCGGACATACATTGGGCTTCCAGCACAACATGAAAGGCAGTTCGACCTACCCGTTTGAGAACCTTCGTGATCCGGAGTGGCTGGCAGAGATGAGCCATACACCATCGATCATGGATTACTCGCGGTTCAACTATGTTGCTCAGCCCGAAGACAACATCCCGGTCGAGGATCTGATTCCGGGTATCGGCCCCTACGACAAGTGGGCCACGATGTGGGGTTATAAACCCATCCCGGGAGCAAGCACTCCGGACGAAGAACGGGAGACGCTGGACAAGTGGGCGCTCGAGCAGGACGACACCCCGTGGTTAAGGTTCTCCACTGCGGGTTCCCGCCAATCCGATCCCGGCGAGTTGACCGAAGCAGTCGGCGACGGTAACGCCGTCGAAGCAACCCGTCTGGGACTGAAAAACCTGGAACGGGTGGCCGACATCCTGATCTCGGCCACCTCCGAACCTGGACGCAACTGGGATGATCTCAACGAACTCTACGGGCGCGTTCTAGGGCAGTGGACTCGTGAAATGAACCACGTCGGCGCACTTGTCGGTGGTTTCAACTCCCAGCAGAGGCACGACGGGCAGGACGGGGTCCGTTTCACATCGGTTCCCCGTGACAAACAGGCTGCCGCGGTTCGTTTCCTGAACGAGAATGCGTTCGAAACGCCGCAGTTCATGGTCCAGCCGGACATCCTCCGCCGGATCGAGCCGTCCGGCGTGCTCGATCGTGTACGCAACAGCCAGCGGTCGGTCCTGAACTTCCTCCTGAACCCGGCGCGTTTTACCCGCCTGGTCGAGCAGGAAGCGGTGGACTCGGGCGCCTACTCACCCACCAAGTTTTTGAGCGATCTCAGGAACGGCATCTGGCGGGAGTTGTCCGATGAGGCAGTATCGGCTGACGCCTTCCGGAGGAACCTGCAGCGGCTCTACCTGGAGCTGGTCGACACGCGTCTGAACGGAAGCGCCGCAGCGGCCAACGATATGCGGGCATTCCTGCGCGGCCAGCTGACAACCCTCGATGGCGAGGTGTCCGGTTCGATGTCACGGGCCTCGGACCAGGCGACCCGGTTCCACCTCCAGGACGTAAGGGACCAGATCTCCAGGATACTCGACCCGAAGTTCGCCGGGGCCGGTGGCTCCGGCGGCGGAGGAGCCGGACAGGGTTTCGACGAACCGGACCCGTTCGATCCTTACACGATCCACGAATGCTGGGTTGATTTCATTATCGGACCGTAAGGTTCAAGGAAGAGAAGCCTGCCGACCTGGCAGGCTTCTCTTCTTGACACGACCAGTCCTTCAACCAACCCCACCCGTCACCGAACCCTGGATGTAGGTGCGCTCTATGAGCGCATGATTTGTGCGGTCACAGGCCGCACCTACATCGCGGGGAAGAAATGCGGTCATAGACCGCACCTACATCTCTCAGGTTAGTAGCGACCAGAGATTCATTACGACGAAGAAGCCGTAGAACAGGGCGACGACGACCATCAGGGCTTCCCTGATGAGTGACGGTCGGAGCGGTTCGGGTAACAGTCGACGATTCACCAGGATGATGTGTATGGCGGAAAACACGAGGATGAAGCCTGCGACGTTGGCGCCAATGAGGACGAGGACGATCGGTTGCGCGAGGGTCAGCGCAAAGCTCCCCCAGATGATGAAAGCCGCGAGGAGGCCGTAGTACACCTTGCGGACGTCGTCTTTGGCGGCCCGGCGAACCTCTGGAAGGGCCGTCCACATGATATCCGTCGTCACCCGGACCAGGCCGTCCATGACGACGAGTTGGGTCGACAGCAGGATCCAGAAGCCGTTGAGCAGCGTCAGGAGCCACATGAACTCGCCCACAGAAGCGCGCAGATATTCGGCCTGGTAGGCACCGGCGGCCAGACCGGCGATGTCGGTGCCGGCCGGCATCGTACCGACCGCCATGTTGACGGTCAGGAACATCCCGATCAGGCAGAACAATCCCCAGATCCCAATCTGTTCGGCCTGGAGGTACGTCATCCACTGTTTCCAGTGTCCGATGCTTTCGGAATCCATTGGAAACATCTTTCCCGTCGGGCTCAGCCTGGATTCCCCGCCACCGACCGCCCCTCCGATTGCGCCGACACTCGCCCCCATCCCGTAACCACGGTCGCGGGCCCAGTTCGACAGCATGAGGTTGGCAATCCCCCCGGCTCCGGCATAGGCTGCAAACGCCCCGATCAGAGTCCAATCCACGGTTTCGGGAAACGTTCCAACGAATGCAAAGCCCTTGATCGTCGACCACCAGACGGAGCCGGGAATGAAGGCAACGTTGACGATGATCAGAAAGAGAAACACGACGGACATCAAGGTCCAGGACACGCGCTCGAGTGTTTTTTCAACCGTTCTGCCAAACAGGAGAATCGCCAGGGCCAGTGCGAACGTGAAATAACCGTACAAGGTCACCGATCCGGCGTCCGCGGCCACGGGCAAGCGCCCGTTCAATACCGCGAACAGGGCGGCAGCGGAGGTCGCGGCGAAAGCCGGCCAACCCAGGTGCAGGAAACCGAAGATGATGTAGACCGCTCCGACCATCCGGGGGCGCTTGCCAAGCCTCATGAAACCCGTAAAGATGGGCTCTCCCGTGCTGACGGTGTAACGCATCAACTCGATGTTGAAGACCACCTGGAGGAAGACCGAGACGGTCACGATGCCCAGGAGCGCAGTCCCGTACCGAACAACGGCCGCTGGGCCGATCAGCCACTCACCGCTGCCGATCGAAGTCCCCAGCAGAATCGCCGCCGGGCCGATCACGAGGGCAAAGTTCTTCAAGCCGGGGGGGGGTGGCGGCGGCAAGGGCGCGGGCGCCCAGTCGTCAATGGGATTGTGCTTCATGGCAGTGCGCCATATTCTATAGATCAATCATGGCAGGAGAAACCCTCGAATTCACACTCATCGATGCCGTGGCGACAAGTCCCCTGGAATTTTCCGTGCGAGAGCTGGTTCTAGCGGGGTATTCGGGTCGAAACCAGGACGATGTCCAAAGCCATTTCGAAGAACTGAAAGAGCTGGGGCTACCAGCACCCGACGAAGCCCCCATCTTCTTCAAGGTGTCGACGAACCTCGCAACGACCGGCTCGCGTATAGAAGTCCAGGACGGAACAACCTCAGGCGAGGTGGAATTCGTCCTTCTGTTCGACGAAGGCGAAACATACGTCACGGTGGGCAGCGACCACACGAGCCGCGGATTCGAAAAACACTCGATTCCGGCTTCGAAACAAATGTATCCAAAAATCCTCGGCAACGCACTGTGGAAGTACGCCGAAGTCGCCGACCACTGGGACCAACTTGTCCTGCGGTCATGGGCCTACACAGCAGACAACCCCAAGCTCTACCAGGAAAGCGTCGTCGCGACAATGATGGAGCCCGACCGCCTCGTTCGCCTCGCTCGGAAACGTGTGGGCATGGGCCAGTCGGGCTGCATCTTCATGTCGGGCACAATCCCCACCGTCGGTGGAGGCATGGTCTACGCCGACCGGCTTGAATACGAATTGGAAGATCCGGTGCTCGAGAGGAAGATCCGGCAAGGCTACGACATCACGATACTGTAGGACCTGACCAGAGCGACTCCTCCCGCTGGAAACAGATTTTTCAACGCAAAAACGCAAAGTCAGTTTCTTCAAGACACTACCCTGCGCACGGATGCCTGGTTTGAAAGGCGGCGCTCGGGGACCAATCTTCTCTCTTGCCTTTGCGATTTTGCGCCTTTGCGTTGAAAAACAATCAGCCGCATAGCCTTGTCTAACAGGTCAGGTGGGCTCAAATAACGTGGTGTTCTTTGATGAGTTCGCCTTTGGCAAACCGGTCCAGGGAGAGGGAGGAGATGTCGATGGAGGTGGCTTCGCCGTCCAGGATGACCTCGGCAACGAGTTGGCCCGTGGCGGGGGAATGCATGAAGCCGTGGCCGCTGAAGCCGTTGGCGAGGATGAGGCCGTCGATGCCCGGGACGCGGCCGAGGATGGGGTTGTGGTCGGGTGTGGTTTCGTATGCACCCGCCCAGGACTTTGCGATCGCGGCGTTCTCGAGGGCGGGATAGCGGTTCATCGCGGTCTCCATGACGGTTTCGAAGAAATCCCAGTCGACGGAGACGTCGAAAGTCGGCGGAGCGTTTCGGTCGCCCATTGCCATGAGAATGCCGTTGCCCTCTCGGTGGAAGCACCAGCCCGAGCTGAACTCGACAACGAGCGTGTGTCGGGACGGGGCGCCTTCGAAAGGCTTGGTCACCCACACGAAATGGCGGATCGGCCGGATGGGAACATCCACACCGACCATGCGGCCGATCCTGGCGGCATATGGACCGGTGGCGTTCACGACGAGGGGCGATGAGATCCGTCCATTCCGGGTGCGGACGCCGGAAACAAGGGATCCTTCAATATCGATGCCCACAACTTCCTGCTCGGTGCAGATGGACACACCCAGCCTGGCAGCGTTCTTCCGAAAGCCCTCCGTCACGCCGGCAGGGTCGGATACTCCGTCTATCCGGCAATAGACGGCAGCTTCGACGTCATCCAGCTTGAGATCGGCCCCCGGAAAGACCCTTCCGACTTCTTCCGGCTTGAGAAGTTCCACCGGGATATCCAGGCCTCGCTGGAAGTCAATGTTGCGCATGAACGGCTCGACGTACTGTTCACCGTCGAGCAGGAACAGGTAACCGTCCTGGTGAAACGCGATCTCCTGGTCCATTTCGTCTGGAAACTCCTGAAGCTTCCGAACGCTCAACAGAGACATCTGGACATTCACATTCGTCGAAAACTGATGGCGAAACCCTCCAGAACATCGGGCTGTCGACCCCAGGCCGACCATGTCTTCCTTCTCGAGAACGACGACGTCGTTCACCCCTCGTTTCACGAGGTGATAGGCAATGCTTAGTCCAACGATTCCACCACCGATGATCACGACTTCGGCTGTCTGTTTCATTTTGGTCTGTAGAGGTCGAGCGACGGTGTGCCGGAGAACGGTTTGGGCGTCGGCCCGAGCTCCTCGACGTCGACGATGATGATCCACTGCTCGTCTGCGTTGATCGCTGTTGACAGGGCGCTGCGAAAACGCTCCGCATCTCCCACGCGGACCGACTGAAAACCAAATGAGCGGGCAAGCGTCAGGAAGTCCGGACCCTCCAGGTCGACACCGATCTGGCGTCCATCGAACACGACGTTCTGAAGATTACGCAATACACCGTAGCCACCGTCATCGAAAATGACCGTCGTGAACGAGAGGCCTTCTTCACGTGCCGTGGCCAGTTCCCCGAGGTTGACCAGGAAGCCGCCGTCGCCGGACATCATCAGGACCGGGACACCCGGACGGCCGATTTCAGCTCCGATGGCCATCGGTACGGCCTGACCGATTCCGATGGTCGCAGGATGTACCGTTTCCCTGGGGTTATCGACCTCGATCATTCGGCTCGCCCACGTCGTCGTCGGTATCGTGACATCGCGAACAACGATGCCACCCTTTGGAACAGTTTCGCGAATCGCATCCAGAATTCCTTCGTACGGTCCGAGGGACTCACGCATCGATATCCGGGCGGCATCGCGAACGCGGCCGACTTCCTGACGATAATCGGGCTTCGGCTGGGGCCTGTTCTCCCGAACTATGCTCCGAAGCGAACCCAGAACTTGTTTCGCATCTCCGTTGATCGCTATCGTCTGCGGATAGTTTCGATTGACCGCGGCCAGATCAATGTCTATTCCGATGTGGTTCGCCGGAACCTCGAGATTCCAGTAGGCGGTCTCATTACCCCTGAAGCGCACACCAACGCTGATCAGAAGATCAGACACATCCAGAAGCTTCCGGACGTCCGGATTGGTCGCAAAGTAACCGATACATCGGGAATCATGCTCCGAGACGACCCCGCGCGCACCGTGACTGGTCAGGACCGCCGCATCGATCAGTTCGGCCAACTCGCGGAATTCGGCCGTCGCGTCCGCCTGGACGACGCCGGTTCCTGCCCACATCACGGGACGTCTGGATTTCAAGATCTCCGACACCACATCTGCCAGGTCGGATGAGGCGGGCGGCTGCGGCGCCATTCCTGCCGTAACAATGGCCGGAACGTCAACCAGCCGGGACTGGAAGTCGATAGGAATTTCGACGCTGACCGGCCCCATTGGAGACGTCAGGGCGTCGAGCGCCGCCTGCCGAATTATGGGAACGGCCTGTTCCGGACGGCGCACCCTGTACGCCTTCTTGCTCACGCTCCGCAGCATCGACAATTGATCGCGACATTCGTGAATGTATCCGCGGCCTCCGTCGAGAAACTCGGAAGCGACCTGGCCAGTGATGTGCAACAGGGGCGTCCCTGCAGCGTCTGCTTCGATCAGTGCCCCAGCTGCATTCCCGGCTCCAGTACCAGTGCTGGTGATGGCAACCCCGAGCCTGCCGCTGATGCGAGCGTACGCATCGGCCATGTTCACCGCTCCGGCTTCACCGCGAGGTTTCACGATTCGAAACGCGCCGCTCCGCGCCAGCGCGTCGTATACTGGTATGTTGTGGATGCTTATGATCCCAAAAATCGTATCGACACCTAACGATGCCAACTCAGCAACCACACCGTCACCAACTGTGACCTTCTCGCCCATGTGTATAACCAGACTCCTCTCCGAAGCTGCGAATGGACTACTATAGCAGCCCTGTTACCGATTCCAGGATCGGAGACCACCGGACACACCTATGATATGCAGACACGAACAATTGATGGTCGATGCCGATCGCCTTACGTCACGAATCGACAAACTGGCCGCCATCGGCACAAGCCGTCTTGCCTTCTCGAAGGAGGATCGTCGCGGGAGGGAGTGCGTCATGGACATGATGGCCGCCGCCGCATTCGAGGTTCGGATCGATCCGGCAACGAACATCATCGGCCGCCGCCGGGGTAGCGAAGAACGACCGGCCATACTGTTCGGCTCGCACATCGACACGGTTCCGGACGGAGGCCGCTACGTCGGGATCCTTGGATCGCTGGCCGGAATCGAATGCCTAGAACGGCTCGAGGAGGCCGGAGTACGAACCCGTCACCCACTCGAGATCGTCATTTTCGCAAACGAAGAAGGCAATCCTTCAACGGGCTGATGGGGAGCCGCGCAATGGTCGGGGCGCTGGAACAGTCCGATCTCGGCCAGACCGATGCCACCGGTCGTACCCTGGCGGAAGTGTTCGAAGAGTTCGGTGGAAATCCGGCGCAAATCGACAAGGCGGTCCGAACGGAGGGACAGGTGCGAGCGTATCTGGAACTCCACGTCGAACAGGGTGGCATACTGGAATCCGAAGAACTCCGCATCGGCATCGTCGAAGGAATCGTTGGCATCCGGTATCTCGACGTTCGGATCGTCGGCCGTGCCAATCACGCCGGGACGACGCCCATGGAGCTCAGCAAAGATGCTCTGGTCGGCGCCTCGCGGTTCATCGTGGCAGTCGACGAGTCGATACGAACGGATAATTTCTGTCGGGTTGGAACGGTAGGCAAGGTCGATGTCGCTCCTAACGCGAGAAACGTCGTGCCGGGCGCTGTCAGTTTGACGCTGGGTCTCCGGGACATGGATGAAGAAAAGATGGATCGGACGCTGGAACACCTGCGGCGGCTAGCCCTTGGAATTACCGATCAAAGCGGCGTCGAATTCCAGATCGAAGATGGTGAGCGCATGGAAGCGGCTAGATCCGACGAGAAGGTCATGGAGGCAATTGGAAAGGCAGCGGACCGGATACGGCTGTCCCACCGGCGGATGCCCAGCGGCGCGGGCCACGACGCACAGATGATGGCCCGGATTGCACGGATGGGTATGATATTCGTTCCAAGCGCCGGAGGCATCAGCCATTCCGACAAAGAGTTCACATCGCCGGAAGACTGCGCCAACGGAGCAAACGTACTACTTGAGAGCATCCTCGAAATCGACGAAAGCTAACCCAATAATTAAGGGACGGAGGCGTAATTCAACTAAGATATCGATATCGCTGGCGTTTCCATAATTGTGCCTCCGTCCCTTAATTAGAAAGGGCTGACGGGATAGGGGAAAGGGACAGACATGTATCAATTGGGCGTTGATGTGGGGGGGACCTTCACCGACATCATACTGGCCAACACAGGGCGAAAGACGTTTGCCATCCACAAGGTGCCGAGCACCTCGCCGGATCCTTCGGTTGGTGTGATCGACGGGATCAGAGAGCTGTGCTCCCGTGAAGACGTGGATCTGGCGAAGGTCGAGCACCTGTTTCATGGAACGACGGTCGCCACGAACGCGATCTTGGAGCACAAGGGCGCACGGACCGGTATGCTCACGACGAGGGGGTATCGCGACATCATTCACATCGGGCGCCATCAGCGGCCTCAAAACTACTCCTTGATGCAGGACATACCCTGGCAGTCCCGCCCGTTGGTTCGGCGGCGACATCGGAAGCTGGTGACCGAAAGACTGACGCCTCCACGAGGCGAAGTCCTGACACCACTCGACGAGGAGGAAGTCCGTCGGGAGATCGCCGATCTCAGAGACGAGGGCGTCGACTCCATCGCGGTCTGCTTTCTCTTCTCTTACCTGAACCCGTCACACGAACTGCGCGTCCGCGAAATCATCGAAGAGGAGTTTCCCGGTGCTTTCGTGACGACATCCGCAGACATCTCTCCCCAGTTTCGAGAGTTCGAGCGCTTCACAACGTGCTGTCTGAACGCATTCGTAGGCCCGCGGGTCCGGGATTTCATCCTGAACCTGTCGGACCGTCTCCATGAGACAGGCATCGCTGTCGAACCCCACATCATGACTTCGAACGGAGGTGTTGCAACAGCCCGGACCATCACAGACAAACCGGTCTACACGATGTTGTCAGGGCCTGCTGCGGGAGTGCTCGGCGGACAATGGACGGCCCAGCGGGATGCCCGACGCGATCTGATCACCTTCGATGTCGGTGGAACAAGCGCCGACATCGGTATCGTCACGGCCACAGGAATAACGGAGGCATCAGCCAGAGACACGAAGATCGCGGGATACCCCGTCATGATTCCGATGATCGACATCCACACGATCGGAGCGGGAGGAGGTAGCATCGCCTACGTCGATGAAGGCGGCGCTTTCCGCGTTGGCCCCCGTAGCGCCGGATCCGCACCCGGCCCGGCCTGTTACGGCAAGGGCGGGGCCGAGCCGACGGTCACCGACGCCAACCTTGTCCTCGGACGTTTGGATCCCGACCATTTTCTTGGCGGTTCGATGAAGCTGGATGCCGATGCGGCTTTTGCCGTGATCGATTCCATGGCCGAACAACTGGGGATGGACCGCTACGAAGCCGCCGAGGGAGTAAACACGATTATGTCGGCAAACATGGCCAACGCTATTCGCTCGCGCACCGTCCAGAAGGGACACGATCCGCGCAAGTTTGCCCTGGTGGCCTTCGGCGGAGCCGGCCCGATGACCGCAGTAGAGGTAGCCCGACACCTCAAGATCCCCCAGGTCGTCGTCCCGATATATCCCGGTATCACGTCGGCTCTGGGCCTGCTGACAACCGATCTCAAGTACGATTTCATGCATACCGAGTTCATGATCGCCCAGGACTTGGATGCCGGAAAACTGAGACAGGACCTCGACACTCTGGAGGCACAGGCCCGCGAGCAACTCGCCCGGGACGGTATTCCGGAAGACCGGACACGCCTGGACTGCAGTCTTGATCTGCGCTACCTCGGTCAAGGTTACGAGATGAGGATCCCGATCTCACCAGAGGCCCTCGACACCGGATCAATGGCCACGGTGTGGGATGACTTTCACGAGCGGCATCGTGTCGAATTCGGTCATCACTTCCCTTCCAATCCGATCGAGATCGTCAACCTCCGCGTTACCGGTGCCGGATTGATGCCTGCACTGGAACACCCGCAGTTCGAGGGGGGCACGACGAATCTCGAAGGCGCACTCCTCGAAAGCAGGGAGACCTACTTTCGAACCGACGGCAAGATCGAACGGTCTTCCTCGGGGTTCTATGATCGGTCCAGAATTCCCATTGAAGCGGTGATCGAAGGGCCGGCTGTGATCCTGCAACACGACTCGACAACAGTTCTGTTACCCGGATCCCGAGCCACAATCGAGGCAACCGGCAACATGATTATCGACACCTCCAGGGAGACCGAATGAGCACCGAAACCAGGAAAGCCCTGTCGAAGATCGATTCGGTCACCGCTCAGGTCGTCCGCGGGGCGCTTGAAACGATCGCAATCGAAATGGGACACAAGCTCACCAGGATGTCCTACTCGAGCATCATCCGCGAATCCGAAGACTTCGGAGCGGCGTTGGTCGATCCCAACTGCCAGCAACTCTGCGAGTCGGTGTTCAGCACACCCCTGCAACTGGGTCCGATATCCGGCTACGTCCGCGGGATCCAGACCATCTTCAAGATGCGGGGCGAGGAGTTCTTCCCTGGCGATGTGATCATGCACAAC
>PVBE011561682.1_pt1 | contig 14089 bp, 14 predicted proteins | sample 1631181 | NCBI WGS metagenome assembly PVBE01 (sample SAMN08397723, study PRJNA350692) | Marine metagenome, whole genome shotgun sequencing project. | isolation source: water | place: Pacific Ocean | collected 2012-04
AGCGCGTTCAGCTTCTCCGGCCGATCGAGCGTCAGCGTCGCCACGCCGCCGTCAGCCGAGTACCGCACGGTCCCTTCCGCCGCCATGGGGTGCATGGTAACGCGTCGCCATGGCCGAAGCCCGCCCAGCCTGGGTTCAGCGATGGCAAGCCGCGCTGTCCGACGCGTCCGCCGAGGTCCGGCTGCGGGCGCTGCTCGACGGCGCCGACTCCATGGCGCTCATCCGCTCGCTGCCCGCCGAGGACCTGTACGTGGTGATCCGCGAGGTCGGCGTCGCCGACAGCGCGGAGGTGATCGCCAAGTGCAGCCCGGAGCAGGTCCAGTCGTTCCTGGACCTGGACACGTGGCGCGGCGATCGGTTCTCGGCGGACCGGTACGGGCCGTGGATCCTCGCCCTGCGGCGCGGCGGCTGCACCAACATCCCCGGCATGCTCAAGGGCATCGACCCCGAGGTGCAGGCGCTGGCGCTCAAGCAGATCCTGGCGGTTCAGGAGCTCGAGGAGGACGAGGATCCCGACCCGATCGGCGCCTTCATCATGGACACCCCGGACAGGAAGTACCGGGTCTCGGTCCTGTCCGACGACGAGGCGGTGCTGGAGCTGGCGCGCACCCAGCTCGGGGCGATGCTCGCCCAAGGCCCCATCCACCTGTCCGCCTACCTGTCGCAGGTGTCCTGGGAGCTGCCTGCCCAGCTCGAGGAGCAGGCGTACCGCTTCCGCAGGGCCCGCCTGCAGGATCTTGGCTTCCCCGACATGGAGGAGGCCCGGATCCTCGAGGCGCCGCTGCCGTCGGTGGAAGACGCGCTGGCGGCCGCCGGCGGCCCGGTGTCGCGAGAGCCGGACTCGGCCTTTTCCCGGGCGCTGGTGGTCCGCACCCGCCAGGGCGGCGGCGGGCTGCTGCACCGCGCCCTGGCAGCCATCGAGGACGCCCTCGTGGCGGCCCGGGTCGCCCAGGACCTCGTCTACCTGACCAACGGTCTGCTCGTGCTCTGGCAGATCGACCCCGGCGAGCCCGCCGACGTCAACGAGGCGGCGGGGCGCGCCATGGCCATGATCGAGCTCGCCCTGCGCCAGGTGGCGGGCGACGACGTGGCGGCCGCCTCCCACGCGCTGCGACACAGGCCCGCACGCACGCTGTATCGGGTCGCGGTCACGATCCTGCACGGCCCGGGACAGCGGGCGAAGAGGCTCCTGGAGATCGCCGACCGCCTGCCGCCCGAGGACGAGCCCTTCCTTCAGGCGCTGGCGGGCCGGCCCCCGATGCAGGCGGACGGCCGCCCGTTCTCCGAGCCGCTGCAGGCGGACTCGGCGGAGCGCCGGGTCGTCGGCCTCGAGGATCTCGCGGGCTGGCTCGGTGGCGTCGACGAACCCATCACGGCCCTGCAGGCCTACGGCAGCGTCGTGGTCAGGCGGAACCTGGGGCTCGGCGACGACGTCGCGCCGGTACCGCCCGCCGAGTTCGGGCGGTTCCTCACGAGCTTCGACGGTGCGTTGTTCGAGGACTCCCCAAGCCTCGGGGACCAGCGGCTGCAGGCCGAGTGGGCGGGGCTGTGGGGCCAGTCCGACCCGGATCCCCGCTACGTCGGGGGCGTCTGGCTGTCATCGCCGGGCGAGGAGGAGGACCGATGATCGAGGACTGTGGCCAGTTCGTGACCCAGCGCCAGTGCCTGGTCCGGGACTCGGGCCACCACGGCATCCTGTTCGGCGGGATCATGCTGCAGTGGCTCGACGAGGCCGGCGCCATGTACGCCGAGGAGGCCACCCGGGCGAACAAGCTGGTGACCCGCGCGCTCGAGGCCATGGAGTTCATCCACCCGGTCGCCGTCGGCGAGAACGTCCGGTTCTATGCCGAGACCGAACGACAGGGCCGCACCAGCATCCGCATCCGTGTGCGGGCCTATGTCGTGCGACCCAGGGACGCCACCTTCGCCCCGCGCCAGGTGACCAACGCGTGCATGACGTTTGTGTCCGTCGATGAGCAGGGATCCCCAACGGCGATTCCCTGGTCCGACGGATCGGGGTCGTGATAAACGACGGGCCCCTCATCGGCTTCGGAGAACGCTCGTGAGCACCGCCACCGCCGCTGCGGGAGCGCCCACCGTCGGGCCCCTGTCACGGCTCCTGAACTCGTCGATCGGCAACAAAGTGGTCATGGCCGCCTCCGGCCTGATCATCACCGGCTGGCTCGCGGGGCACCTGAGCGGAAACCTGCTGATCTTCGCCGGCGCCGACGCCATGAACACCTACGCCGCATGGCTGCACGCCACGCCAGCCATGCTCTGGGGCGCCAGGATCGTGCTCCTCGTCGCGACGGTGCTGCACGTGCTCACCGCCATCCGCCTCAAGCGCATGAACAGCGAAGCCCGACCCGGCCGCTACCACTACAACGCCCACGTCGAGAGCACGCTGTCGGGCCGCACGATGATCTACAGCGGCCTGCTCGTCCTGGCCTACGGCGTCTACCACCTGGCCCACTACACCTGGGGTGTGCAGGCGGTCATCCCCGCCGAGCACTTCCGCGAGGGCGTCAAGGACGCGCTCGGCCGACCGGATGTCTGGCACATGGTGGTCTGGTCGTTCGGCCAGGTGCCGGTGGCGCTGGTGTACATCATCGCCAACGTGCTCCTGGGCCTGCACCTGTCCCACGGCATCGCCAGCACCTTCCAGACCCTTGGACTCACCAGCGCCAAGTGGCGTCCGGTGATCCAGCGGATGGGTCCCGCGGTCGGCGCCGCCATGGCCGCCGGCTTCATCTCCATCCCGGTGGCCGTGATGCTCGGCCTCGTCTCCCTGTAAGGCTGCCGCGATGGACCTCGACGCACACATCCCCGCCGGCCCCATCGACAAGAAGTGGGATCGCCACCGATTCGAGATGAAGCTGGTCAACCCGGCCAACAAGCGGAAGTTCAACGTGATCGTGGTCGGCTCCGGCCTCGCAGGCGGGTCCGCCGCCGCGACGCTGGCCGAGCTCGGCTACAACGTGCAGTGCTTCTGCTACCAGGACAGCCCGCGCCGGGCCCACAGCATCGCCGCCCAGGGCGGGATCAACGCCGCCAAGAACTACCAGAACGACGGCGACAGCGCGTATCGGCTCTTCTACGACACGGTGAAGGGCGGCGACTTCCGCTCCCGCGAGGCCAACGTCTACCGGCTGGCCCAGGTGTCGGTGAACATCATCGACCAGTGCGCGGCGATGGGAGTCCCGTTCGCCCGGGAGTACGGCGGCACCTTGGCCAACCGCTCCTTCGGCGGGGCCCAGGTCAGCCGGACCTTCTACGCCCGCGGCCAGACCGGCCAGCAGCTCCTGCTCGGCGTGTACTCGGCGCTGGCCAGGCAGATCGGCCTGGGCAAGGTGTCCATGCACACCCGCACCGAGATGCTCGACCTGGTCGTCATCGACGGCGAGGCCCGGGGCATCATCACGCGGGACATGGTCACCGGCGAGGTCCGACGGTGGATCGCCGACGCCGTGGTCCTGGCCACCGGCGGGTACGGCAACGCCTACTACCTTTCGACCAACGCCAAGGGCTGCAACGTCACCGCCGCGTACCGGGCGTACAAGCGGGGCGCAGGCTTCGCCAACCCCTGCTACACGCAGATCCACCCCACCTGCATCCCGGTCAGCGGCGATCACCAGAGCAAGCTCACCCTGATGAGCGAGTCGCTCCGAAACGACGGCCGCATCTGGGTCCCGAAGGAAAAGGGTGACAAGCGGGCCGCCAGCCAGATCCCCGAGGCGGAGCGCGACTACTACCTGGAGCGCCGGTACCCGAGCTTCGGCAACCTGGTGCCCCGCGACGTGGCCAGCCGGGCCGCCAAGAAGGAGTGCGACGCCGGCCGCGGGGTCGGTGAGACCGGGCTCGGCGTCTACCTGGACTTCGAGGACGCCATCGACCGCATGGGCCGGGATGTCGTCAGCCAGAAGTACGGCAACCTGTTCCACATGTACGAGAAGATCACCGGCGAGGACCCGTACAGCAGGCCGATGCGGATCTTCCCGGCCGTGCACTACACGATGGGCGGCCTGTGGGTGGACTACAACCTGCAGTCCACCATCCCGGGCCTGTTCGTGCTCGGGGAGGCCAACTTCAGCGACCACGGCGCCAACCGGCTGGGGGCCTCGGCGCTCATGCAGGGCCTGGCGGACGGCTACTTCATCGCCCCCTACACCGTGGGCAACTACCTGGCCCAGGCCAAGCTCGGCGAGGCGACCACCGATCACGCGGCGTTCGGCGAGGCCGAGGCCGAGGTGAAGGCCAAGACCGACAAGCTGCTCGGCGTGGGCGGCAAGCGCACGGTCGACAGCTTCCACCGGGAGCTCGGGCTGCTGCTCTGGGACCACGTGGGCATGGCCCGCAACGCCGACTCGCTCAAGCAGGGCCTCGAGAAGATCCCGGCGCTGCGCGAGGAGTTCTGGAAGGACGTGCGGGTGCCTGGCGACTCGGACCAGATCAACCAGAGCCTCGAAAAGGCCGGCCGCGTGGCCGACTTCCTCGAGTTCGCCGAGGTGATCGCCCACGACGCCCTGGACCGCGACGAGTCGGCCGGCGGCCACTTCCGCGAGGAGCACAGGACCGAGGAGGGCGAGGCGAGGCGCAACGACGAGGACTTCGCCCACGCCGCCGTGTGGGAGTACCAGGGCGTCGGCGACAAGCCCACGCGCCACGTCGAGCCCATGGAGTTCGAACACGTGAAGCTGACCCAGCGGAGCTACAAGTAGATGGCTGGCGACAGCAGCAAGAACATGCGGCTCACTGTGCACATCTGGCGGCAGAGGAACGCCTCATCGGCCGGCGGGATGGTCAAGTACGACGTGGACGGGGTCAGCCCTGACATGTCGTTCCTCGAGATGCTCGACGTGCTCAACGAGCGGCTGATCACCGAGGGCGGCGACCCGGTGGCGTTCGACCACGACTGCCGCGAGGGCATCTGCGGCATGTGCTCGCTGACGATCAACGGCGTGCCCCACGGTCCGGACCGCGGCACCACCGTCTGTCAGCTGCACATGCGCCGCTTCAGCGACGGCGACGAGCTGTTCATCGAGCCGTGGCGCGCCACGCCGTTCCCCGTGTTGCGCGACCTGGTCGTCGACCGCAAGTCCTTCGACCGCATCATGTCGGCCGGCGGGTTCATCAGCGTCAACACCGGTGGCGCCCCGGACGCCCACGCGATCCCGATCGCCAAGGCCTCCGCGGACCTGGCCATGGACGCCGCCTCCTGCATCGGCTGCGGCGCCTGCGTGGCGGCCTGCCCCAACGCCGCCGCCATGCTGTTCGTCGGCGCCAAGGTCAGCCAGTACCGCCACCTGCCCCAGGGCCAGCCCGAGCGCTGGCAGCGGGTGCTGAACATGGTCAAGACCATGGACGACGAGGGGTTCGGCAACTGCTCGAACCTGTCGGAGTGCGAGGCCGTGTGCCCCAAGGAGATCCCGGTCCGCGTCATCGCGGAGATGAACCGGGACTTCGTGCGCGCATCGTTGACCCTGGAGGACTAAGCAGCGTCACGCTGTCTGCGGATCATCGCCGGCGCCCTCCGCCGGAGGCCCAGCAGGTGCTCAGGGCGTCTCGGGGTCCGGGATGATCCAGCTCGAGCCCCACAGCCGGTTGCCGCCGTCGATGTAGACGGTCTCGCCGGTGATGTAGGACGCCAGCGGCGAGGCCAGGAAGGTCACGACGTCGGCGACCTCCTCGCAGCTGCCCATGCGCTTCATGGGGATCTGCTTCGTGGCGGCGGCCACCAGCTCGGGGGGGTACTGGGCCATGCCGCTGGAGTTGATCACGCCGGGCGCCACGGCGTTGACCCGGACGCCGTGCATGCACCACTCGACCGCGAGGGTCTTGGTGAGGTTGTCGACGCCGGCCCTCGCGGCCCCGGTGTGCGCCATCCCGGGGAAGCCGCGGAAGACGTTGGCGATGATGTTCACGATGACGCCGCCGTCCCCCGGGATGAGGAACCGGTTGGCCACCGCCTGGGTCATGTAGAAGGTGCCGTTGAGGTTGTTGCGGACCACCGCATCCCAGCCCTTGGGCTTGATGAACTGCGCCGGCGAGGGGAACTGCCCGCCTGCGTTGTTGACCAGGATGTCCACGCCGCCCCAGCGCTCCTCGATCGCGTCGAGCAGGGTCTGGATGCTGTCGAGCTCCCGGATGTCGCAGGCATGGGGGAAGACGTCCACGCCCTCCGCAGCGAGCGCTTCGGCCGCACCGTCGAGCCGCTCCTGCGACCGGGAGGCGATGGCGACGCGGGCGCCGAGACCTCCCATGAGATGGGCGCAGGCGAGGCCGATTCCGGATCCTCCTCCGGTGACCAGGACGGTCCTTTCGGCCAGCAACTCTGGGGAGAAACCCGACATATTCGGGAATGGTGGGCGGGCGATCGCCCCTTGTAAAGTCGAAGGGCGATGAATACGATGTAACGCAACGTAGGGCAGTACATTGTGAAGGCAGAAATCATGCGAAAGAACCCCAATCGTCGGTCCACCTCGTTCACGCAGGACGAGGTCGAGTTGGCTTGTGACCTCTTCATGGGCCTGCTGGCCGGCCGGGACATGCGGGTGCTCATCCACCGCAAGGAGTTCCGGGGCCTGAGCAGCCGTTTCCTGAAGATGCGCGAGGCGCTGCGCAACCAGGTGAACGTGCGCGACGTCAACGGCGAGCAGTCGAAGAGCGGGTCCGCTGGCGGCCGCTCCCGCGCCGCCGCAGTCTAGCGCTGCAGGACGCCCGGCCAGGGCGCCTTACGTAGCGTCGGGGCTGCGCTGACCCGATCCTCGGATCGGGCTAGAAGCCCCGCATCTCCTGGTGGCGGGCGTCGATCTCCCCGATACGGTCCCGGTGGGCCTTCCAGAACTCGGGGTGCTCCTGCGCCCGGAGCTCCTCGACGGTCTTGCCCTGCTGCTCCACCCAGGTGAAGTACTTCTGGTGATGCCAGCGCAGGCGCACGTCGTCGGTCCCGCGCAAGGTCCATGACGTGTCCTGGCCGTGGAAGATCCCATCGAAGCGGGCGCGGGCCTCGGCGGCATCCATCGGGCCCTCCTCCTGTACGAGCTTGGCCATGACCGACGGGTAGCGGTCGAAGCCGTCCGTCGCCACGGTGACGATCAGGTCGTCCGGGCCCAGATCCAGGGTCTTGGCGGTCTTGATGGCCGCTAGCAGGTTGCACACCGACGACACGCCGATCGCGTCGACGAACGCCACCGCGCCGGCCTCGGGGACACCCGCCTCGACGAGCGCCGCCGTGCCCTCCTGCAGGAGCTGCAGGCCCTTGAGGCACTGCAGATCGTCGATGCAGACCAGCAGATCCATGTTGAGGACGTTGTGGATCCAGGTGACGTGCTTGTCGCCGATGCCCTCGATGCGGTGGCCGCCGAAGCCGACGTTGTACAGCGTGGGGCACTGCACGGGCTCGACCCCCACGGTGGCGCAGGTGGGATCGACCTCCTTGAGGTGATCGCCCGCGGCGATGGTGCCTGCGGAGCCCATGGCGGACACGAAGGCCTTGGCGGTGCCCGACCCGATCCCCTCGGCGCACAGCTCGGCGGCCAGGTCGGCGGCTGCGGGGCCGGTGACGCCGGCGTGGAAGCGGTAGTTCCCGAACTCGCTGAACTGCTCGAGGATGGCGTTGCGCGGGTCGTCTCGGAGCTCCCAGACCTTGTCGAAGATCTCCTTTACGTTGGACTCGCAGCCGGGGGTCTTGATCAGGCTGGCGCCGTACGACTCGATGCGCTCAAAGCGCTCGGCGCTCATCTCCTCGGGCAGGACGACCAGCGACTCGTAACCCATGCGCGGGCCGACCCAGGCGCCACCGATGCCGTAGTTGCCCGTGGACGGACAAACCAGCGTGTTGTCGCCGGGCGCGATCCCGCCCTCCTGCTGCTTTTCGAGCAGGATGGAGTACACGGCGCCGACCTTGTGGGCGCCGGTGGGGAACCGCCGCCCCTCGAGCATCACGATGGGCGCGGCGACCCCGGTGAGCTCGGGCGGCACGCGCAGGTGGGCCACGTTGCCGTCGCCACCCTTCCAGGTGATGTCGTAGAGCCGCACGGGGTCCATCGGTGCGTCCGTTCGCGCCGCCAGCGCCCGTTCCCTCAGCTCGCCCGGCATCCGGGAGGGATCCCGCATTTCCGAGAAGCTCGGGCCGTAGACGTAGGGTTTGTCGCTCACCGTCAACACCTCGGTTAGATTCTGTGACGTGTCCAGGGTCATAGCCCTGCTTGAGATGGACGAGCACCCAGACTACGTCGCCGTGTACTACCAGATGGCCAGCCTCCCTTACGACCAGAGCGAGCCAGTTCGGGCCGACAACCCATGAGCGCCCTGTCCGAAGCTAGAGAGGTCTACCGCCAGTCCCGCAAGCAGCGGGACGTGTTCTGGAACGTCTGGATCGCCCGTCCGCTGGCGGCGGTCCTCCTGCTCGGCCTGCGCCGCACTCCGCTCACGCCCAACCAGGTCACATTCCTGGGCCTGTTCCTCTTCTTCGTCGCCACGGCGCTCCTCGCCCTGGTCGGGAGCTGGGCCGGGTTCCTGGCGGCCATCGGCGTGCTGCAGCTGTCCTACCTGCTGGACTGCGCCGACGGGCAGCTCGCCCGCCTCAAGGGGATGACCTCGAAGGTGGGCGCCTACCTCGACTTCTTCGTCGACGAGGTCAAGGCGTTGCTGCTCGTCGCCGCCATGGCGGTGCGCCTATGGCGGCAGGAGGCAGACGTCACCTGGCTCTTCGTCGGCCTGGGCGGCGTGACCCTGGTGTCGGTCGCGACCTCGCTGACCACCTTCGTCCGACGCCCCGAGTACGCCGGTATCGAAAAGTCGCCCGGGGAGCCGGTCGTCGACTCCCGTCCGTCCGGCGGCGGCCCGGCCAAGCTGGTCGCCTGGGCGGTGATGCGGACCCTGCGCTGGATCGTCCACTACCCGTCGTGGACCGTGTACCTCGCCCTGGCCGACGGCCACGACGCCATCGACGGCGCCGTGGTGTTCCTCTTCGTCTACCTCGGCGCCTACGCCCTGTACGTCGGCCGCACGGGCCTGGGCGTGCTCGTTCGCCTCGGCACGCCGGCGTTCTACAGGGCCGGCCCCGCCGAGCCCGCCGAGCCCGCCGAGCCCACCCCACCACCACAGACCTCCCAGGAGTCCCCCGGATGACCCGCCGCGCCATCATCATCGCCGCCGGCCGTGGCAGCCGCCTCAGTCACCACACCGACGACCGCCCCAAGTGCATGGTCGAGGTGGACGGCGCCTCCATCCTCGAGCACCAGCTGAGCGCCTATCGCACCCACGGCGTCGACGACTTCCACCTGGTGCGGGGCTACCGGGCGGAGGACATCGTCGTCCCCGGCGCGACGTACCACTCGAACGCGGACTGGGAGCGGAACAACATCCTGCTTTCGCTGTTCTGCGCCGCCCCGGCGCTGGAGGGCCCGCTGCTCGCCTCCTACTCCGACATCCTGTTCACCGAGCGCACGGTCGCCGCCGCCCTCGGGGGCCGCCACGACATCACCCTCGTCGTCGACCTGGACTGGGCCCTGGCGTACGAGGGCCGGGCGGACCACCCGGTCGCCCAGGCCGAGCTCACCGAGGTGGACGGCGACCGCGTCGTGTGCGTCGGCAAGCAGGTCGGACCCGAGCGCGCCATCGGCGAGTTCATCGGGCTGGCCTCGTTCACGGCCAACGGCACCCGCCTGCTCACTGAGGCCTACGCCGCCGTGAGGCAGTGCACCGGCGATGACGAGCCGTTCCACGCCGCGGAGCTGTTCCGCAAGGCGTACCTGACCGATCTCCTGCTAGAGCTCATCGCCCGGGGCACGCCCATCGGCTGGGCGCCGATCTCGGGCGGGTGGCGCGAGATCGACACGGTCCAGGACCTTGAGCGGGTACGGCAGGAGTGGCGCGCGACCTAGTCGGCCGCGCCTTGCCGGGCCCCGGCGGCATCAGTACCTTGCGCCCGCACCGCCCGGAGGCCCTGTGAACACCCGACCGCTGCCCCGCCTCGCCTTGTCCTTCGCGCTCTGCGCGGCCGCCCTCGCGCTCCCCGCCCTTGGCCATGCCCAGGGTGCCGTAGAGCCCGACCTCGAGGCCGACGCCGCGCTGCACTCGTGGAACGTCCCGGCCGTGCTGGTCGCGGGCCAGCCGTTCGGCGCCCACTTCGAGTACGAGAACCGCAGCGACTTCGAGTGGACCGCCGAGGGCGGCGTGTCGATGCTCCCGCTGGGCGACAGCGCCGGCGAGTGGGATCTGACGTCCATCGAGCTGCGACCCGGCGAGGTGGTCGAGCCAGGCGTCCACCGCAGCTTCACGTTCACGGCACGCGCGCCCGAGACCCCGGGCACCTACAGCTGGCGCTGGGAGCTGCAGCAGGAGGGCGCGCCCATCGAGCAGATCCCGCCGGTCATCGACGTCGAGGTCATCGCCCGGGACGACGAGGCCGACTACGAGCCGCTGTTCTTCCGCGAGCACCGCGGCGACGTCGAGGTCCATGAGAACAGCCCGCTGGCGCTGCGCACCGAAGATGGCCAGCCCATGTTCCTGATGGGCAAGAGCGCGTACGGCCTCCTCGCGCGCCGAGGCTCCGGCCCGTTCATGGAGGAGTCCGCGGCCCAGGGCTTCAACATGGTGCGCGTCTACCTGCTCGCGCCCGACCTGGCCGTCGATCCCGAGCTCGCCGGCGAGTTCGCGCGGGACGAGAGCGGTGCCCCCTGGGAGTTCGACCTGCAGCCGCTGGACGAGGCCCAGATCTTCAACTTCGAACGCGAGCGCAACCAGTACTGGAACCGCTTCGACACCCTGCTCGACAAGGCCGCCGAGAAGGGGATGGTCGTCGAGTTCGTGCTCTTCACCGCCGGCTCGCTCACCTTCTTCGAGGACCCGGCGGTCTTCGACGACCGCAAGAAGGAGTTCGTCACCGCCGTGGTCGAGCGCCTCGCCGACCGCCTCAACGAGGACGGCCAGAACATCCGCGCCCGCCAGGGTCACGCCTGGATCGAGATCATCGACGAGTACGAGCGCGCCGCCGACGGCCCGGGCTCCTACCCCCACGAGGGCGTGAGCGCCGAGTTCGTCAACGAGGTCGCCGACTGGGTCGTCGCCGAGGAGGCCCGCATCAACGACATCAACCCCGAGGACGTCAAGCGGATCGTCACGGCCAGCGCCGCGCCCTCGGATGTGCCGGCCTTCGCCGACGCGACGTGGTCCAAGCTGAACACCCTGCACCTGCCCAACGTGGACGGCTGGGAGACCCGCATCCGCGACATCATGCTGGCCCTGCGCGAGACGGGCCGGCCCATGATCGACGACCGGTCCGTGGGCAGCGGCAACTTCCTGCCCGAGGAGGAGCGCGACAACGACCCGGTCAAGCATCGCACCCGCCTGTGGGCTGCGGCTTTCGCCGGCGGCTACACCACCTTCCACTCCGACGCCGGCATCCCCGCCGCCCTGGGGACCCCGCCCGGCATGGAGGCCGTGGCGCCGCTCAAGCGCTTCATGGAGGTGCTCGATCACTGGGTGCTCGAGCCGGTGCTCGAGGAGGGCTTCGTCACCGCCCACGACGCCGACAGCGTCTGGATGATGCAGGCCCGCAACCAGTACGTCGCCTACTTCCGCACGGGCGAGGACGGCTCGGGCGAGGTCACCGTCAACCTGCCCCAGCGGGGCGTCCGCCCGCTGCGCTACGAGCTGCGCTGGTTCAACCCCGCCACGGGAGAGTTCCTCAACCAGGCCTGGCTCGATGCCGGTGAGCACACCCTCGACCTGCCAGGCGTCGCCCCGGACATCGCGCTGATGGCGGCCACGCTGGACTCCCTGCGTACGCCGGCCCTGATCGAGCTCGATCCCCCGTGCTTCGACACCGAGTTCGGGTCGGCGGTCCGGGTGGAAGGTGCCGGCATCCAGCCTGGCGTGCACCTGATCATCGACGAGACCAGCACGGCGCCGATGGGCTTCAGCGACGACGAGCAGGCGGCGTTCAGCGCCCACCGCTGGTTGGGCGAGGAGATCGAGAAGAACGTGTACGAGCTCATCGAGGGCTCGTGGTCGCTCAAGATCCGCAACTACACCGGCCGCACCAGCGCCTCCATCACGCTGCGCATCGTCAAGGACCAGGCCGAATGCGACAAGCCCGCCGAGGGCGAAGGCGAGGGCGAAGGACCCAGCGGTGAGGAGGGTGAAGGCGAGACCCCTGCCGGCGGAGAGGGCGAGGGCGAGACGGACACGCCCGGCGGCGAGGGCGAGGCGTCTGGCGAAGAGGGCGAGGGCGAAGAGGCTGGCGACGACGGCTGCGGCTGCGACGTCGCGTCCAACACCGGATCGCCTGGAGACGCCGGGCTGTTCTGGCTGGTGGTCGGGGCGCTGGGGCTCATGGCCCTGCGCCGCCAGGGTTAGCTAGACCGGCTCAAGGCTGCGCCTAACGGCGGTCGTCCCAGAGGTAGCTGGACAGCTCGCCGCGGCGGTAGGTCAGCGTCTCGGCCCCCGAGCCGTCAACGAGGATGACCTCGCCGCGGTGGAGCTTGCTGCGCTCCTTGGCCTCTTCGATCGCCGGGGCGCGGCCCTCGATCTCGCTCGTCTCGGTACCTACGGTCAGGGTGTACTTGCCGCTCATCGCTGCTGGCTCCTCGGTCCGCCGTGGCCCGCCAGGGGCCCCAAAAGGGGGCGGACGCTACCAATCGTCGATGAAGAAAGCCACCGTGTAGGTGATGGGGACCGCGACCTTGTTCTTGCCGGCGCGGCCTGGCTTGCAGCGCATCTTCTTCACGGCGTCCAGCGCGGCCTTGGCGAAGCCGAACCCGTGCTTGCCGATCACCCGGGCCTGTCCGACCCGGCCGTCGGCCAGGATCATGGCCCGGACCTTCACGCTGGCCTCCTCGCCGAGCCGCTTAGCTTCGGCGGGGTAGCGGATGGGCAGATCGCTTGGGCACTTCGGGTGCTTGGTGATCTCCAGGACCGGCGTGGGCCGCGGCTTGGGCGGCGGCGGCGCGGTGACCTTGCCCTTCTTGTCGGTCTTCTTGTTGGGGTTGGCGTAGGCGTTGCCGCCCCCTTGCCGCGCCTCCACTGCGATGCCGGACCCCGTGGTGACCGTCGCGGAGATCTCGAGGGCGAACCCCAGGTCCACCGGAGGGGCGGCGTCCGTGGGGGGCGGCGCTTCGGGCGGCGGCGGCGCCTCGGGCTCGAAGGGCTTGGGAGGCGTCTTCACCTTCTTCACCTTCGTCGACAGCTTCGGCTTGGGCGGCGGCGGCGGCTCCTCCTTCTTCACCTCGGGCTCGGGCTCCGGCTCGGGCGGCGGGGGCGGAGGAGGAGGTGGCGGCTTGAAGACCTTGAACTCGACGACCGTCGGCTCGTCCACCCGGCGGCTGGCGTGGGCGACCATCACCATGGCCAGCGCCCCGTGGACCACGAGGCTCGCGCCCATGGGTCCGATCTTCACGGTGACGTAGGCACCAGCGGCCGCGCCGGCCCGTCCACCGGCTCGGTGTTGATGGCGAACTTGGTCACACCGGCCGCCTTGACCACGTCCACGATGTGCACGACCTGGCCGTGACGGGTGTCGCGGTCCGCGGCCACGACGACCTGCAGATCCTTGTCGGCGGCCAGCTCGCGCACGCAGTGATCCCGCAGGGCGTCCTCGGTCGTCAGCTTGCCGTTGAGGTACAGCTCCGCCGTCTTCGTGATCACCACGGACGCAGTGGAGGGCTGGGTCTTGTCGGCCGTGGCGGCCTTGGGCAGGTCGACGTGGATCGACGGGTTCACGATGTACGTCGTCGTGACCATGAAGATGATCAGCAGGACCAGCGTGATGTCGACCAGCGGCGTGACGTTGATCCCGGTGATCAGGTCGTCGTCATCCCCCGCTGCGCCGCCAGCCATCAACAGTCTCCCGAGCTCAGGCCTCGGCCTCGGTGGGCTCAGGCTCGTCGGTCATGATGGCAGCCCGGGCGAAGATCGCCTCAGCGAGCACGTCGGCCCGGCGGTAGGCGTCCTTGGACTTGCCCTTGAACACGTTGAACGCGACCACCGCGGGCAGCGCCACCGCGAGCCCGATCGCCGTGGCGACCAGCGCCTCGGAGATGCCCGCCATCACCACCTGGGCGCCGCCCTGGACGTCGCCCGCCAG
>PVBE011824170.1_pt1 | contig 14088 bp, 11 predicted proteins | sample 1631181 | NCBI WGS metagenome assembly PVBE01 (sample SAMN08397723, study PRJNA350692) | Marine metagenome, whole genome shotgun sequencing project. | isolation source: water | place: Pacific Ocean | collected 2012-04
ATTATTTATCTGAGCAAATACATACTTACCTTGATTCATAACCTTAGAGATAAAAACCTCAAAGGTCAGTGAATTCAAATCAAAAAATCAAAGAACGCTTGTAATTAATTAAAACAAAGTTATTTATACTAAATTTGTAAAATCCAATATTTTTATACTAAGGTTTTTTCTAATACTCCATAAACATTCTTTGAATTTCTTTTATATCTGCCTTATTTAGCAATGCTTGTTGCAATAACACTCTAGATTTAACAGGATTGAGCTCCATAGCTGCCACAAAACCCATTTTATCATCATTAACTTCAATATTCCTTTTTACAGCACCCATTCCCACATGAGAACTACGAACTACAACAATACCATTCTTAGCATGTATAGCTAAAGCATCTACTGCTAAAGTGGTCATATTTCCATCACCCACACCTGCAATTACAATTCCTTTTGCGCCAGATTTTACTGCTGCATCTATCATATTGGCTTTCATATTAGCATGCGCATAAATAATTTCTACTTGGGGCAATTCCATAAGATTTTTGGCAATTCGAAATTCAGAATTAACCGTATGACGCTTTATTGTTGGCGAAAACCAACGAACTATCTGTGCGTCGACTTTTCCTGCAAGACCACGATTGGGCGACTTCATGGTAGCAAGATTCACGGTCATGGTTTTGGTAATTTCTGCGGCATAATGTATTTCATCATTCATAACACATAAAACACCTTTTCCCTGAGCTTCTTTATGCGTTGCCACCACTACTCCCATAAAAAGATTCATAGGACCGTCGGCACTTATGGCTGTAGCAGGACGCATAGATGCCACCATAACCACAGGTTTATCACTATCTACTACTAGATTTAAATAATAAGCCGTTTCTTCATAAGTATCAGTTCCATGAGTAATTACAATACCATCAATATCGTTTTGAGTCAAGAGTTCATTAATTCTTTTACCAAGTTTTAACCAAACTTGATCATTCATATCCTGGCTTCCTATATTAGCCACCTGCTCTCCTTTAAGATTGGCTATATCTTTTAATTTGGGGACAGCCGAAATCAAATCATCCACACTAAATGATCCTGCTTTATAACCAGGTTTGTCGGCATCCCCTTGTGCTCCAGCTATGGTTCCGCCAGTTGCCAACACATAAATATTGTTTTGCCCAGTAATTAGGGTAGAGAATAACATAAAACTAATTACAAAGAGTATTTGTCTGAAGGTTTTCATTTCATATAATTTTATTTACAAAAAATATTTTTGCATTAAACATTAGCTTACAAGCGCAATAATTATAGGCCCCCATAAGGTTAAAAAGATATTAGCCAATCTTAACGCAACACTAGTGTAAATATAACTATAAATTTAGTTATGAGCGCAAAACATTTAGATTAATCTGTAACTATCTGTTTATTAGTATTCTAAAAATTCGGAAAAGTTGGATTAATCCACTCAGACATTGTAGAGTTAGAAAGTAATGACATTTTCTCTACTTTTATAACCAAAAAATATGATACGAATCTCTCTCTTTATCCTGTTAATATCGACGATCAATCTTTCAATTTCTCAAAATCAAGATGAGAAAGTAATCAAGGATATTTTTGATAATGTGCTCTTAAGTGATGAGGCTTATAATAATCTTGAGTATTTATGTGAAAAAGCTCCAGGAAGACTATTAGGTTATGATGAGTCATTAATCGCAATCAATTACATGAAGGACTATTTTGAAAGTTTGGGAGCTGATACAGTTTTCCTACAAGAGTTTAAGACACCCGCCTGGAAATGTTATAACACAGCTGTTAGTATATTAACTGGCGAAAATGAAATTAAACTACGGGCTGATGCTTTAGGGCCTTCTCCCTCTACACAACCCGAAGGATTGTTGGCAAAGGTAATTGAAGTACAGGGTTTAGAAGAACTTAAGGCTCTTAAACAGGAAAATATAGAAGGAAATATTGTGTTTTTTAACAGACCCGTAGATTTAAGAAAAGTCAATACTTTCCGGGTTTACGGTGGTGGAGTAGATCAAAGGTATCGTGGTCCCGCAGTTGCTGCTGAACTTGGTGCGGCGGGAGTGTTAGTAAGATCAGTTGGAACAGCCATTGACACTTTTCCACATACCGGGTCAACAGGATTTAAAGACAAAAAAATTCCTTGCGCTGCGATCAGCACTATCGATGCTGATATTCTAAGCGAATCACTAAGTGGCGAAAAAGATCTCAAGGTGAAATTGGTAATCGATGCAGAAGATTTTGAAGAAATAACAACTTATAACCTTATTGCAGATCTAAGGGGGAGTGAATTTCCTGATGAATTTATTGTGGTTGGAGGACATATTGATTCCTGGTTCAATAGTCCAGGGGCACATGATGATGGGATAGGATGTGTACAATCAGCTGATGTTATGAGAATTTTTAAAGAACTGGGTTTAAAGAACAAGAGGACACTTCGAGTTATTATGTTTATGGATGAAGAGCTCTATCAATCAGGCGCAAAAGCATATGTAAAGTACACTGAAACAAACGGAATAAAGAACTATCTCGCCCTTGAAGCTGATGCCGGAGGATTTACACCCGAAGGATTTATGGTTGATGCATCCGATAGTATAGTTGCCAATATTTCGGGATACAAACCTCTTCTCGAGCCCTATGGTATTCACTACATAAAAAAGGGCGGGAGTGGAGTAGACATTGGTCCTTTAAAAAAGTTTGGTGTACCTTTAATGGGCTATAGGACAGATTCGCAAAGATATATGGACCTTCATCACAGCGCAAATGATAGTTTTGATAAAGTTCACATCAGGGAGCTACAGCTAGGATCAGGAAATATGGCAGCTATTATTTATCTGATCGATAAGCATGGGTTGTAACCTAAATCAGAATCCTAAGGATGAATTAGGCAGGAATGAATCAAGTTAAGGAGAAGTTAACGTACTTATAAAGTCTTATTTCTTTTTCAATTTTTTAACAGGAAGAGTTTGAAAAAGACGACCAACATCTCTTTTAATATTGTTTTCGCTTGCTGTTTCATTACCTATTCTGCCAGTTGCTACTCCCTGCCAAACGATTTTCTTTTTGGAATGATCCAATAAATCAACAATAACTGTTCCTACATTGTAATCATGCTTTACAGTAGTATAAGGATATAAAGTTGGCAATCCATAACCTACAGCACCTACACCTACTCCTCCAGTTCCCACTCCTACACCAACTGCAACTCCTCCATAACCGCTGTATCCGGCATAATGGCTAGCATAAGCTGAATAGCTTGTTGCTTCATTTACGATTATATAAACCGAAACCTGCAAATCAGCATTGTTTTTCTGATAGGTATAGCCACGTTTCTCTAATTCATCTTTAATCGACAGGAGGATGTATTCTTTGGTTTGTGGGGTCACCTGACTATCGTTATGTCGATCCCAATTCAATAAACCAAACGTTTTGTATGTGCTGAAATCCACATTGTGGTCATATTCGCCTAAAAATTTCCATGGATTACATGATGTAAGAAACAGAATAATAAGTATAGGAAAAATGAGTTTTTTCATTAGTTATATTTTTTTAATAAGTCTATGTTTAGATGATTTAATCATTACTTGGATACCGGAAATTTTGTCATTATCTGTTTAACATTTTTAGGAAGCATTCTATCTCTCTTTTCTAGATTATTTTCAACTTCACGAGAGCCAATTCCTTGCCAGATTAGTTTCTTATCTGCAACCCTGAAAACATCAATTATTAAAGTCCCTTTATTGTAATTACGTTGAGTTACCCGTGTGGATGAATATCCTGGGCCATAACCGTAGCCATAACCAAAACCAGTATAACCCCATCCACCGCCGTAACCGGCCCAACCTCCATAGTGATTGGTATATGCCTCGTAGCTGGTTTTACCTTCTAGTGTTATAAAAATAGAAACTTCCATCTCCCCTCCTTCTTTCTGGTACTTGTAACCTTTTTTTTCCAACTCACTCTGTAGAGCCATTAAAATTGTCTGCTTGTCGTATTCATTTATTTGAAACCCATTTTTCCAATCCCAGGGATAAAAACTAAAAGTTTTGAATTGACTGAAGTCAACGGATTTGTCATAATCATATATAGCATCTAACGGGCTACATGATGACAGCAATAAAATAAATGTAAAAATTGTAAGTAATTTTTTCATGAAATAGTTTTTGTGAAAATACACTTAATTAGTTAATGATGCCAAGTACAGGTAAATTTATGCTTTGGGAAGATTAAGTGTAAACGTTGTGCCCTCGTCTACTTTACTTACCACACTGATATTTCCTCCACTCTTATCAAGGTACTCATGACACAAAAACAGTCCTATTCCTGTTCCCTTTTCTCCCTTAGTTCCTCGGGTATTGAACTGTTCATCAATCCGAAATAACTTATCAATATTTTCAGGCGAAATTCCTACACCAGTGTCAGTAATGATAAGGGTAACTGCACTTTCTGCCTCTGAGGCATTGATACTGATCTCTCCTCCTTCTGGTGTAAATTTTATGGCATTAGAGAGAAGATTTCGGAAAATGGTTAGTATGACGTTCCTGTCCATTTTTATATACAAACCCTTAGAAACGTTACTTTCTATTCGCTGTTTTTTTAAGAACGCGGAAGGCTGCTTAAAGCTAACAATTTCCTCTACTACGTCAAACAAATCAATCTTTTCGATATTCATGTGAATTCTACCTGTTTGCAATCGAGCCCACTCAAGGAGGTGCTCAAGTAAAGTAAGAGCATTTACAGAAGATTTATATGTATTTTCAATAGCTAGTTTTCGCTCATCATTATTAAGATTGTCATACTCCGATTTAAGTAAATCTGAAAACCCAATAATAGCGTTGAATGGACTCTTCAAATCATGTGCCATGATAGTGATAAATTTTTTCAATGTTGCATTTGATGTATCCAGATCTTTAGCAACTTTCTCCATCTCCTCTTTCTGGTTCACTATTTCAACGTTTGCTCCCGTAAGTTCCCTTATTATGACACGCATTTTGCGCTTTTGAAAGGAAAAAATTATGATGAAAATCAGTGCAAATCCAATGATAATAAAAAGGGAAATGGTATGTAGTTGTCCTACCTCTATCTCTTTCTGAAGTTTAATCTCATTACGGGTTTGATCAATCTGGGCTTTTAACGCATTGATCCGTTTCTCTGTTTTTTCGTTTAGATAGTTCCGTGTTACAAAATGAAACTGTTCCATAAAAAAATGTGCTTGCTTGTAATTTCCTGTTAGCATATAGATTTTCTCGAGCAGTAACGACGACAAGCGAATGTAAACCATTATATTATCTTTTTTTGCCATTTCATAGGCTTCCATAGCCAATATCTCAGCCTCTTCAAGTTTACCTAGCTTCCAGTAAACCTTAGCGATATTTAACAGGACCAGAGACTCATCAATCGATTTTACTTTTCTTACAATTTCCAATGCTTCATAAAGATATTCAAGGGATTTTCCCAAGTTTCCTTTTCCCTCCTCTACTTTCCCCAGGATATTTAAGTTGCTGTAGAGAATCCTATCATCTCCATGACGTGTTGCAATATCTGTTGAAATTGTAGCATAATACGTGGCGCTGTCTAACAAAGATGGAAAATCTAATTCATAATAGATCGCTGCAAATAAATTATAAGTTTTGGCAAGCAGAATAGAATCCTTAACTTCCTTGTTTAGCTTTATAGCATGTTGCAGATATTTCCTGCCATTTTTGCTTTTACCAGTTGCTCTTAGTAAATCTCCCATGTAGTTGTTGCAGATTATCTGCCCCTTTACATCGTTCTGTTGTGAATAATAATCAAGCAATATTAAGATTCTATCAATCGCCTCACTGTAATCTCCAACGAGATAGAGTGAATCTATTTCCTGATGGTATAACAGAGAAGTCTTTTCATCAATAGTAAATCTGTTTGATTGAGTTAAATCCTGACAGAAACTATTAAAAACAAGGATTGTTGCCAAACAAAAGAAAAGAGAGATTTTTCTCATCATAAACTTTAAAGAATAAAGAGGTTTGTCAAAGGTATGGAACAAATTTTATAAAACCCTAAATTAGTGAACAAAACTTACTTAGCTATATTCTTTTCTAGAACACTGATTTTCCCAAGTAACTTTCTTATTTTCATCTCCCTACCAACGAACATTTTCAAATTATAGCTGAGTTCCTTGTTTTTCTCTTCCAGTTCTTTTGTTTTTTTTTCACCAGCACCTCCAATCGGTCATGCTGTGTCATTAATTCTAGCTAGACTCTTTGAGAAGTTTGTTAGATTCTTCAAGATGTACTGACCGTTGAACTGTTATCATCTCTTCTGGTCCAAAATTACGCTGTTAGAAAAAGGTTTAGGGGTAGAAGGAAGAGGAAGTCATTTCTATTAAGTAGGTAATACAATTGTCATAATTCACATTCTTTAAGATGATATGCCTGGACATTATTGCCCCTTTAAAATTAACTTTCTGATTAAGGAGATTGAAATCTTTTAACACATATTTAACTCGTTTACTTAGATAATATATGTTATTTTGAATTGTAGAAATCTTCAAATCAAGCAACTATGCGTTTTAGAAAAACATCCATTTTAATAATTGCCATCTTTTTTTCCAGCTACTATTTAGCCGGACAGTGGAATCCAACTAATGGACCGGTTGGCGGAATAGTGAATAGTATTATAGAACACAATGATGTTGTTTTCGCTGCTTCTGGCGGAAATGGTGGTATTTATTACCTTCAGGAAAACCAAAATTGGAAATTTTTGTTCAACGAACTGCCAAACAATAATACTATTAATGCGCTTGCTACAAATAGTAGTTACATCTTTTCAGCTCATTCTCTGCATGGAATATTTAGATCATCCAATATGGGTACCAATTGGGATGAAGTGAATAATGGCATATCTACATTTGGCAAAAGCATTATATCATTGTATACAGACGGGGATATTATTTATTCAGGTTCATTCGTTGATGGATTCTATATTTCAGAAAACAATGGTGATAGCTGGGTAATGAAAAGTAATGGATTGAGTGGTGCAGCCAAAAGAATCGCCTCAATTTCTAAATTAGGAGGCATACTTTTTATTAGTACACCTTTGGGAATATATAAATCTGAAGACAATGCAGACAGTTGGGTGCTTAGCTCAAGCGGAATACCCATGGATAAAAGAGATTCTTCAGCCATTTTCAGCAAGAATAATTACATTCTTGCAGGATCTATTGCCGGTTTGTACAGGTCAACAGATAATGGGGAAACCTGGACTATCACAGGAGCTGGTGTAATTGTCAATTCTGTTGAGGGAATTAGTGAGCATAATGGAGTACTCTACGTGTGTGCTAATGGAAAAGTGGCCAAGTCTCAGAAGATGACGGAATTACATGGACTGACATGAGTAATGGTTTAGCACAATTTGGAATAGTGCACAGTATACTAGCTTGTGATGAAGGATTGTTTTGTGATTTCAACTGGCTTGGAGTCTTTAAATTTGACACATCAAATAACATATGGAATGAGTTTAACAGCGGCATTACTAACCTTAGGGTGAGGAGCTTTTGCAGGACTGGCAATCGTTTGTTTGCTGTTACTGAAGACGCAGACTTTGGTCTTATCTCTTATTCCGATGACAATGGTGAAACTTGGATAAAATCAATTAATGGTTCATCACAAATTGGGTATTTATCAATTTTCAGTGCTAATGGAATGCTGCTTGCAGGATCGTTTGGTGATTATCTTTATACTTCAAATAATAATGGAGCATCATGGTCTCATGTCAGCCATCCTGAATTTCCCGCAAGTTACACTAGTAGCTTTGCTGAAAATAATGGCGTTTTTTTTGCTGCTTCGCTTTTTTCTGGCAGCGATATTTACAGAAGTTTTGACAATGCATCTACATGGGAAGCTACTAATACACTTGGGCAGGGTGATATTCAAAGTGTCCATAATTCAAATGGAATTTTGTATGCAGGAAGAACAGATGGTGTTTTTAGAACCAGTGACAATGGGAACTCATGGACGAAAGCTTCTGGTGGACTAAGTGAAATACCATTCATAAAAGCCATTGGTAGTGATGATGAATATATTTATACTTCTACCACTAGTGAGGGTCTTTGGCGAAGCAATAATCAGGGTGATGACTGGGAATTAGTGATGAATCCGGGATTACAAAATTATGTAAATGCAATTGCAAATCGTAATGGGTATATGTTTGTTGGCACAAAAACCTCTGGTATCCTTTACTCAGAAGATCATGGCGACACATGGAGTGATTATAGTGAAGGATTACTCAGCGAACTTGAAAATGGAAATATCCCTCTGGTCTATACTTTACAGATAAAAGGAGATTCTATTTACTGTGGATTAAATTCTTATGGCACATGGGTTGCTCCAATGCCTTACGTTACCAGTGTTGGTAATTATGATGAGGATAATGTCTCATACTTTTATGTTTATCCCAATCCTGCTCATTCACAAGTTAATATTAAACTTGAAAGTTCTACTTCTATCTTCTGCTCTATTTCTATTTTTGATTTGGCCGGACGTCAGCTTCTAAATATACAAAACAAACTGCTCACAATAGGGTTAAATAATATCAGTCTTGATGTAAGCCGCTTTAATAAAGGTGTGTATATAATTGAAGTTTCAAAGGGCAGTTCAGTAGCAATACAAAAACTTGTTGTAAAATAGCAATAAGATTTCTTTAGGATCAACGATCTCTTTCTTCAGTTAAAGAGGTAACATGATTAGCATAATAATCTATCAGATTAGGATTCAACACGTCAAAACTCAATTTATCTTCAGAAAATTTAATGATGTCTCTTTTTGCCATTAATTCTAATCGGTCTTCAACACTAAATCCATCAGTTTCTATTACTTTGATATTATCTTCATAATTACTGATGACTTTTTGAGTTACTAGTAGTAATTGTTGAAAATCTTCAACTTTTATATGTTTATTATACTTACTTAAAAATTGAATTGAACTATACAGCAGGTGTTCTTTAAAGATTGGCATCATATTAACCACCCTTGATCTGACCTGGTTACAAATGCCAATTGCATAACTACCGTTTTCAGCAGGATTATGACTTGCTATGTATTGATTATAACTTACAGGCTCTCCAATTCCTATAAATACTCCCCTGATATCTCTTGATGAATGGGTCTTTTTTAAATTTATAAATCTTTTGATTAAATCTGTGTCTTCTGCTTTTGTATTAGTATCAATAGTAATTTTTTTCTCATCAGGATTTTCAGACCAATTAATTGCAATAGGCACAAAAATAATATCCTCTATTTCGAGTTCAGGATTGTCTTTTATATTGTTGAATAATTTTTCAATAGTTCCGATAATTCCTTTTCGAAATAAACCAATCTTTCCATCTCTAGGTCTTGTACCTTCCTGAAAAGACATAATCTGTTCTCCAGCCAATACACTTGCGCTAAGATAGGAAGATAGTAGTCTGCTATAATGTTCATCCTCAGAGTATTTATCTCTCCTGATTTTGAATGCCCCATAACTTTTCATGATAAAATTCGAAGTTCTATTCTTGAAAAGATTCTCACCGGCAGCAGTGATTGGAATAGACAGTTTATTTTCTAAAAATGTGAACCCAAGCATAAACTCATCCAGATGAGATTTATGGTTTGGCATATACATAACAATGTTTTTCTTTTGATGTAACTGAGAAAAATCTAGATGCGATTCCAGTGTTATTCTTTTATCCGTAGGAAGAATAAGTGGTTTCAGAAATTTAGTGAGTTTAATTAGCGGGTTTTTCTTATTAGCCGCAATATCTTTTAATTCTTTCTTTATCGTTTTTAATTGACTTCTAGAGAGATTCTGTGATGTCTTTGAAAATTGGTCAAGATCGTAAAGTTCTGCTGCCTTGTTCAATATATCCCTTAAACGGTATTTTTTCCTAGACATTAAATATTATTTTAAAAACAAATTTAGGGAATTAATCTTAGGTTTCATTTTATTTAGAATTTAATAACGCGTCTAGCTCAATTAGTGAATTCAGGCTTGTGCTAGTTTGAATTACTATTGACTAAATATTACTATATTGCAACGGGCGTATATGAAAATTCCGTTTAAATATAGAATTTAATTGAAGTGTTTAAATGTATTTTCAATGACCTATTTATCGATGCATAATGAACCATTAATATTACAAAAACATCTGTTTAAAATATTTAAACTGTTTTTGCTTATCCCGATTATTTACAGTTGTTCTGGCCCAGAATCAATGAATAATTATGTTTATCAACCTGTTTATCTGAATCATAATGATACTGTAAAATATACTGGAATAGAATCCTGCAAAGAATGCCACTACCATAATTACATTTCATACTTGCGAACAGGTATGGGTTTGTCATTCGACTCAGCTACAAAACTAAAAAGTGCCTCTGTTATTGGTCCTGATTCGATACTATACGATAGTGATAATGATCTTTATTTTCATCCTTACTGGGATGGGAAAATCATGAAGGTTAAGGAGTTTCGCTTGGAAGGAGCTGACACTTTGCATAGTAGGATTCAAACTGTAGATTATATTGTTGGTTCTGGGCAACATACTAATTCACATATTTATATCATAAATAATTATGCCTACCAGATACCTTTTACCTATTATACGCAGGATCAAAAATTTGATTTCCCGCCGGGTTTTGAAGGAAGGTATAATTCACGTTTTAGCCGGAAAATCGGACTTGAATGCCTGTCATGTCATAACAGCTTCCCTGAGATGGTAATGGGTTCAGAAAATAAGTACACCTACATACCTGACGGAATAAATTGCGAGCAATGCCACGGTCCCGGGGAAATACATGTAAAACTAAAAAAGGAAGGTGTAATTGTTGACACATCTCAGTTTATCGATTACAGCATTGTAAACCCTGTAGACTTATCACCCGAACGTCAAATGGATATCTGTACAAGATGCCACCTGCAGGGGACAACGGTATTAAAGCCAGGAAAAAGCTACTATGATTTTAAACCGGGAATGGACTTATCAAAAGTTATGGATGTTTTTATGCCCCGTTATAAAGGAGGTAAAGAAGATTTTATCATGGCATCACATGTAGAGCGACTTAAGGAAAGCAGGTGTTATATTGCTATAGGTGCCAAACTTAACTGTATTTATTGCCATAAAGCACATACGAGTTACAGAGAGATTGACAGGAATATTTACATAGATAAATGTATCAATTGTCATAATGAAAACAGCAATACCTGTTCCGAATCTGAAAACCTCAGAAATAATAAAGACAACAACTGCATTACATGCCATATGGCTGAGTCGGGTAGCCGTGATATACCTCATGTAAGAACACATGACCACAAAATTGCAATACCCCCAACTGTTGAACAGCTTGCTACAGAAAGAAAGTTCTTGGGACTGGTTTCAGTAAATAATCCTGAAACTGACGATCTTTCCAGTGCCAAAGGTTATTTGTTGGAATATGAATCTTACCAATCAGATCCTACATATCTTGATTCAGCATATTATTATTTACAATTGGCTGATTGGCTTAATAACCAAGAAAACCTGAATACAATTATTCAATATTATTATTTGAAGAAAGACTATTCAGCACTTGTTAAACTTGTTGAACAGATCGGATCAGAAAGAATGCTTTCAAATATCCTAGTTAATCAGGAATACAGTAATTACGATGCATGGACAGCTTATCGGATAGGACAGGCATATGAGTTTGACAGGAATATAAAACTGGCTAACAAATACTATCAGAAAGCCACTTTACTTGCACAATATAATCTCGAATTCCAGAATAAACTTGGAAGTACCCAGGTAATATTGGAAGAGTTGAACAATGCAAAAAAGACCTTCGAATTTATCCTGTCAGAGAATCCGCTTTATACCTCAGCACACGTAAATTATGGCTATACTTTGTTCTTACTTGGCGTTGCTGAGAAAGCAAAATATCATTATGATTATGCGTTAAGCCTAGACCCGGACCATATTCAGGCATTAGTAAATAAAGCAGGCATTTGTCTCATAGAAAAAGATTATGAAAAGGGAATGAAATATGTTGATCGCGTATTACTAATTGAGCCTGGGCATAAACAAGCCGAAATGATAAAGTTGTCAATTAACATTAGGCAGTAAAGCATGATTGTAATGATAATTTAATTTTGTATTAGTCAACCTAGTTTGCTAACCTATTCATTCCTAACATTAAAAGCCATTAATACATCTGCGTGCCTAACATATAAAACGCCATTTCGTATTACCAGATGAGACCAATGAGGCCAATTTTTTATTGTTGGCCGGAAAGAACTAATTATTTCAAAATCGTTGACGGTTGGTTCTACCAATGCAATATTTCCTCTTTTTTCTTCGTAGCAGTATAATTTATTGTCAGCTGAAATTATGGAACCTTTGCATTTCCATTTCTTTTCGTACATCGTTTTGCCAGTTTCCCAGTCAATACAACACCAATTCCCATCTCTACGGTGTACAAAATTAGCCCCATAAATATATCCATCTACTAGTACCACGCCACCATGATGTACATCTAACGTACTATCCTTCCAAATTAAATTTGCGTCGGTTCCATCCTCATTTAGCTTAAACATTACACCAACATGATTATAGCCACTGGTTACGTATATTTGACCATCATGATATAGCGGTGAATTGGTGTTTTGTAAAGGATTATCAGGATGTTCTATTGGAGGATCTATTTCGGAATAAGTTTTTTTCCATATTATATCGCCATTTTGTGGATTTACCGTAAAAATATAGTTTGAAGTTACTGCTACAATCATTTCTTGTTCTTTATAACTTATTAAAATAGGTGATGTATAGGCTGATGAATCAGGAAGACTTATTGATTTCCAAATGGTTTCACCTGTGTTTGCATCTAAGGCTACCATGGTGGTTTTATCACCACAAGGTGTATAAAATACCTTACCATCATGATATAATAGAGATTCCGATGTTCCCCAAATATCCCATTCGCCCTCAAATTTTTTATAGGCATCAAAATTCCATAATATGTCACCTGTTTTACTATCTAAACAAGCAATATGGCCTAGGCCACTAATGACATATACCTTTCCATTAACAACTGTTGGGGTACAACGTGAAGGATTAAAGGAAGCATTCCATGCAGATCCAAATTCCGTTTGCCATAATTTATTGCCATTTAAATCTAACGCTGTTACTACTTCAACAGGATCAAATAATCCAGTAACATAAATAGCGTCTTCAGTAACCGAAGCAGAAGAATAACCTTTACCTATTCCATTTATAGCCCACAATGAATCAGGCCCATTTTCAGGCCAACTTATTAACAAATTTTCTTCGTTATATATTCCATTTCTGTTTTCGCCCCTCCATTGTGACAGTATTTGACAATAATTCTGTTCAACAATTACTATAAGTAATATTATTACTAAAAAGCTGCTTTTCATTTTTATAAAGTTTAATTCATTTCAATTAATGCCTCCATCCTATCGTGGTATTGTACTATATTAATTATATCACTAAAATATGATTTATCCTGATAGCATCATCAGTCTTTATAATAAATGTACTTTTGAAAAAATAATATATCAACCGTATAACTCAAATATTATGAAAACATTAATCAAATCAATAGTTGTTATTCTTTTTTTGGCGGCTTTTTTTAATGCACAGGCGGCATATATTAGAAATTTCCCTATAAGTATTAACCAACCAGATGGTACTGAAATTGAATGTTTTGCCACTGGCGACGAATATTATAATTGGCTTCATGATGAAGATAATTATACTATTATACAGAGTCAGTCTGATGGATATTACTATTATGCCCAATTAGAGAATGGAATTCTTGTTCCATCGATATACAAGGTTGGTGAAACCAATCCCAAATTAACCAATTTAAAAGTTGGAATAAATATTAGTGGTGAAGAAATGAAGGAAATTCGTAATAAAATTCTAAAAGAAACTGTATAGTTTCAGCAAAAAGTGAACTTTTCACGAGTCAAATTTAAGATATATATTTTATAATTTTATTAATCTTAAAAAGTAAAGAAAATGGCTAGGAAGAAAAGTGCAACTTCACTAATTAGTGATTTAAAAAGGAA
>PVBE010445356.1_pt1 | contig 14087 bp, 15 predicted proteins | sample 1631181 | NCBI WGS metagenome assembly PVBE01 (sample SAMN08397723, study PRJNA350692) | Marine metagenome, whole genome shotgun sequencing project. | isolation source: water | place: Pacific Ocean | collected 2012-04
ACAATGGTTATTGACATTCACCACATCACTCCTTGGTGGTGTTGTTGCTGGCCTTGCTTCCTACCCCAGGAAAGAAGGTGAGCTGATCGCTTGGCCCTGGCTATTGCTCGCTTCCCCGCTGTGGATCATGTTGTTTGGAATCTTCGGGATTGCCCCTGTAGTGTCGCGAACTAGCGATCTTCTACCGCTACTGCGCAATGGGCTGGGTTTTTTAGGTGGAGCTGTAGCGGCATACCTCTTTGCTCAAGCAACATTGGGAGATAAGCAAAAGCGAGAGTCAGAGCCTTAGCTTCAATTGATATCAACGACTTTGAATGCTGCAAAGAATTGTGGGGGGTTTGCAGACAGGCCTCCTAGCTGCGTCATTACCAGGTTCAGCAAGATCTTGACGGTGCTGATCCCTGATCAACCTGAGTTGCGCCAAGTTGAACTTGTAGAAACCAAGCAAGCGGGAAAAACGTTTCACAGGCTGACCGTAGTAACTCCTCCCGCTCAGAGTGGGGAATGAAGCCCATTCAGGCGCAAGCTTTGCTGCTAATAGAGGGGTCATAAACCCTGAATCGGTAAGCCCTAAAGCCTTGCGACGTTGAACAAGAAAGAGAGCCCCCTGGTCCTGAACTTCTGGGCCGAAACCACGCAAACCAAGACTGCGCGTCACCATGTCCCAGGTAAAAGGCATGAACTGATAAGCCCCTGCAGCTGCACTTGCGTAACGAGAGGAGTAAATGACTCGATTGGGATGTCGATCTAGTGAGGCCATGAGGCCTCCACCAAACATCACTCGATAACCAAGGTCATGTCCATTCTTCCAAGTACCTTCGGCAAAGCGAATAGTGTTGAGAAGGGCCCGACGTTCCGGGGTGATCACAAATGGAAAGGCCGCTGAGGGAACCTGTTCTGGAGTACTTAGCGACTGGGAACGGGCTGTTAGCTCAAGAGATGGAATTGAAGGAGGGTGAGGGATATTGGTTGCTTGCGCTGCTCCAGCTGCTATTGAGAAAGGGAGAAAGCCAGCGGCGACTGCTGAGAGGAGACGATAGACAGTCGGTGCGGGAGCGAGCATTCGTTGCATTCAGAGAACAAAAAACCTTGGAATGGTGGAAAGGTTCGGGCAATTCCCAGAAGCGAATGGGAGATGCCGATGAGCCAAGGATGACTATTAAACCAAATTATTTAACAATCGCGTTGACTTTGACGAAGCTGATCCAAAGAGACAGCCCGCTTGTGCCGGTGCGGGAATCGTCTACCCACGACGACGATTCAGATGAGCTCAAATATCGCTGAGATCCAAGTTGAAGAATCAGCGTTGTACAAATTGAACGATCTAAGCTTTTTGATTAGTAATACTGATTAAGCGACGAGTTCAAGTACAGCTCGTGCTGCCGCCATGGATCCATCGACAGCCAGCGGTTCCTGCTCAGCTGGTATTAGGGGTTGATCTAACTCCCATTCTCCAAGCTCAAGGGCCTCGCGCTCAAGCAGCCGATGGGCTGCATGGCTTTGCAAACCGTTGATCAGTGCCACCGACTCCGCAAAGCCATCTCGAAGAACCACATGAAGACCGACGCCCAAGCTGAGGGCTTCACAGAAGCTGCTGTAACCAGGCTTCCCAAGGTGCCTAGAGCAGTAAGGAAGAGCATCGACAACTCGAATTGAGCTGGGCAGATAGAAAACATTGTCAGGTGATTGCATGCTCAGAAAAGTGTCAACAGATCGTGGTTTAGGCATCAAAAAGAGGTGATCAGGCCAGCGTTGGAACAACTCTGAGTCGAGGACCAAACCCAGTCCGCCAAATCCCACCATCACGATTGGACCTTTGAAAGATTCAAGTTTCTGCTGGAGTTCTCGCGGTAGTGATCGAGGTGAGGGCGCAGTTATGCCAAGGCTCTGTTCAGGCAGCCCCCAGTTCATTGCAAGTGAGAATGGGCAACGTAACAACTTCTGACCACGCGAGTATTCAACTGCCGCAGCTTCAGCGTGGGTAAGAAAAGAATCTCCGAGAGGAGCGTAGATCTCATCCCAACCAAAGTTGCCCATCCAAACCAAAGGAACACCGAGCTGATCAGCTAACTCAGCAGCAGCAGGTGGAATGTCAGCAAGTACAAGCACCGACATGCGTTGAGACTGGATCCAAGAGACCTCAGCCGCAATCTGGGCAGGAATGTCTTGTTCAAGTTCCTGCAAAGCCTTGAGAGTGGCTATTTGGTCAATGGCTAAGGCATTCGCCTGAACCATGCCCACATCCCAGCGCAGTTTGCGGTGTTCGAAAGGGACACCTTGCAGCGCAAGGTTGAGGAATTGGGAGTCCACATCCGTGCTCACTACCAAGCGCCATTGCGGCTGAAGGCGATGCAGTTCTATAAGTACAGCAGCCTGGCGTGCTGCATGGCCATAGCCATGGCTGCTCAAGCAGAGATAAATCAGCACTGTTTCACCAATGTTATTGCTCTCTCAAACAGAGTCTGTTCATAGGCCAAGGATGAATCTGGAAGAAACCAACGGTGGCTTACCTGGCATAACTGTCCATCAAGGAACTCGACCCAGGAAAAGTGACACAACTGACGACCAGAGGAATCACTGCCACGCCGAGGTACACAAGCAGCATTGAGAAAAACAGTGCCAAAGCGATCCTGAACACATGTTTGCCGCAAACCTGTTCCGCGTTTGAGATCGTGATGCATGTGGCCAAAGACAACCAGATCTGGCACCCGATCCTTACGGATCCGATCAAGGGCCATCGCAAGATCTTGATCGCCCCAATCGAGAGCGGGAACTTTCCAATCGCGACCACAAGGGCTCTGAGCATCTGAGCCGAGGCCCGTCGGACCGGAATGAGCCAATATGACTAATGGCCATTGGGGTGGTGCCTGCTTTGCAGCCGCTTCAATCCGGTCTGCAGATTCACTTACCGACATCGGGCCAAAGATCGCCTGAACGGCTTTGGCGAGATGAAAGCCACCTCCAGCACTACAAGGGCGTGCGCCAACAACAGCAATCGGTGGAGACTGCCATTGGCGCAAACTCCAACCGCAATGACGGTCGCCTAATAACGTCAATTGACGTCTGAGGACTTCGCCGCTGTGATCACGTCCGTGGTCATGATTACCAAGAATGACAGCTGTCGGCAGAGGAAGCTGTTGAATTGCTTTGACCAACTTGAGATCTCCTTCGCTGAGATCACCTACAAACAAAACAGCGTCTGGCTGAAGTTCAGTCAGTAAGTACTGATCATCAGGTGCCCATACACCATGGAGGTCTCCAACTATGGCGAGGCTCTGGCGTGACAGGGCAAATGTCTAGGCTATGGCCATACTGCCCTAGATGGTCCGAATGACCGCTGTTTGCACCGCCAAGACGGTCTCTCCAGTGCCATCAACTAAAAAAGAATTAAAGGGTGCCATTGCTGAGCTACGCAAAAAACTCAATGCCGTGATCCTGGCTCACTACTACCAGGATCCAGAGATACAAGACATAGCCGATTTCATTGGTGATTCCCTGGAACTCTCACGTAAAGCTGCTAGCACAAATGCAGATGTGATCGTGTTCTGCGGAGTGCACTTCATGGCAGAAACAGCAAAGATTCTCAGCCCGGAGAAAATGGTATTGCTACCGGATCTCGAAGCGGGATGCTCCCTTGCTGATGACTGCCCAGCCGATGAGTTTGCTGCTTTCAGAGACAAGCACCCAGATCACATTGTGGTGAGCTATATCAACTGCACAGCTGCTGTTAAAGCCCAAAGCGATCTAATCTGCACGAGTAGCAATGCTGTAGCTCTTGTAAGTCAATTACCGAAGGATCGACCGATCCTATTTGCACCGGATCAAAACCTGGGCAGGTGGGTTCAAAAGCAGAGCGGAAGAGAACTGACGATCTGGCCTGGACGCTGCATGGTGCATGAAACATTCAGCGAAGAAGCTCTGCTGAAACTAAAAATGATGCACCCCGAAGCTAAAGTAATAGCTCATCCAGAGTGCCTAGAAAATCTACTAGAATTAGCGGATTATGTTGGCTCAACCAGCAAATTACTTGAATATACAGAAACAAACCCTGGCACAAAGTTTATCGTACTAACAGAGCCAGGCATCCTGCACCAGATGAAACAGAGGATGCCAAACAAAGAATTCATGGATGTTCCAGGTATTGACGGTTGCAGCTGCAATGAATGCCCTTATATGAGACTAAATACACTAGAAAAACTGTGGAGCTGCTTAAGCACAATGAAGCCATCAATAGAAATTGAAGAGGGAGTAAGCCAGAAGGCGCTTATTCCAATTCAACGCATGTTAAAAATGAAAGCAAAATAAATTAATACAAGCTACAAAAATATGATTAAGATCTAAAGTGAAAAGAATGATATTAAATATTAAGAATACAGGAGTTTAATGCGTAAACTTAAGCATTGATCCCTTGACAAAATCCCATGGCGATAGGCCACCATTGTTCTATTCGATCTGGAGATCCATACCAGGAGTCACCAAATATACCGCCATGGGCTGTATGTTCAAGGACTAGTTTTCGTGATTGAAGAAGCAATGCGGAACTAAGCGGTACTAATCCATCCCCAGGCGATTGAGGATCACCTGAGATACTCTGGTAAGAATTTCCTGCGCTTCGCTTTGCAAACTGGCTAGCATATGGACTGTCTAGTAATAAGCGGCCAGCGACTGAAATATAATCAACTTCACTTGAGAAATAACAAGCCGGATAGCGTTTATCAACAAGCTCGCGTAGAGGCGTAGCACGAACAGCCTGATGAGGACTACCAAGCATCACTAACCGATTACATCTTAGATGACCAGCATATACACGACCAGAAAAGGGTTGATCTCCAAGATAAAGGCGTAGCATTACACCTCCAGAACTATGACCTATAAGTGTCACCTTTCCGGTATGGGATTGAGACTGAAGATCTTGAACAATTGCATCTACACGATCAAGGAGTCTTCGCCAGCCTATGGCCCATGAAGTAAGAAGCCAATCAAATTTAGATGAAGGTACGACTCTTACAATCGAACCTTGATTGTTCTGAATCCAGCTAGCCAAGGAGGCATAGGCCTCATCTGTGATCAAGAAACCGCCAAGGATTAAAACAGGTTGATTAGGATCGACAGATTGCATGGAGTAACTTAATTAGGGAGAGGGAGAGATGATTGAGATAAGGTGCCTGTAGCAAGATGCACGAAGTATTTAAACAGATGTAGATAGTATAAAAAATGATAAATTAGAAATAATCATGAAAAAATCAACGTTGATCAATTCTGATCTTGGTAAATACCGAGTGTTGCTCCTCCAAATATTAATATAGCGATAAGTAGCGGGAAGATCATAAAGCTCTTGTCATTAATAGGTAGTTGCAAAATGAAAATTATAAATCCAACCAAAGCTGAAGAGAAATATCCAATTGCAGAGGCCGTGAGAAGGAAATCTGAGATTGGGAGACTCAAGCCAGGCACGGCTAGAATCCTGCGAACAGACTGTAGACCAAAAATCGAAATAAGCATTGTAACAAGCAACATTAACCCTAGCAAAATCCACCATAGAGACTGTTGATTATAAAGAAGCCACCATGAATAAAAAGAAAGCAGAAACGTGATCAAAGCAATGAGGCGAAAGAAAATAGATTGCTTCATTAGTTTACTTTATAATCGAATATTCTATGTAGAAAAAATAATTTATCAAAATACAAATCAAATTCAAAAGAAAGGGATTCTTGCGATAGTATGGCATGGATAAGCAGGCAAAGCTTTATGGACAAAAGTCATATAGTATTCGGATAACAACTTCATAAGCTCGGTTCCAAAGTCAAAGATTATAATATATAAATGATGCGCAATCGAAAGCAAAAGGCTAATAAAAGTTGTGATCATTTAAATGGTAAGGCTATGAACAATATAGGTTATATGACTATTTGGTGATAGCACCAAGCAAGGGTCAAAAGATTGTTATTGCAAATTAACAAACAAGACAGCAATTGCTTGACTGAATAGAAATAAACAACATAATGAAGGGACTAGGAAATTATACAAATTCTGCTCTTAAGCCAATGACAGACGAAACACCATGGCTAGACATGAAGAACGTAGAGGCCTGGCTTGGACCTAACCAGGTTTTCAGAAACCTAACATTGAGATTGATGCAAGGAGAAAACACGGCAATCTTAGGGCCAAATGGATCTGGTAAAACAGCACTGGTAAAATTAATCAGTCGCAATATATATCCCATAGTCAAAACCGATTCTATGATAAGTATCTTCGGAAATCGAACAATTAAAGTAAATCAGCTACGTTCACGTATTGGAGTGGTTTCGACTGACCTGGAGGTACGCACCCAAGACTTTATTAGTGCTAAGGATGTAGTTTTATCTGGATTTTATGGGTCAATAGGAATTAACCGTAAACTTAAACAAAAAGAGGAAGTGATCATAAAAGTACAGAAACTAATGTCAGAACTAGGATTGAAAAAGATATATTCGAGACCATTCGGTCAATTATCAGATGGAGAAAAACGTCGTTTATTAATCGCCAGAGCAATGATACACAAGCCGGAAATATTAGTATTAGATGAACCAACAAATGGACTCGATCTGAAAGCAAGACACCAGTTACTAGCTTGCATTCGCATGTTGTGTAAAGGCAAAACAACGATAATTCTAATAACACATCGTGTAGAAGATATAGTAAAGGAAATGCAACGAATCATATTCCTAAAGAAAGGTGAAATCATTCGGGATGGAGCGCCAAATGATCTACTAAAATCAAAACCACTAGGAAATCTATATGAAACACCACTAGAAATTATCTTTGTCAATGGACATTATCAGGTAATGCCTGGACAGTTAGAAAGTACTCCATAGGAACTCAAGCCAAAGACCTTATGAACCTTCAGGAATAATTATATAAGATTCTATTTTGCAAATGTATATACTAAAAGTAATCTTAAGGCACTAAAATAATCATGTTATCATTAAAATAATCAATAAACTTATGGAAAAGATTGCGAGAATAATTTGCCATCGCAACCTAAATTTCGAACTTAATTGGAACTTTCTTGATGAAATGCTTTGTCGCCTACGAACATTAGACCCTAATGGTGTTCCACAGCTGTTGCAAACCAACCGTCCGGCAAGAGAACGGTCAGCTCTAAACATTCTTCCACCACAACAACTACAGGATCTAGAGCTCATAAAATCATATAATAGAGTACATAATAAAGGTTATCAGCGGAAGAACAGAAATGCATCAAAGAGAAATTTTAGGACAGAGGGAGAAAGATAAATGAAATAGCTACAACATACAAAAAGAAAAGTACCTGCGAAGAATTAGACTAAGTGCGATGTGGACTCATTAGTGATAAGCTGAAAATTAAAGAAAAGTTCTAATTATAATGTAAGCCAAATATATATATCCAAGTAACTAACAGGGTAAAGATCAAACATTGAAAAGAGTAGAGATGTTAGTAGATTTCAATTGAGGAGAGTCTGTTGCGAAAATCTCCCTTTGGCATACCTCCTTTAAGTTCACCATGGATTGTAAATTCGCCTTCTGGATCACTAACGATCAGGTAAGTAGGCCAACCCATACCTACTTTATTTGGGTATTGGGCAAGAAGCAATCGCCGGTAGCGGCGATAAGCATCTGTATCCTGAAGCATGACATTCACAAAGGAATAGCCAAGCTCTTTACTGACTGCCTCATCGTAATGACTCATACGGTGACAAGTGCCACAATCCTCTGAGCTGAACTTTAAAACTGTGATTGATCCCATGAAGCTCGTCTGATAATGAGTAGCTACATAATATTCTAGCATAAAATATAAAGTGAGCAGAAACGCAGATTTGCTAAAAGTTTCTTACATTAAGAGAAGACTAATCAATGGAAGTTAATTCTATTAGGTTAAATTGGTTTAATCATCATGACTATCTAGAAACTAAAAAAAAATAGATTTTCGCAGCTCTGTAGTCTAAAAGAAAATAGTAACACTGCCAATCTTAGGCTTAGCGCACTGTGCTTTAGAACGTTATTTGATTTATATTAACAAAGTACGAATTGCTCTTCCATTGTTATCAACCCAACTCATTGATAATAACTTTGATTTGCTTAGGCAACGGCTTCCAACTGATCACTGGCCTGCTCCCGTTCCCAAAGCCGGCGGTATGGTCCCTGGACAGTAAGTAACTCAGTGTGATGACCCTGTTGGACCAGGCGTCCTTGTTCAATAACCAGAATCCGATCGCAGGCGGCAGCCGCAGAAAGCTGATGGCTAATCATCAGGATTGTCTGATTCTGTTGGGCCCGAATCGAGCTCAAGATTGCCGCAGCTGTTTTGTTGTCCACGCTTGCTAGCGCGTCATCAAGAACCACCACAGGAGCCTCTACTAGAAGAGCTCTGCCAAGAGCTGTTCGTTGACGCTGGCCGCCGCTGAGAGTGATGCCTCTTTCCCCCACAAGCGTTTCCAATCCATCCGGGAAGCCCCTGATGTCATCCATCAGCCGGGCCTGCCTCGCAGATGTTTCTACTCGCTCCATGGAGGCCTGAGGATCGCCGTAGCGAAGGTTGTCGGCGAGGCTGCTGGTGAAGAGATATCCCTCTTGTGGAACAAGTGCCACATTGCTGCGCAGATCCTCGAGCAGCAAATCATTGACATCATGATTGTCAATGAAAAGTTGGCCCCTTGGAACTTCCACCATCCTTCCCAGAGCTCTTGCCAGAGTCGTTTTCCCACATCCCACTGGCCCCACCACGGCGACGAGTTCACCTGGATTGATCACAAAGTTCAACCCCGACAGCGAGTCTTTCTTGCTTTTGTCGTAGCGAATACGCAGTTCACGTGCCTCGATTCGCCCTTGTAGCGGCGTCTCCAGGATCAAAGGTGTGGTTGGATTGCGAATCATGGGTACACGCTGAAGCAGCTCTTCCACACGCTCCAAGCTCACCTGGCCTGTCTGGAAGGTATTGAGGGTGAAACCAAGAAGTGCAGTAGGAAAAACTAAACGCTCCACAAAAAGGATCAAGGCCACCAATCCGCCGATGCTGAGGGTGCCTTGTTCCAGTTGGCCGCTACCAAGTGCCAAAAGTAGGAGTAGTGAAACCGAGGAGATTCCCCCCAGCAAAGGGAATAGGGTGCTGCGAGTGCGTGCCAGGCGAATAGCACTGTCTTTGTAGGTGTTGTTTCGCTCAGCAAAGGCATCCTGTTCAGGTTGCTCCTGGCCATAGATCTTGATGGCACTTATGCCTGAGAGGTCCTCCTGGATCAGTTCACTGAGACTTGATAGAGCTTCCTGCTGGCGTTTTTGTTGCCGCATCATTCGCCCCCCAAACAGGCGCACAGTGCCCAGCATTAATGGGTAGAGAGAGATAGCGGCCAGGGTTAGCCCTGGGTCGATGGCCAGCATGGCTGGAAGAGTGAAGCAGTAAGCCAATACCGTGTTGGTAAGGCTAAGAATCGAAAATCCAAGTAGGCGGCGAATGTTTTCCACATCGCTGGTTGCTCGGCTGATGACTTCACCACTACCGGTCTCCTGCACCCAGCCGGGTTCCTGTCTAAGCATGTGGTCAAAGATGCGCTGGCGCAGGTCCACCTCCACTTGGCGACCAACTCCGAAAACCAGTTGCCTAGACACCAAACGCACGATGCCCATGATGCTGGCGAGAATCACAATCCAGCTGGCCTGACGCATCACGTCAGTGATGGCAAAGCCCTCTTGAAGATCATCAATGATGCGCCTCACCTCTAGGGGGATGAGGACACTGACAATGTTCACCACCACGAGGGCCATTGCACCCATCAGCACAGTGCGGCGATGGGGCTTTAGGTAACGGCCAATGAGGTCGAGGCGAAATGCGGCCATGCAGGTATCGCTACATGGTTCAACCTATGCAGCCAGTTTGCTGGGCGAGCCTAGAGGGATTCTTGAAACGTTGCGATCACAAATCCTTAGCTGATCAGCATTAGAACCATCCAATCCAAGTGAATGCTTGCGATTAAGTTGAGATGCTGCTCGCTAATGAATGACTTGCGGATATCGATCGGGTGTCTCTGGACTGGTTGTTGATTCGAGTCATCGTTCTTGAGGGGGGCCAGGTTTTTAGAGGGAATTTCTCAAGATCCTGAAGTGTTCGGGGTTCAATTACGCAGAGATCAATTCAAGAGACCCTTTGTTTTGGCGCTAGGACCACCGCTCAGAAGGTCGTTTGTTGCCAGTTTTAATACCGCAATTTTGATGGGCCAGAGATCTTTCTTGCTGTTCTCTTGTCGTGATTCTCGCCAGTAGCAAAGTTTTAGGTGATAGTGGTGTTGTCCCCATCACCCGGCCCGGAAGTGCTTTGCACCCGGGTTTTTTTCTGCTCCGATGCCTACATCAGCTACTGCCTCTTCCTCTTGGTCGCAAATCCTAGAGATGTTGCTCGAGGGACAAAACCTTCCTGAGGTCGAAGCAACTGCCTTGATGGAGGCTTGGTTGGCGGAACAACTAACCCCTGTGCAGACCGGTGCGTTTCTAGCGGCTTTGCGAGCCAAGGGGGTAACCGGAAGTGAGTTGTCAGGCATGGCCCAGGTGTTGCGAAGTGCTTGTCCCTTGCCTTGCCCATTGCCGTCAATCCCTATGGTCGACACCTGTGGAACAGGTGGCGACGGTGCAGATACCTTCAACATCTCAACCGCAGTGGCATTTACTGCTGCCGCCTGCGGAGCAAATGTGGCTAAGCATGGCAATCGCAGTGCAAGTGGCAAAGTCGGTTCAGCAGATGTTCTCGAGGGCCTGGGTCTGCAGCTCAAGGCCCCTCTTGTCTCTGTGGTGGAGGCCCTGGCTGAGGTAGGCGTCACATTTTTATTTGCGCCGGCCTGGCACCCCGCTTTGGTCAACTTGGCCCCGTTGCGGCGCAGCCTTGGAGTGCGCACCGTGTTCAATCTGCTGGGTCCACTGGTGAATCCTTTGCAACCGAATGCCCAGGTTCTCGGGGTGGCTAAGGCTGAGCTGCTCAATCCAATGGCGGAAGCATTGCAAAAGCTTGGCTTGCAGCGGGCCGTTGTTGTCCATGGCGCCGGTGGCCTTGATGAAGCCTCGTTGGAGGGAGTCAATGCAATGCGTTTGCTTGAGGATGGTCACTTGCGACAAGCATCGATCGATTCAGCAGAACTCGGGCTTACTAGAGCTCCTTTACAGGCTCTCCAAGGTGGTGATTTGGCAACAAATCAAGCGATTCTTTCCGCTGTACTTCAGGGAGGTGGCACCGCCCCTCAGAGGGATGTGGTGGCATTGAACACAGCCCTAGTGCTCTGGGCTGCTGGCCTACAAGATGATTTACAAGTAGGTGTTTCTACTGCAAAGACTTGTCTGCAGGAGGGCCGCCCCTGGCAGCGGCTAGAAGGGCTCCGCATGGCACTTGATCATCAAATTGGAGAATGAGAGTGCGATGACTTCGGGACCCTTCTGCTGATGATTGCTTCATCGCGAAATTCGGCGCTCTTGGTGCTTGCTGATGGCACGGTGCTTGAGGGGGAGGCCTTTGGTCATCGCGGTGACGCAATGGGCGAGGTGGTTTTCAACACCGGCATGACGGGTTACCAGGAAGTACTTACGGATCCCAGTTACTCCGGTCAGTTGGTCACATTCACCTATCCAGAGTTGGGCAACACAGGCGTAAATCTTGATGATCAAGAAGCATCCCGGCCTCATGCAAGGGGTGTCATCGCCCGTCAACTCTCCCCAAGGCCGAGCAGTTGGCGCTGCCAACAGGCGCTGCAGACTTGGCTTGAGGAGCAAAGGGTTGTGGGCATCTCAGGTGTTGATACCAGGGCGCTTGTGAGACATCTGCGCGAGGTCGGAGCCATGAATGGTGTCATAAGCAGCGATGGTTCCACCCCTAAGCAGCTGATGGAACTGTTGCAGCAGGCTCCATCGATGGAGGGATTAAACCTTGCAGATCAGGTCTCAACGAAAGATCCATACAGTTGGACATCGACTTGTGCTGTGGGCTTTGATCAAAGGCTGAAGAGACAAATTGATTCGCCCTATCGCGTTGTCGCGATTGATTTCGGTATCAAGCGGGCCATACTCGACCGTTTGGTCGCTCACGGATGTGAGGTCACCGTCCTGCCGGCCAGTTCCGATTTAGCCACCGTGTTGAGTTCACACCCCGAGGGCGTGTTTCTCTCTAATGGACCTGGTGACCCTGCTGCCGTGACTGGTGGTATTGCCCTGGTTAGAGATCTTCTCAATAAGGTTGATATACCCCTGTTTGGCATTTGCCTGGGTCATCAGATTATTGGGCTTGCCATGGGTGGCCGTACTTTCAAATTGGCCTATGGCCATCGCGGGCTCAACCATCCCTGCGGCACAACTGGGCAGGTGGAGATCACCAGTCAGAACCATGGATTCGCACTTGACGCCTCGTCTCTGTCACAGGTCGGTGTGGTTGTTACCCATCTCAATCTCAATGACCGCACTGTTGCGGCGATAGCTCATCGGGATCGACCTGTTTTTGGTGTGCAATACCACCCGGAGGCGAGCCCTGGTCCTCATGATGCAGACCACCACTTCGCTCACTTTGTTGAGCTGATGGCAGATCGGCGCTGAAGCGTGGTGCGGATCACTCAGTATCACTACACTTCGTGCCATTGCGTCCCGGGGGACTGGTCCCATCACCGAATTGCAGCGACTGACCGTTTCTCTAAGAGGGGGTTTTGAACGGCGTCAGGGTTGTCTGGTGTTCCAGTTCACTGGCCAGCTAGACGCTTATTCCGAGAAGCAGTTCATCACCTACGTAGAGGATGTACTCCTGGCCAATGCTGCTCCTTTGGTTATTGACCTAAACAAGATTGACTTTCTTGACTCTTCTGGCCTAGGCGCTTTGGTTCAAACTGCGAAGAAGTGCACCGATGCCAAACGGTCATTTGCCCTTGTGGGCAATGCAAGGGTCGTCCAAACTGTGAGACTTGTGCGGCTTGAGGATTTTCTCCACCTGGCAGTTGATCTGCGTACGGCGTTAAATCAGTTGAAAGCTTGAACAATTGGATTCGCAGTCAGTCAGCGATTGGCGGTGCTAATGAACTGGGGCCGTTGCAGTTGGCTTGGCTTGGTGATGCTGTTTGGGAATTGCATCAGCGTCTGCGTCATTGTTACCAACCTGGCAGATCTGAAGATCTACATCGAGCTGTTGTTGACGAGGTTAAGGCCGCTGCTCAGGCAGAAGCTCTGCTTCGCTTAGATGCGCATCTTTCAGATCTTGAGAAGGATTTGGTACGGCGAGGTCGTAACAAATCCGGACGAGGACCACGCCGTGGAGATGCAGCGACCTACGGCAAGGCCACAGGATTTGAGACAATGGTTGGCTGGCTCTTTTTGCAGAATCCGGCGCGGCTTGCGCAGCTCTTGGATCAACTGGAGGAGACCGAACACGACTTGCTATAGCTTCTTCTCTTCTTATGAGCTCCCGCTTTGATCGCCGTTCAGGAACCCCCCCTCGTGGTGGTCGTCCTAGAGGAGGTCGCCCTGGTGGCATCCGACGGGATGGCGATGGGGACTCTGGTCGATCTGCTTACGGAAGCCGCTCTTCCGGCAGCCGCCCTTCGGGTGGTCGCTCCTCTGGACCGCGAGGGGTGTATCGCTCCAGGCCTGATGGAGAAGCTGGTGATAGCCCTTCAAAAGCATTCAATGGTGAGAGCTCTGGGCAAGGCCGTTTCAACCGTGATCGCTCTCGCTTTGAGCAGGGTCGTTTTAGCCGGGATCGTCCTCGCTCTGGACAGGGCCGTTCAAATGGCCCTGACAGAAAAGAGGCTCGTCGATTTCGTGATGAGAGACCATCACGACGTAGTAGCGATGAACGGCTAGGGCGACGTCCCTCCTTGGGAGAACGTTCACGTCCTGCAGAAAGGCAGTTGCCTTCAAAAAGATTAGATCCATCTACTTCGGATCGCGTTCCAGAGGCAGAAGCATTCGGACCGGCTGCTGCCGATGATTTGCTTTGGGGACGTCATGCCAGCCAAGCTGCTCTGGAAGCTGGGCGTCCGATTCATCGCATCTGGTGCACATCAGATTTACGAAGCGCACCAAGGTTTTTGCAATTGCTTCGTGAGGCCAAATCCTCA
>PVBE012053300.1_pt1 | contig 14086 bp, 12 predicted proteins | sample 1631181 | NCBI WGS metagenome assembly PVBE01 (sample SAMN08397723, study PRJNA350692) | Marine metagenome, whole genome shotgun sequencing project. | isolation source: water | place: Pacific Ocean | collected 2012-04
CGGTTCCCCGCTGGCCGTGATCCACATCGCGTGGCTGCGCGACGACTCCATGGCCTCGATGCCATTCAACACGATCGCATCGAGGCCCTTGCGTGTGAGCTTGCTGCGCGCACGCTGCAGCGCCGCGGCCCGATCCTTGAGAGACTCGAGCGCGAAACCGACGTGCGTGCGCGCGACGCCAAGCGCGGCCAAGCTCGCGATCACGTCCGGGTTCTCGACCAACTCGAGCGTGCGCACACCCTCGCCCTTGGCCGGCTTACCGTCGGCGCGCTGCCGCGGTCGATGGTCGCAAACGGCGGCCGCTGCGATCACGACCTCGACCGGCCGTTCTTCGAGCAAGAGACGGCAGGCATCGAGCATCTCTTGACCAGAAACAACGCGTAGCACTTCGATGCCATCGGGGTCCGGCAGGTCGACCGGACCGCTGACCACGGTCACATCACGGCCGCGCTGTGCCGCTGCCGAAGCCAGGGCGAAACCCATGCGGCCGCTGGAGGCGTTCGAGAAGAACCGCACATCGTCCAGGTGCTCCCGCGTCGGACCGGCGGTGATCAGCCACATATCTCACACGGTAACGCGAACGATTGCGCTGCGCGCTTCGTTCTGTGTCGGTCGCACCCAAGAACGCCGCCGACGCCAGGATCGGCGCGAGGAGAGACCGCCATGGACCTGATCGCCGCCAACTTGACCACGACAGAGGGGAAGACCTCCCTCGCGATGCCAATCCCGAATGACCCGGGGCTCTGATCAGCGTGTAGCTCTACGGTCAGTTCGCCGTGAGCGATCGGGTCACAGACTCTCTAGGGTGGGTGCTCAGCAACGGCGGGGCTATTGTGCTCGGAGGGCAGCGATAGCGCCGAATCCCCGGGTCGGCCTGCAATCCGGCACCGGACCGGACGTCCCAGGCCAGACCCGGCCCAGGTGGGCGAAAAGACCTGGCAGGGAGCCATTGACCAACGTAGAAACCCGCTTGCCAATGTTCTGTAACCACTTGCCCCTCAAACAGAAACCCCCTTTCGGACGCAGGTCTCGGACGCCGGCCAGCGTGGTGATGGCGCTGCTGCTTGCCGGCTGCTCCGCTGACGCTTACCGACTCGAGGCCGACCGCGCGGTCTACGAGATCTTATCGAGCAAGCGGGTTGCCGCCCTCGGCACGGATGTGGCACTGGTCGACTTCAGGGTCGAGGCGGCACAGAACAACTTGCGGAGCCGACTCCTGGAGCAGATCGCCCACGGCGACCTGCCGAAGGTCGAAGTCACGCTGGAGCGGGCCCTCGAAGTCGCCGCCGAGAACAGTCGTGACTTCCAGAACCAGAAGGAACGCCTCTACCTTGCGGCACTGTCCTTGACCGGACAGCGCAACCGCTACGACGTGATCTTCAGCGGCGGCAGCGGGGCGAGCCTCGACGGCACTGCAACGACAAGGGATCAAGCCCGCCTCGACAGCGACGTGAGCGCGTCTCGTATCCTCGCGACGGGCGCGAACGTCTTCGGCAGCTTCGTCAACAGCTTCTTCAAGACCTTCGTCTCCAGCGGCGGCTGGGATACGTCGAGCCTGCTGTCGTTGTCGATCACGCAACCGCTGCTGCGCGGGTTAGGGAGCGAAGTGACGCTCGAGCCCCTGACTCAGGCCGAGCGCAGCACCGTCTACGCGATCCGCACCTACGAGCGCTTCCGGCGCACGTTCTGCGTCTCGGTGATCTCCGAATACCTAGGCGTGCTGCAACAGCAGAACAATCTCAGCAACCAGAACGCCAGCTACGACAGCCTCCAGCGCAGCACACAGCGGAGTCTCTGGCTCGCCATGGCGGGACGAACGCCGAAGTTCGAAGTCGACCAAGCCGAGCAGCGCGAGTTCTCGGCCGAGGACCGACGCATCGCCGCCGACGCAAGCGTCAGGAGGCTGCTCGACCGATTCAAGGTGACGCTCGGGCTGCCGCTGGAAATCGACCTCATCCTCGACAGCGGTGTCCTGGCTGCGCTCGAAGGACTCGGCGTCGGTCACTTGTCGCTGTCCGAGGCCGAGGCAACGACGCTCGCCTTCGCGCGCCGGCTCGATTGGCAGAACGCCGTCGATCAGGTCGTCGATGCCGCACGCAAGACCCGCGTCGCGGCCGACGCACTGCGGTTGGGGCTGGACCTGTCGGGTGGGATCAGTGCCAGCAACAGCGACGAGAAGAAGCCCTGGACGCTCGACTTCTCGAAGATGGACTGGGACATCGGCCTCGAACTCGACTTGCCACTGAACCGCGTGCCGGAGCGCAACACCTACCGGCAAAGCCTGATCTCCCTCGACGCGGAACGCCGCGACTACTCGTTCCTCGAGGACTCGATCAAGCAGGCAGTGCGCAACGCGCTACGAGACGTGGATGCCGCTCACCGCAGCTATGAGATCCAGCAGAAGTCGGTGGCCCTGGCCAAGGATCGCGTCAACAGCACCAAGGCACTGGTCGAAGCTGCCCGGGCCATCACACGCGACTACCTCGAATCCGAGGATGACCTACTGGCGTCCCAGAACGCCCTAACCGGGTCACTGGTAAACTATGTCGTCAGCAAACTGAGCCTGCTGCGTGACCTCGAACTCCTGGATGTCGGCAGCAAGGGGCTCTCCATCGATCTCGAGGCATTGCGCCGCTGGGTTGTCGCGTCCCCAAAGATCGGCGCCAAGAAATCGGAGCCTGGAAAGAGCTCGGAAACACCAGAACGGAAACAGCTATGAGTCGCACCGCATTATCTCTGATCTCTGGCGCCGTTGTCATCGCGGCTGTGTGGTTTGGTCCGGCTCTGCTCGGCGGGACGGAGGCTGGCGGCCACGCCGCCGACCTCTTCCACGTCAAGCCCGGCCCGCTGCGCATCACCGTGACCGAATCAGCGGAGCTGTATGCCGGCAAGTCCACGACCCTGCGGTCACAGATCGAGGGACGCGCCGCGATCCTCTCGCTGATCACCGAGGGCGAGGAGGTCAAGAAGGGCGACAAGCTGGCTGAACTGGACGTCAGCTCGATCAAGGACCGCTTCGAAAACCAGGAGATCACGGTCTCGCGAGCAAAGGCGTCGTTCATCACGGCCGACAAGAACGTCGAGATCCAGAAGAACCAGAACGCCTCTGACCGCGAGGGGGCGGAGATGAACGTGCTGTTCGCCGAACTCGAGCTGGAGAAGTTCCTCGGCAAGGCGCGCACCGCGACGACCGTCAAGGGCAACCATGGCAACAGCACCAACGGGAACGGTTCCGACCAGAACACGCAGATGGGCGAGCTTGATCAGAAGCTCGTCAAGGCGCGCAACGACATCCGCCTCGCTGAGGAGGAGCTCAAGCGTGCAAAGGACCGACTCGACTGGACCGAGAAGCTGTTCGACAAGGAATACGTCACGAAGAACGACCTCGACGCCGACCGACTCAAGGTGTTGCAGTCCGAGAACCGCCTCGATCTATCGAAGAACGAACTCTACATCCTCGAGACATACACGCTGCCCAAGACCCGCAAAGAGCTGCAGCTCAAAGTCAAGGAATCCACTGCGGAACTGACCCGCACGAGACTGCGCGGCGAGGCCAAGCTCGCGACGCAAGTCGCCGACCTCGAGTCGAAGACGCAACAGCTGAGTTTGGAGCGGGCGCGCCTGACCAAGTACCGCGAGCAGATCGCCGCCAGCATCATCCGGGCCCCGACCGACGGCCTCGTCGTCTATGCGCAGGTCGGCGACCGCCGCCGCAGCAACCGCGAGCCGATCGATGTCGGCACCGAGGTCCGCGAGTCGCAGTCGCTGATCATCCTGCCCGACCTGACGACCATGAAGGTCAAGACGAGCATCCACGAGGCGCACGTCGACAAGGTGTCCTATGCACTTCGCCAGGCGAAGGGCGGACCGGGCCCGGCCGTGACGATGAAGATCGATGCCCTGCCGAACCGGGTGTTCTTCGGACGCGTGACCCGCGTCGCCGTCGTTCCGGACTCGAACAGTTCGTGGTTCAGCTCCGATGTGCGTCTGTACTCGACGCGTATCGAACTCGAGGGCAACACTGACGAGCTCAGGCCGGGCCAGTCGGCCTCCGTCGAAATCGAGGTTGCGCACCTCAAGAACGTGCTCACGGTGCCCGTCCAGGCCGTGCACCGAACCGGGCGCGTCCTCTACGTCTGGATGCGTCGCGACGGTGTTGCCACGGCCGTGCCCGTCGAAACCGGCATGGCGAGCGACCAGTTCGTCGTCGTCGTGGAGGGCGTTGCCGCGGGCGATGTGATCTACCTGTCACGCCCCGACGGCGCGGTCGAGCCAGCTTTCAAGGCGCTCAACGCCAAGCGCGAGACCGAAACCAAGGAGAACGAAGCCAAACAACGTTCCAGCGCACCGATCAACGTGAACACGCAGCGGCCGGAGCGTGGCCCTGCCAATGCTGGCGTCCCGACACGCGGTGCACGTGGTGAGCGGAGGGGCTCGCGTGGCGGTGAGCGCGCTGCACGTGGCGGTGAGGGCGCTGCACGTGGCGGCCGTCAAGGCGGCAGTCGTTCTGGCGGAGGGCGCCGCGGCGGCATGTCTCCGGAGCAGCGCGCACAATCGACCGCCTTCTTCGCAGCGGCCAAGAAGCGCTTTCCGGCTATGACCGATGCTCGCGCGCTGTTCAGCGACGCAGAACTGCGCAAGAAGGTGTTGGGCGACCCGCAGCTCAACAAGGAGTTTCCTGAGGTCATCAAGCGCTACAAGCAGATGATGGAACGCTTCGGTAACCGGGCCGGCGGTCAGCGTGGCGCTGGTAACCGTGGCGGCGAGCGTGGCGCTGGTAACCGTGGCGGCAATCGTGGCGGGGGCGAACGGCGTTGACCCACGCCGCCTCTCCCCTTGAAGGGGACGACGAGTCCGAGATCCTCGTAAAGCTCGACGGCGTCGAGCGCCACTACCAGATGGGCACCAGCACCGTCCGGGCGCTGGACGGCGTCGACCTCGAGATCCGACGGGGCGACCACTGGGCCATCATGGGCCGCTCGGGCTCGGGCAAGTCGACGATGCTCAACCTACTCGGGTGCCTCGACCGCCCCACCGGCGGCGAGTACTACCTCGGTGGCACCCCGGTCAGCACACTCGACGATGACGCACTCTCCGAGATCCGCGGCGAACGCATCGGCTTCGTGTTCCAGTCGTTCAACTTGATCCCACAGCTGACCGTGCTGGAGAACCTCGAGGTGCCTTTGTTCTACCAGGGTGGAGCACCCGCGGTCGCCCGCAAACGCGCTGAGGAACTCGCCGCGCGCGTTGGCCTCGACGACCGGCTCGACCACCGACCGCCCGAACTCTCCGGCGGCCAGCAGCAGCGGGTCGCGATCGCCAGGTCGCTCATAAACGACCCACTGATCGTGCTCGCCGACGAGGCAACCGGCAATCTCGACTCCAACACCGAGATGGAGATTCTCGAACTGCTCGACGACCTCGCCAAGGAAGGCAAGACGATCATTCTCGTGACCCACGCCGAAGAGGTCGCGGAACGCGCACGCAAGATCCTGATTCTTGTCGACGGCAAGGTCGATCGCATCATCGAGAACAGCGACCACAGCGTTGCCGCGAGTAAAAACTGATGTTCCATGGTCCGCTCGGTCGCACGATTCGCCTCGGCATCACGAACCTGAAGCTGCACCTGCTGCGCTCGATCCTCACGGGGCTCGGCATTCTGTTCGGCGTGGCTGCAGTGATCCTCATGCTCGCGATCACCGAGGGCAAGAGCGAGACGGCGCTGCGTCAGTTCCGCGAGCTCGGCTCGAACACGATCGTAATCGTGACCAAGAAGCCTCCCGAGATGGAGGAGGAACAGCAGTCGGCGAGCTTCTTCAGCGTGCAGGACTACGGCATCGAGTACGCCGACTGCGACGCCATTGTCAAAACCCTGCCCGCGGTCAAGGTCGTGGTACCGGTGCGTACCATTCCCAAGCTGGCGCGTCGCGGGCCACGCACAGCGAGCGTGCCCGTGTTCGGCACCGTGCCCGGCTACGACGGCATCGCCGGCCTTGTCCTGCGCGAAGGACGCTTCCTCGCGCGCCGCGACCTCGAGCGCAAGAACAACTACGCCGTGCTGGGTGCAAAGATCGCTCGCACCCTCTTTCCCTTCGAGACCCCGGTCGGCAAGACCATTCGACTCGGCACGGAGTCGTTCCGCGTCGTCGGTGTGCTCAGCAGTCCCGACCAGGCCTCCTCGTCGCAAGCCGCGACCCTGGCCGCGGATGCCGTGCTCGTGCCGGTCTCAGCAGCGCGAGCCTTCTTTGGCGAGACGACCACCAAGACCACCGGCGGTGCACGCGAGATCGAAGCGATCGAGCTGCACACCGTGCGGATCGAGGTAGAAGGCACCCAGGAGGAGCTCAACGCGAACGTGCTGGCCACAGCGCGTGCGCTGCGAACGCTGATGAAGGGGCGCCACAAGAAGAAGGAGGACTACCAGATCATAGTGCCGCTCGAGCTCTTGCAGCAGCAGGAGGAGCAGGCGCGCAACTGGCAGATCGTGCTCGGCTTCATCGCCGGTATCTCACTCGTCATCGGCGGCATCGGCATCATGAACGTCATGCTCGCCACGGTGACCGAGCGCACGCGCGAGATCGGCATCCGGCGCGCCCTCGGCGCCAAGCGGAAACACATCGTCGCACAGTTCCTCGTCGAGACGATCGTGCTGTCGTGCGGCGGCGGGCTGGCCGGCGTCCTGGTCGGAGTCGGTGGCGCAACGCTGATCGACTACGCTCGCGACGACGTCGAGGCGATCATCCGCTGGGAGTTCGCCCTGCTCGCGTTCTCGGTCTCGGCCTTGGTGGGAATGGTGTTCGGCGTCTACCCGGCTTGGCGGGCGGCGCAAATGGACCCGGTCGAGGCGTTGCGCCACGAATAGTCCGGGCATCCAGGACGTGCAAGCCCAACGCGGCAGCAAGGACAGCAGCTCCGCGTCATGCACGGCAACACCGTGAGCGCCCCGCCGCACAACCTCGATTCGCCGCCTGGGCCCAGCGTCATCGTCGACGGCGACGAGTACCTGTACTTCGGTGGTACCGGCTACCTCGGCCTACAGCGGCACCCGGAGGTGATCCGAGCCGCCAAGGACGCCGTGGAACAGTTCGGAATCCACACGGCCACCTCTCGCACGAACTGCGTGTGCCCCGCGTTGGTGACTGCCGAAGCCGCAGTTGCTGACTACTTCGGTACCGAAACGGCGCTCTTGCTACCCTCCGGCTACGCCAGCGCGCAGGCCGTGGTCCAGGCGGTGGCGAATGACTACGACGCCTTCTTTCTCGACGCGGATGCTCACTACGCACTGCACGATGCTGCAGCTCTTGCGGGCAGACCCACGCACGCTTTCGCCAGTCGCGACGCGCGCGCCTTGGAGGAGAGTCTGCAACGAAACCTCTCGCCGAACGAAAGGCCGTTGGTCCTGACCGATGGAGTCTTCGCCAGTTCCGGTTGGTTGGCCCCGGTTCGAGACTACGTGCGCTGCCTCGCCGCCTGGCCAGGAGCGGGCCTAGTTCTCGACGATGCGCACGGTGTCGGCTGCCTTGGCGACAACGGACGTGGCGTGCTGGATCATGCCGAGTGCATGACCCGGGCCAACGTGCTCGACCAGGACGGCGTGTACCTCTATTGGTGTGCAACTGCCAGCAAAGCGCTCGGCGGCTACGGCGGCATCGTGGCCGGTGACGCGGGCTTTGTGGGGCGAGTGCGGCATGCTTCACACTGGCATGACGGCGCCACACCGCTTCCAGCAGCGATGGCCGCCGCCACGGCACGATCCGTTGCCCTTGCTGAGGATCCGACGCTCCGCAGCAACCTAAAGCAGAACGTCATACGAGTGCGCGACGGGCTGCGCGATCTCGGCTTATCGGTGCCACAGCTACCCTCGCCAATCGTCGGCCTCTCCACCGAGGAACCACGCGCAATGAAGACGCTGCACGCGGACCTTCTCCGCCGTGGCGTGCTCGTGCCCCTACTCAGTAGCTACAGCGGGGTCGACCCCGGTGGCGTGTTACGCATCACCGTCTTCGCCGATCACACCACAGCGATGATCGATCGACTCTTGGACGAGTTGCGGGCCCTCATCTGAGCTGAGATCGGAAATCGGTGTGGACCGCCGGGCTACGCCCGGCCGTCCATACGGATTACTCGCGGGCTTCGAGCGGCGGCTGAAATGGGGCGCCCGCCGCACATGCCCCTACGACGAGAACCTGCCGCGCGGTGTTCCGCAATTCCCCTTATCCTCCCCTTATCCTCCCCTTATCCGATCGTCTCAAAAAAGCCCGAGGGTCCACCCCGTGCCCCCGAGGCCCCGAGCACCGTGCCCGGAACCCCTCGGCGTGAACCCCCGTGCGAGTTTCTTTTGGGCGTCCCAGGGTCTGCCGAACTGCGACTCGACCGGGCCCGCCTCAGACAATCTGTCGCCTCTGGGTCCTGCTCACGTGGTTTGGTCACGGCGGTTGCAGGCTAGAGGCAGGAGAACGAGGCGCGACAGGCAAGGGCCTTCGCACCGACCGCATGTAGAAAACGTGTGGTATCAGGTTTCGCGGAAAGCACCGAAAAGCTGCATGTTGATGGAACCTGCCGGGGGAGCGACACAAGGGCCTGTCGCTGCATCGGTTAGGACGATCGAACAGAGTGGTCCTGCTCCGGCGGTGCGAGGCCACCGGCTTGTCCATGACCACTGGATGCGACCACACGTTCAACTCCCGCCGGACAGGAGACTCAGGGCCGGACTTCCCCTCCTTCGGAAGCTGCGAAGGAATCGCAATGGGTCCTCGAGTCGGATGGCCGCTGGCAGCAGGTGTGGCACCTGCCAGCCAACGCTGCGCCACAGCGGCAACACGGCGAGCTTCACCCAGCAGAGACCAAACTGACGCGCGCCGCAGGCTGAGAGGTCCAGCAGCCCGGCACGCCCGGCCCATGAGGATCCGGTATGCCAACCACGACCGTCGAGGCCAGCAACGCCGGCCCGCACCGAAGGCTCGTTGCCGCAGCTCTTGCCCGCCGTGCAGAGGGCGGATTGGCGAACTGACCGTATCCTGTTCGCCATGGACACGCATACCGCCCACATGCGGATCGTGCTCGTGAGGCCGCAGCTCGGCGAGAACGTGGGCTTCGTCGCTCGGCTCATCAAGAACTTCGCGGTCGGCGAGCTCGCTCTCGTCGCGCCGGTGTCCGGGTGGCGCGATGGAGCGCTGCGCACCGCGTCGATGTGCCCGCAGGTTGTCGAGGCGGCACGTGAGTTCGATGTTGTTGCGGACGCGATCGCAGACCGTTCGCGCGTTGTCGGTTTCACGGCGCGCGCCGGCAGTGAACGAAGCGTCACGCCACTCGAGAATCTCGAGCCCAGTGACGGGTCGACGGCGCTCGTGTTCGGCAACGAACGCACCGGGTTGTCACAGGAGGAGAGCACACACTGCACCGAGCTCGTGCGCATCGACGCACCGGGCTTGAGTTCGCTCAACCTGTCACACGCAGTCGGGCTCGCCCTGTGGGAGTGGCGACGAAGCCCGCCGACCGCGACCGAGCCGCCGGTCGGACTTGCGAGCGCCAGCGACAAGGAGCGCTTCATCGCGCAGGCGACCGAAGTGCTGGCCTCGCTCGGGTTTCGTGTCGGCGACCCGCACTTTGCAGGCATGGTCGATCGGCTCGTGCGCGGCGCCAGGCTGCAGACTCGCGACCTCAGAATGCTGCACCGCCTAGTCACGCACGCCGCGTGGCTTCGCGATGGCGGCCCCGAAACAACAGAGGCTCGCTGAGACGCGCACCATCTCTCGACCTCAGCAAGGACACACGGTGGGCGGTGCCCGACGCGACAGCGAGCAGCATGGGGCCGCTCTTCCGCGACGGGCGCAATGGCAAGCTGTAGGGTCCGCGCCAGCATATTGCTGCCGATCCCGAACAACCCCGACCCCGACCTCGTAAGAGCAACCCGCCGCGGTGACCGCGGTGCGTTTCTCGAACTCGTGCAACGCCACGCACCGGCCGTGCGTGCGATCGTCGAGGCGCGCATGCCAGGAAGCGACGCGATCGACGACGAGACCGTCGCGGCCTTCCAACGCATTCACAAGACGCTCGTGGTCGTGCGGGACCTGACCTGGTTCCACCTCTTCGCCATTCGCACCGCGCAGACCTATCTCGACTCGCGGCGCTACCGACACGACGACCCCGGACCGGCGGCTGCGCCATGGTTCGCGCCGCTGACGCTCGGTCAGCGAGAGGCGCTGTTCCTAGTCGAACGCTGCGGCCCGCAGCCACGGTTCCCGCCGATCGAGTATCTCGGCATCGGTGAAACCGCTTTCGAGGCCCGCCTCGAGCGCGGCCAAGCCATACGTGCCAAGGCCGGAGAATGGGGCGACGCAGGGCTGATGGATCAGGGCAATATCGACTCGATCGTAGCGCGCGTCGACGAGGCGCTCGGCGCGGCAGCGACACCCAAGGAGCGGCGCAACATCAGGCGCATGCCGCTGTCGCTCGCCTTCGTCCTGGCGGTCGCCGTCGCAGGGCTACTGGCCGCGTTGCTGTTTCGGCCGCGGTAACGACCGGCGAGCATGCTACGCGACGATCGTGCGGTAGCCGACCAGAACGATCTCGCTGAACCACTCCTCGGTGCGACCACCCTTCCCCGCGAGCACGAGGCGCATCGTCGCGCCGTCCACGGCCTGCGGCAGAAACGGCGGGTAGCCGTAGGCCAACAGATACCATGACGCGGCGAGGCCACCCACCAGCAGGTTGAAGTCACGGAACGGGGCAATGCGCACGAACTGATGCAGGAGCATGGCGGCCTGCCCGACCGGGTGCAGCGCGTCGAACAGCGGCAGCCGCACGAGGTAGCCGCATTCGCGGTGAAACCTCGCGAGCTGACCCTTCAACTCCGCCGGTTGCGGGTAGTCGATGCCAAGCAAGATCTCCCATGGATCGGCGGCGCGCAGCGTCGTATTGGCGAGGCCAAACAGATCGGCGGTGAGTAGATCGTACAGCTGCACCATCGCCTTACCGTTGGGCAGCATGCCGTACTCGGCCCGGGTCTCGAGGTGGTCGATCGCCGCACGCATTCCGCGGATCAACCCGTGCTCGGGCTGACCGGGAAGAAAGCGGCCGGAGGTTGCCTGCAGACACGCTTCCACGTCGCACTCGGTGACGTGGACGCCGCGACCGCCGAGCGCGCCGATGATCCAACGCACATCCCGCCTCTGCCGTGACTCCATGAGGCGCTGCCCGCGCAGACCGCCGGCGATGACACGCTCCGCGAGCATGACATCCAGTTGATCGGCCGTGTTCGATCCGGACACAGGGACCATGGCTAGTCCTCGAACTCCGAAGACGCGACGTCTCCGATCGCTGCGTCTGGAATCACGCACGAACGCTGAGAGAGGCCCGAGACGACGAGGCTCGTTCGCGTCGAACCCGGTTCCTCGATCGCCTTGCCGGCGCGCAGAAGGTTGGCGTGCCAGAGCAGGTCGCCGGACCCATCTTGGTCCTGGTGGCGAAACGGTAGGCTGGGAGTGTCTTCGGTCATTGGGAGGCTGTCTAGAAGCTTACTTCACGCCCACGCGCCGCAGCGCCGAACGATCGAGCGGACCTCCCTGACCCCGCCACCCCACGGCAAACCCGGCGGCCTCCAGGACCGTTTCAAGTTCGGCAAGTCGCCCCCGCGCTCTGAGGCGGAGTCACTTCGAGCGGAAGCGCTCCGGTAGCAGGAGGTCGAGACGCTGCCGCGCCTCGGCCGAAATGCAGTCCGGGGCCGTCATGATGGCGTGCTCCATGGCGCTCTTGCAGGAGCACGTTCGCGCGTCCGGCAAGCGGGACGCGAGCTCGCCGATGACCTGTTTGGCGGTGGCGACGTTCTCGCGAATCACGACGAGGACTGCTTCGACGCTGACGTCCTCCTCACTCTCGTGCCAACAGTCGTAGTCGGTGGCGAGCGCGAGCGTCGAGTAGCAGATCCCTGCCTCGCGAGCGAGCCGTGCTTCCTGCAGGTTGGTCATGCCGATGACCGAGGCATCCCAGCTACGGTAGAGACGTGACTCGGCGCGCGTCGAGAACTGCGGCCCTTCCATGCAAACGTAGGTGCCCCCTTGGTGCACGGTGGCCCCGGCCGCGACGGCTGCCCCATGGACGTCGGATGCCAGGTCACCGCAGACCGGGTCGGCGAAGTGCACGTGGGCGGCGACCCCATCACCGAAGAACGTGTCGGGACGGTGGCGCGTCCGATCGATGAACTGATCCACTACCACGAGGTGCCCGGGCACGATCTCCTCGCGCATGCTGCCGACCGCGGACACGGCGAGGATCGCCTCGACGCCGAGCTCCTTGAACGCCCAGATATTGGCACGAAAGGGCAGCTCCGTCGGCATGAGCCGATGTCCACGCCCGTGCCGCGGCAGGAACACGAGCTCACAGTCGCCGAGTTGCCCGCGCACCAGTGCATCCGACGGCTCGCCGAACGGCGTCTCGACCACAACCTCCTCGACCTCGGTCAACCCCTCGATCTCATAGAGGCCACTGCCGCCGATCACTCCGAGTCTCTTCATGCGCGGCAGCGTACAATCCGCCCCTGACCAGGAAAGACTCCATGAAAGACTCCCTGAAAGAACGTCTCCAGCACGAGCTCGCCGAGATCCGGGAAGCGGGCCTCTACAAGGAGGAGCGGATCCTCGAGGGCCCCCAGGGCGCCTCGATCCGAGTGCCGCAAGGGCCCTCCTCGTCCTCGAGAGAGGTGCTGAACTTTTGCGCCAACAACTACCTCGGCCTGTCGAACAACGAGACCCTCAAGGAGGCCGCCAAGCGCGGCATCGACGATTTCGGCTTCGGGCTGTCGTCGGTGCGCTTCATCTGCGGCACTCAGACCATCCACAAGGAGCTCGAACGCAAGGTCTCGGCCTTCCTCGGCACAGAGGACACGATCCTCTACACCTCGTGCTTCGACGCCAACGGCGGGCTGTTCGAGACGGTACTCGGGCCCGAGGACGCGATCATCTCGGATCAACTCAACCACGCCTCGATCATCGATGGCGTGCGCCTATGCAAGGCGCAGCGCTACCGCTACGCGAACAGCGACATGGCGGATCTGGAACGGTGCCTGGTCGAGGCCAAGGATGCGCGCACTCGCATGATCGCCACCGACGGCGTGTTCTCGATGGACGGCTTCGTCGCCAAGCTCGACCAGATCCGTGCACTCGCCGACAAGCACGATGCCCTGGTCATGGTCGACGATTCGCACGCCACCGGTTTTTTCGGCAAGACTGGCCGCGGCAGCATCGAGCACTGCGACGTCATTGGACGTGTGGACGTGATCACCTCCACCCTCGGCAAAGCCATGGGCGGCGCCTCCGGCGGCTTCACTTCGGGTCGCGCCGAGATCGTCGAGATGCTCCGCCAACGCTCACGGCCCTATCTCTTCAGCAACACCCTGCCGCCGGCCCTCGTCGCGGCGAGCATCGCCTGCATCGACATGCTCAGCCAGACAACGACGCTGCGCGACAAGCTCGAGGCGAACACTGCCTGGTTCCGCGCCGCGATGACGCAGGCTGGCTTCGCGATCAAGGAAGGCGTCCACCCGATCGTCCCGATCATGCTCGGCGACGCCCGCCTAGCCGCGGAAATGGCCACAAAGCTCCTGGAAGAAGGCATCTACGTGATCGGCTTCTCCTTCCCGGTGGTCCCCAAGGGCGAGGCTCGCATCCGTGTGCAGGTCAGCGCTGCACACGAGCAGCATCACCTCGAACAGGCGGTCGCAGCGTTCACCAAAGTCGGGCGTGGGCTTGGAGTTGTGTCCTGACTGTGTCTACTCGACCAGAGAAATGGTCGTGATTCTCTGCCAACCCGCCCAGACCCCTTGCGCTCGAGGCCCCTATCCGGACGATAGAAGCCTGCAGGGCACCCGCACGGCGGTGGGCCCCGCCCTTCTTCGAAGAAAGGACACCGAGAACCCTATGTGGAAGCACCTCCTACATCTCGGCGCCACGGCTGCTGCGCTCGCCATCATGGGAGCCCCCGCCGGCGCCGCTCCGCAGTGATGAAGCGGTCCGTCCGCTGGAGCCGGAGCTGGAGCAGGTGCTTCAAGTAGCGGTCCCGGTGGAGTTGGCGCAGGTGGCGCTGGCGCAAC
>PVBE010251013.1_pt1 | contig 14085 bp, 10 predicted proteins | sample 1631181 | NCBI WGS metagenome assembly PVBE01 (sample SAMN08397723, study PRJNA350692) | Marine metagenome, whole genome shotgun sequencing project. | isolation source: water | place: Pacific Ocean | collected 2012-04
GCAACCATATAAAAGCCCGTTAAGTCATATACTTAGCGGGCTTTTGTCGTTACAGGATAAACCTAAGAAACGCCCAACTTCAAAATAATTGCCGCATTCATTGCCGCTTTTTTCGTCGCTAGGCACCTACTTTGTATGCGCCAGCCATGCTCACTATGGCTCCGGCACCGTCCACCACGGCCCAGGGGCCCGGCCCACGAACCCCGACACCCGACAAACCCTCCAACACACACGCTCCGCGCTTCAGGGCAGTCAGTTCATCTCCCTGGCCTTCACTGGTGCGCTCAAGGAGGCGGGCATCACGATCTCCATGGTTGGCCGGGGCCGCTACCTGAACAATATTTTCATCGAGCGGTTGTGGCGCAGCCTAAAATACGAAGCAGTCTATCTGCATGAGTTGACGGACGGCTCTGGCTCAATGACGGCTCATGCGTATGGCTCCTGCCAGAGTACCGCTACCATGTCTGGTCGTATGAATTTATCCACCACAGAACGGATGACGGAACGGCCTTTAGGACGTTGAATATTCTAGATGAGTACAGCCGTGAATGTCTGGCTATTCGGGTCAACCGACAGCTCAACTCGACCGATGTTATCGATGTGCTGACAGACCTGTTCATCTAGCGTGGTGTTCCCGCCTTCATCAGATCGGACAACTGACCCGAGTTCGTCGCTCAGTGCGTTAGAGACTGGATCAACGCTGTCTTAGCAAAGACGGCTTACATCGAGCCAGAATATCCTTGGGAGAACAGCTACTGTGAAAGCTTCAACGCCCGTTTTAGGGATGAATTGCTAAATGGCGAAATCTTCTACACCCTGAAGGAGGCCCAAATCATCATCGAAATATGGAGGAAACATTACAATACAAAGAGACTGCACAGTGCTTTGGGCTACCACCCACCAACCCCAGAAACCATCGCGCCGATGGCAACCAGGCCGGTCATGCACTAACATTAAAACTGGACCACTCAATAGGGCCTGACCAATGCCGGCAGGATTACCGGACTATGGCGTAAAACGACCGAGCCGGAATGAGCTGGTCGTGAAATAGAAGGCCTTATATAAAAGCCACCGAACGCGGACTGACATGAGGGATGGTATGGAGATTCACATCGGCGTTGATGTCGGCGGAACGTTTACCGATTTGGCTGTTAGTATTCCCGGCGAAAATCGCCAAATTCGCCACAAGCTTCCATCAACGCCGGATCGCCCCGATGTCGCCATCGTCGAAGGCATCGCAACGGTGCTCGCCGAACACGGGCTCAATGCGGGTAACGTCATTCGCCTTTCCCACGGCACCACGGTCGGTACGAATGCTCTGATCCAGCGCAAGGTCGGCAAGGTGGCGGTTGTCACCAGCGAAGGTTTCCGAGACCTGCTGGAGATAGGTAGGCAGGTCCGCCCCAAGGTCTATGATATTCATCTCGACTTTCCCAAGCCCCTGGTCCCGCGGCGGTTGCGCCTCGAGGTGCGCGAACGGCGCCGTGCTGATGGTAGCGCACATGTATCGCTTGACGAAAACGGCGTCCGCGAAGTCGGTCGCCGACTGGCATCCGAGGATGTCGACTGTGTGGTCGTCTGCTTCCTGCATTCCTATGCCTATCCTGAGAACGAGGCGCGGGCGGTAGAAATCCTGCGTGAGGTTATGCCTGACAGCGTCTACGTCCTGTCGTCGACGGAAGTTTACCCCGAGTTCCGCGAATATGAGCGGTTCTCGACGGCGGTTCTGAACGGGGTGCTGCTGACGGTCGTCGATGCCTATCTCGACCGTTTCGCCGCCGAGGTTGCCCGTCTCGGCGTGCCGGCTGAACCCAAGATCAGCCAGAGCAGCGGTGGCCTCATGTCGGTTCATATGACACGTAAACTGCCGATCCGCGCTTGCCTGTCGGGGCCTGCGGCCGGGGTGCTCGGAGCCGCCCAACGCGCGCCGGCGGCCGGATTTAACAATGTCATCACCCTGGACGTCGGCGGTACTAGCGCCGATGTCAGCGTGCTGATTGATGGCGCCGCGACAGAGATCCACAACCGCATGCTGGCCGGGTTCCCACTGCGGCTGCCGGCACTCGACGTCAATGCGGTGGGCGCCGGCGGCGGGTCGATTGCCTGGATCGACGTGGACGGGCTGCTGAAAGTCGGACCGCAGAGCTCGGGCGCCCATCCGGGCCCCGTTTGCTACGGTCTCGGCGGCGTCGATGCGACGCTCACCGACGCTAATGTCCTGCTCGGCCGCCTCAACGACCGGTCCCTGCTAGACGGCCGCATGCAAATTCACCGGGACCTCGCCGAGGCCGCCATCGGTCGTCTCGCCGGGGAACTCGGGCTTGACGTGATGGAGACGGCGCAGGGGATCATCCGCGTCGCCTGCGCCACAGTGGTCAAGGCGATCCGACCGCTCTCCGTCGAGCGCGGTTACGATCCTGCAGATTTTTGCCTGTTCTCTTTCGGCGGTGCCGGACCGCTGTTGGCCACCGAGACCGCGCGGGATCTCAGCATTACCTCAATTATCGTTCCGCCGAGCCCGGGAATTCTGTGTGCGGAAGGGTTGCTGAACAGCGACCTGACCGCGGATTTCGTGATGACCGCGCTGATGCCGCTGCGCGAAGACTCTCATGATACCCTCAACGCTGCCCGTGGGGAACTGCGGCGGAAGGTAGAGGACTGGTTCGAGCACGAGGCAGTTCTCGCCGACAAGCGCCGCCTGCAGTGGGCAGCCGAAATGCGGTACCGAGGGCAGAACTACGAATTGTCAATTCCGCTCGGCGAGGACGATTTGAGTGCGAAGGATTGTGAGGCATTGGCCGCGGCGTTTCACGCCACCCACAAGCGGAGTTATGGGTTCTCCTCGGAGATAGAGACGGTGGAGTTCGTCAACATGAAGGTTAAGGCGATGGGAGAGTATGACAAGCCGCCCCTGTCGACGCTTCCCGAGCGGCTTGCCGGCGAGCCGACCGCACGCCGCCAAACCCTCTTCTCGACAGGAAACTGGTATGACATTCCGGTATTCCAACGCGATTCTTTGGCTGCTGGACAGAAGCTGACCGGTCCCGCGATCATCGAGCAGATGGACACGACGACGCCGATTTTCCCTGGCGACAGCGGTGTCATTGACGCGTGGGGCAATTTAATCATCACGCTGGCCCCGGGGAACGAATCATGACGACGCTGAGCGCCATCGAAGTCGAACTGCTGCGCAATGGCCTGACTAGTATCTGCGATGAAATGTATGTCGCACTGATGCGGAGCGCCTATTCGACCAACATCAAGGAGCGCAAGGATCACAGTACGGCGATTTTTGACATTGAGGGCCGTGTGATCGTGCAGGGCGAGAGTCTGCCGCTGCACCTCGCTTCCATGCTGGGGTTGGTGGAGGTCGTGCTCGAACGGGTCGGGCCTGAGAGTTTGCGTCCCGGCGACATGTTTATTTCTAACGATCCGTTCGTTGGTCGCGGCTCGCACCTGCCGGACGTCGCCCTCGTCGCGCCGGTATTTTACGGCGATAAGCTCGTCTTCTTCGTAGCCGATATCGCCCACCACGCTGACATTGGCGGCATGGCCCCCGGCAGCATGGCCGGCGGCATGACCGAGATCTATCAGGAAGGGCTCCGCATCCCGCCGATCCGTCTGATGCGGGACGGCGAGATCATCGAGGACGTGTTCGATTTGATCCTGCTCAACGTGCGGGTACCGGAGGAGCGGCGCGGCGACTATCTGGCCCAGGTCGCAGCCAACCGGTTGGGTGAACGGCGCCTGCATGAGCTGTTTCAGCGCTGGTCGGTGGAACAGTTGCGCGAGGGCGCCGACGCTCTCGTCCGGGCCGTGGCCCGGCGCATGAGGGCCGGCATCGCCGGGTTGCCGGACGGCGAATACAGCTTTGCGGACATCATGGACGACGACGGCATGGGGACCGAGAATATCCCCGTCTGCGTCCGTGTCGTCGTCGACGGCGAAGAAATCCTGTTCGACTTCACCGGGTCGGCGCGGCAGGTGCAGGGAAATATCAACATCAGCTACGCCGGTCTGCAGGCCAGTGCGCTGTTTGCGCTTAAGGTCCTGGTCGACCCGGACGGTCCGACCAACCATGGCATGCTCGATCCCGTGCGTATCGTCGCTGAACTCGGCAGCATCACCAACGCGGTATTTCCGGCGGCAACGGCCGCGCGCGCGCAGACATGCCAGCGGGTCATCGACGTCATCCTGGGCGCCCTGTCGAAGGCCGTGCCCGATCGTGTAATAGCTGCCAGCAATGGCGCCAACGGCGTGTCTGCCTTCTTCGGCACCAGGCCCGACGGACACTACTATGTCTATATGGAGACGATCGGCGGCGGCGGCGGCGCGCGCGCCTACAAGGACGGCAAGGACGGTGTGCAGGTCCACACGACCAACACGTCGAACCTTCCTGTCGAGGCGCTGGAGAGCGAATACCCGTTGCTTATCGAGCGCTACGAATTGGTACCCGATTCCGGCGGACCCGGAACCTGGCGCGGCGGTTGCAGCCTGCGCCGGGTCTACCGGCCAATCGGTCACACCACCGTTTTCAGCGGCCAGGGCGAACGCTGCGTCAGCCACCCTTGGGGTCTCTTCGGCGGCGGTGAAGGCGGCCTGGCCTCTTTCTCGCTCGACTTCGACGACGGACGTCGGCAGTCCCTCCCCGTCAAACCAATGACCGTTGAGATTTCGCCCGATGCCAGCGTCACAGCGATCACTCCCGGCGCTGGAGGCTATGGTGCACCGGCCGAGCGGGCCCAAGCGGATCTCGCGGACGATTTGGCGAACGGCCTATTTTCGGCTGACTACATGAAGGAACATTACGGCTTCGAGGCTACGAGCGGAAACCTGTCCGACTCGGGCGAGGAGACAGATACATGAACCGAACCTATGACGTCATGGTTGTGGGTGCCGGCATCCTCGGCGCCAGCATAAGGGCCACTTGCTTGAACAAAAGCGTGAACCCGCTGCCCTCCCGTGCCCGCTGGCAATACCAAAGTGACTATTACCGATGGCGTGACCACAAACGAAACTTTGAGTAATGTCGGTGAGGGCGCTGGCGCTGCGGGCATCGTAAAAGCTTCCGCTGCGTCGAAAAATTGGAAACCTAAAGAGGTCTCTCCATCGCTAAATCCGGCGAGCGATAAGGTCGGCGATCCTTCGACAACCACCAATGAATCAGATTGTGATGCCGCGAATGGTACATGGTCCGACGACGACGGCAGTTGTAGGTAAAGATAGGGCGTGGTTAGTTTGTGGGAGATTATTACCAGGTAAAAACTGGGGTATTAATCGATGCTAATGCGATGAAACTCGCGAACACTGCGGCGACGGCAGCGTATTTGAGGATGGCTATTCGTTTGTCGCACCGCATATCTTCCTGTGTATACAGATCCATTGGGGATGCACCGTATTTGATTAAAGAGCCTGCGCTAAAAAAGACCGGCTATCGCAAAATGACATGGCGTAGCGGCGTTGTATTTGACCCTGGTCAATGGCCGGTTTAGTGTTGCAATACAGTTATGGAGGTCAATCTCCTGCGTCCGCCAGTCTAGGCAAGACAAGACAAGACAAGACAAGACAAGACAAGACAAGACAAGACAAGACAAGAACCGCTGGCGATAGGGCATTTTGTATCACCCCAATCACCCGATCAGGCCGCGCCGCTGGAAGCGGTGTAGCTAAACCGCAATTAGCCCCAACGTTGGGCGTCACCACACTGGTCTTGGAGAAGGATTAGGCTGCCTACATGGTGACAATAACTTCGCCCTCAAGGATTGTAGGCGCGTTGCCCTTAAATTCTTCTTGGCTTTCTGCCCGAAGTGCCGCCGCTTTTTCAGCAGCTGCATCAGCCGCTGTCTTGTCTGCGTATGTTGCAATCAATAAGGTTGAATCTGGGCCTGTCTGTACAACTTCACAGTCTATGGCACCCATTGCTTTAACCGCAGGCATGTATTTGGTTTTCGTAGTTTCAATTATCTCATCGGTAACAAGTGCTCCGGTCAAAATTGTAACACGCTTATAACTCATAGAATTTCCCCTCTTGGTTCATTTGCGAAAACAGATACAGGATAATGTTGTCACGGCCTTGACCGGTTTGTCTACGACGAAAGCAAAAGTGGGCGCGCGCGGCGTGCGTCTGCCATTGCCAACCGAGGTTGCCCACACTACTATCCGGGCTCTTTGGGGACTAAATGGGGAATAATTATGACCGTATACGTTATAGCGGATATTAAAGTGACGAACGATTCTTGGGTTCCAGATTACGCCGCCAACGTGCATGGCATCGTCCACAAACATGGCGGAAAATATTTGTCGCGCACTGGCAACATTACCACCGTGGAAGGCGAGGGCCTGGATACGACCTTGGTCGCGCTGATTGAGTTTCCGTCAATGGAAGCGGTGCAAGATTTTGCCAGTTCCGAAGAATATGCGCCCTATGCAAAGGCGCGCCAAGAGGGCAGCATTTCCCGCCTGCACGTCCTCGATGACACCGATTTAGCCGGCGCTATTCCCTATCTGCCGAAAGGGTAGCGCTCTAGGTTGCTTGTGACTTTGTGGCTGATTGTCGGTTCAGTGATAAATATACCGGCCAGCGGGAGCCTCATGCTCACACAGACCTACGGTATACCGTGGGCGTCCAGCTGACCTAGTTACGTGCGCGAAGGTGGCGGTCAGCTCGTTCGAGAGGATGATCTCCTCTTATGGCGATGGACGGGGACACGGCCGACTTCGTTTTCGGGGCGCAATTTTTTGAGTGTTTCGGCTCGTTCCGCTCCTTGCGATGGCGTCAAATTCTGTTGGCGAGATGGCTTCGTCCGCCCCGCCAACCACTCTTTGGCCCACAATTCTTCCGCCGACTTCGAGAGGGCGGCCTTCAATGTCGTGGACGAGGCGTCCGCCTTTATCAACTTGCGTGCTATCTGGGTTGAGAGCGCCGAAGCAATAATCCCTCACTGAAGCGGCCGGAATGTCTGGTTGCGCCGGAGTTAAAATCCGTCAGCGATAGCCCTTTGCGGATAGCAGCGAAGGGCGGAGGATGAAACGAGTGGAACTGTATGCGCGGGTACGGCACGCGGTCAGGCGGGTCATTTTTCCGTGATAATAATTTCCATTCACGCGATCTCCGTAACGCTTCCCACTTTTATCCTGGACCCATTTACCCTCAAACCGGGCACCACTATTTATAAAGTTGCCAACAAATCGGCCGTTACTCCATCCGTAATGACCAACCCGCCCATCCGACCGGGCCTTATTGTAAAATTCTGCATTAGTCTGACCGAGACCCACCGAGAATAGGGCATTTTGTCTCACCCCAATCGCTCAATCAGGCCGCGCTGGTGGAAGCGGTGAAGCCGAACGAACTACAATTAGCGCCAATGTTGGCGTTAGATTTAGCTGAAACTCTTGTTTTTCGATGCCCGCCACGACACCGCCTATCAAAAATATGGCGGTGTGCCCCGCTTACCCGATCTACAGTACATTTATTCAAAAATGAGTAAAAGATCCTTGGCCTCGACCTGAGAGCCGGGTTGCACATTGAGGCTTTTGATGGTGCCATCTTTATCAGTATAAATAGGCGTTTCCATCTTCATAGCTTCTATGGTCACCAACAAATCACCACTGGTGACATGCTGACCTTTCTGCACAGCAACAGACGCAACAACACCAGGAACTGGTACTGGCACGTGGTTGGCGTTACCCTTTTCGGCCTTGGGATGGCTAACCACTGTCGCGGAGGCAGTTTTGTCTTCGATCCTGACTGAACGTGGTTGACCGTTGAGCTCGAAGAATACTTTGACCATGCCTTCGTCATCGACCTCGCCCATCGCTACACAGCGGATGTTTAGGGTCTTACCCTTTTCCAAATCGACAGTGGTTTCCTGCCCAGGTTCCATGCCGTAAAAAAAAACTGGGGTGGGGAGCACTTCCACCGGGCCGTATTGGCGGTGGTGGTTGGCATAATCGACATAGACCTTGGGATACATTAAATACGATTGCAGTTCTTCATTCGTGACACGGCGTTCGACCTTCTTTTCGGCCTCTGCCTTTACAGCATCGAGGTCTGCGGGCAGCACCGATGCACCGGGACGACCAGTGATGGGCTGACTTCCCTTAAGCACCTTGTTTTGCAGCGCTTTTGGAAATCCCCCCGGTGGCTGACCGAGGTCACCGCGAAATAAGGAGACGACAGAATCAGGAAACGATATTTCTCGGTTAGGGTCTTCGACCTCTGCGCGTGAGAGGTCCGCTGCGACCATCGACAACGCCATATCACCAACCACTTTGGAAGACGGCGTGACTTTCACTATGTCACCAAACATCTGGTTGACCTTGGCATAGGCTTCCGCAACCTCATGCCAGCGTTCTTCAAGCCCCATCGAACGCGCCTGTTCTTTTAGATTAGTGAATTGCCCGCCGGGCATCTCGTGCAAATAAACTTCCGACGCACCAAAGCGTAGATCGCTCTCAAAACCCAAATAGTCTTTGCGCACAAATTCCCAGTAGTTAGAAAACTGCCGGATAATCGCCGGATCTAAACCGCTATCTCTGTCTGTGTCACGCAACGCTTCGACGATGGAGCCAAGGTTGGGCTGCGATGTGAGGCCAGAAAAACTGTCCATAGCAGCGTCGATAACGTCAACTCCGGCCTCTGTCGCTGCTAATACACTTGCCGCTGCAATGCCAGAGGTGTCGTGAGTGTGAAAATGAACAGGAAGGTCCGTCTCCGCCTTGACCGCTTCGACCAACATTTTAATCGCCGCAGGCTTACACAGGCCAGCCATATCCTTAAGACCTATAATGTGACAACCCGTACCTTTGAGTTCGCGCGCCATTTTGACGTAATAGTCCAGATCATACTTCGGACGTCTGTGGTCAAGCAGATCGCCCGTGTAACATATGGCACCTTCCAACAGCTTGCCGCTTTCGAGCACCGCGTCCATGGCGGCATGCATGTTTTCCACCCAGTTGAGGCTATCAAATACGCGGAACACATCAATGCCACTGTCTGCGGCCTGTTTCACGAACGCCTGCACCACGTTGTCAGGATAGTTGGCATATCCCACACCGTTTGCCCCACGTAGCAACATCTGCAGCAAAACATTCGGGATGTGTTTGCGCAGATGACGCAAACGGTCCCAGGGACATTCCTTCAAAAATCGCATGGACACATCAAAGGTGGCCCCGCCCCAGCATTCCACGCTGAACAAATTAGGGAGCAGATGCGCGTAGCTATCGGCTACCTGGACCATGTCGTAGGTCCGCATGCGCGTCGCCAGCAAGGATTGATGTCCATCGCGCATGGTGGTGTCGGTGATCAGGGCGCGAGATTGGTCTTTCATCCACCGGGTAAAGCCCTCGGTCCCCAGTTCATCCAGTAAATCCCGTGTGCCTTTGGGGCGCGCGTCCGAGTGATGGACCGGAACCTTCGGCAACGGATGGGGTTCCGGTACTTTGCGTCCAGAAACCTCCGGATTGCCGTTAACTATCACTTCGCCAATAAAATTTAACAACCGCGTAGCGCGATCACGACGTTTTGGGAAATGGAACAGTTCCGGAGAATCGTCGATAAAACGCGTGGTGTAGCTGGCGTCTTTGAATGTCGGATGATTGATAAGGTTTTCGACAAATACCAAGTTAGTCGCCACGCCACGAATGCGGAACTCACGCAGCGCACGATCCATGCGCGCACGTGCTTCTTCGGGGGTGGGGCCGCGACAGGTGATCTTTTCCAACAGGCTGTCATAGTATGGTGTAATTACTGCTCCAGTATAAGCCGTCCCACCATCCAGGCGCACGCCGAACCCGGTAGCGCCCCTGTACACATTAATGCGACCATAATCGGGGGTGAAGTTTTGTTCTGGGTCTTCTGTCGTGATCCGACACTGCATGGCGTGGCACAGTAAGCGGATGTCAGCTTGCGCCGGCACACCAGTTTCGTCCGCCTGTCCGATACGCCCACCACCACTAATAAGAATTTGCGCCTTAACGATATCAATGCCGGTAACTTCTTCGGTGACCGTGTGTTCCACTTGGATACGCGGATTCACTTCGATGAAGTAAAATTCATCCGTATCTGCATCCATAAGGAACTCTGCCGTACCTGCACATTCGTATCCGGCCGTACGCGCGAGACGCAGCGCGGCTTCACACAGGTCGCGGCGTTGTTCATCATCGAGATACTGCGCGGGAGCGCGTTCAACGACCTTTTGGTTGCGCCGCTGTACCGTGCAATCGCGCTCAAACAAATGCACTACATTGCCATGTTTGTCGCCCAGAAGTTGGACCTCCACATGGCGCGCACGACGTACCAGTTTTTCTAGATAAATCTCACCGTTACCAAACGCGCTTTCGGCTTCGCGCCGTCCTGCATCGACTTCACGTTCAAGTTCGTCTTCCGCTTCGATGACGCGCATACCGCGACCTCCGCCGCCCCACGAGGCTTTCAACATCACCGGATAGCCAATTTCTGACGCCAATTTTTTGATTGAGGTGATGTCTTCTGGCAAAGGCCCCGTCGCGGGCATCACCGGAGTACCGGATCTGACGGCCATATCGCGGGCGGAAATTTTATTACCGAGTGAACGCATCACATCGGGGCCTGGACCAACAAAGGTTATGCCGTTCTCAGCACAGGCTTCTGCAAACTCGGGATTTTCGGAAAGAAAACCGTATCCGGGATGGATTGCGTCACAATCGGCCTGCTTGGCAACGCGGATCATTTCTTCGATGTTCAGGTATGCTTTAACTGGGCCAAGACCCTCACCAATGCGATAGCTTTCGTCGGCTTTGAAGCGATGCAGTGACAACTTGTCTTCTTCTGCATAGACGGCAACCGTCATAATGCCCAGTTCGTTTGCCGCACGGAATACACGGATAGCGATTTCGCCGCGGTTCCCGACCAGGATTTTGCGAAATTTCTTAAATATAGCCATAGCTTTTTAGCGTCATTATTTATCCGTCATAAAAACATTTGGGCAATCGCTCCCGGACCATTGGGTCAATCTGAAAGTGGGTCTTTCGATCGTTAACGGTCCGTGCGCTCGAGGCGGCGCTCGGCTCTGACTTCGCGCTCTTGGTGTTTGATGTTTTCGCGCAGCTTTTTGTCGACGAAATCCAGGTGGCGTTTGGCCTCGGCGCGGGCCGCGTCGGCCTCGCCGGCGACGACGGCTTCATAGATAGCCTGGTGCTGCTCCCTTAGGGCAGCATGATCCTCTTCTCGGCGACGCACGCTTTCAATATTGAAGGATATGTCGGCGCGAAGCAGCTCGATCATGCTCCGCATGATATGCGCGAGTGCCATGTTGTGAGACGCTTCGCCTAACACCAGGTGAAACGCCACGTCCGCTTCAACCTCACTCTCATGGTCGAATTCGCGGGCCGTATAGATGTCCTCGAGCTTGGAAAAACGTTTCTGGATCAATGCCAAATCGGCGCTTGTCCGCCGCTCGGCCGCGCAACCGGTAGCCGCCACCTCGAGAATGCTTCGCATTTCAAGAACGTCGAACTTTGCATCCGGGTGCTCACGCATAAGGTTGATCAGAGGATCAACCATCATCGGACTTACAAGGCTTTGCACGTAGGTACCACCGCCGCGCTGCGATTTAAGCAGTCCTCGCGCCTCGAGCACGACGATTGCTTCGCGCAACGACGGCCGGGAAACTTCCATCTCGTCGGCCAGCTCTCTCTCAGATGGTAACTTTTCGCCCGGTTCCAATCCGCCCTCAAGAATCAGTAGTTCCAGTTGGGCAGCGATCGATTCCGAGATTTTGGAAACCTTGATGGGTCGGAATTTGCGCATCAATTAAAAACAATCTGTTGCTGGTAAAATTATCAGACCACTTATCCATATCTGTACTTTCTCCATAGCTCAAGCAAAAAGGCAAAAAATTCGATCAAGATTCTTAGCGCTTGACTCTTTTCTCACGGGATTTTATTGATATTCTAGTTGGTTAAATATTTTTACCATTTATTGGTCATACTATCTGACCAATATACCATCAAATAAAGCTTCCAGTATGGCAGCTACGTAACGACTAGGTGACGCTCGGGTACGCCACGCCTCCTTGTCCCTGACGCAGTACCAATTCTTGGCGTGGCCTGTTTAGTTTTTAGCCAGTCGGGGTTTGAAGTTCCACGACGAACCCATGACCACTTTGAATAAGTCGCAATTTCTACGTTGCGATATCCAAGAGGAGAAATCGACGTGAGAAAGATTTTATTATCCACCCTAGTGGCATCGGCCATGGTGTTGGCCACCGGGGCCGCACATGCAGAAAAGAAAATACTACTCAAAGTGCCTGTTTGGTTTCCAACATCTCTACCTGCGCTTGGTACGTCACCAGCATGGGTCGCCAAACACGTTAACGCCATCGGCGGAAATCTTAAGATAAAGGTTTATGAGCCTAAAAAATTGGTTCCGCCTAAGGAAATGCTAGAAGCTGTCTCAAAGGGACAGGTAAATGCTGGATATACAACGCCAGGTTACAACACAGGTAAACTGGGCGACAAAGGAGCAATCTTCTCTGCCGTTCCTTTCGGCCCCGATGCACCTGAGTTCTTAGCTTGGGTCTACTATGGTAACGGGCGAAAGTTATGGCAGAAGACATATGATGATGCCGGCTTTAATGTTCAGTCTGTTCCCTGTGGCATTATTGCGCCTGAGACTTCTGGCTGGTTCAAAAAAGAAATTAAAACAGTTGCTGATCTAAAGGGATTGCGTATGCGGTTCTTCGGTCTTGGTGCGCGCGTTATGGAAAAATTGGGTGTATCTACTTCTCAACTTCCCGGTGGTGAAATCGTACCGGCTCTACAAAAAGGTGCCATTGACGCAACTGAATTTTCTATGCCCGCAATTGATAAGAGATTGGGCATAAACAAAATTCTGAAGTTCAATTACTATCCTGGATGGCATCAGCCTGCCACTTTGTTCGACTTGATTATCAACAAGGATACCTGGAACAAAGATATGAGTGAGGGGCAGCGGACAATTATCGAGTTAGCTTGCAAAGCAGTTATGACGGACGGACTGGCGATGGGTGAATCAATGCAGTTCGATACGATGAAAGATAATGTTAAAGCAGGCACTCAGAACAAGTATTGGTCACCTGAAATGTTAAATACGTTCTCAGCGAAATGGGACGAAGTGGTTGCGGATGCAATCAAGAAAGATCCTGGTTTTAAGGTGATTTGGGATGATCTTCAAACATTCCGGGCCAACTATAAAATCTGGAACACATGGGCCTACTTACCACGCCCTGGAACAGTGCGTGTGAAGTAAGAACTCTTAGGCTTTTGTCTATCTAGAAACACACGGCAGGATAGGATCCTGCCGTGTGTTCCCTAGATTTCTAGAAGAAAGAAATACGGCAGAGGTGTGGTTGCTATGTCCCAAGTTATAAGCACACAAACTCATCACGTACCAATCGTCACATTCCTTAACGGAATTGTGCGGCGTGTCGTCGAGGCCGTCGCATGGCTTAATGTAGCTTTGATCTTCCTCATCATAATCACGGTCATATTGCGCTACGGTTTCCACCGCAACCAGCTATGGCTCGACTGGCCATTAGTGCCAATGGAAGAATTAATGTGGCACCTTTACTCTGTGCCGGTCATGTTTGGTTTAGCGTATGCAATTGCTAATGATAGTCATATTCGAATTGACCTTCTCCGTGGGCACATGTCGAAACAGCTTCAGCACATATTCGAAATTCTTGGCATTCTTCTACTTTTGTTACCGTGTCTAGTGATCTTGCTTGATTTTGGTTTTGATTATGCAATGTATGCCTTTAATCTTCAGGAATCTTCCCAAAGCACGATGGGTTTACCCTATCGCTGGATCATCAAGTCGGTAATTCCACTGGCAATGTTACTAATGATAATTGCCTCGATTGCCCGTCTGATAGAGGACTCGGTCTTGCTTCTACACTATGGCAAAGAACCGCAGGAAACTGAAAAACGCGTACATCCGCTCGATCTAATGGCAATTCGACTATTCAAACCACTGTCAAAGGATGTCCTCGGCCGTGATTTCCTGGAATTTCGTAGCACCGTGGACGGCGTTTGTGCCCATTACGCCGCGCTGAGAGCGACAGATGC
>PVBE010649268.1_pt1 | contig 14083 bp, 16 predicted proteins | sample 1631181 | NCBI WGS metagenome assembly PVBE01 (sample SAMN08397723, study PRJNA350692) | Marine metagenome, whole genome shotgun sequencing project. | isolation source: water | place: Pacific Ocean | collected 2012-04
ATGCTCAAGGACGTGAATCATTAAGACTTCTTCTATGGAGTCGTTATCCCATTCCCACGGAAGTTCTTCCAGATCTTTCAATATGTCGGGAGCGCCGTATTTGTCTACATTGATGAAGCCTGGGAGGAGTTTATTTCCGCACCCCAAGTGTAGCTTTGCCACGTCGATTCCCATTCCACTGCTTTACAAGTATCGGTGCTGCCAGTGATTTGGCAAAGCATTCGTAATTCCACCGCTGCTGTCCCGTTGGAGCCACTCCAATAGCCACCCAGCCCATCGCCCTGAATTTCCCAGCTCTTCCCAAGACTTTCTTCTGCCGCCCAGCGGAGGTAGTGGGTCCAGAACTAGTGGGCTGTCGCTTGGTCAAACGCCAAGCCTATGGAAGCCTGCACTGGGGCGTGATTGTGGAAATGGAGGCGTATTCGCAGGATGAGCCTGCCTGCCACGGCTATCGCAAACGATCACCGCAGAACGAGACGCTGTTTGGAGAGCCCGGTCGTTTCTACGTGTATGTGAGCTACGGCATTCATAACTGCGTGGAGCGAGCCCAGGGGTCAAGTAGCACGAGCTGGGCTTGAGATGTCAGCGGTAGCTCAGGGCTCCCAGCCAAGCGCCAAGTCACTTCCAGAAAAATTCCTACATTTTTCGTCTAGAGGATTCCCCCAGCTACGAAGGGCTACAAGACGAGTTTTCTGGCTTGGCTTGGTCAGTGGTGCAACCCTAGCCCTGTTGTCAGCCGCGGCGGCAGCAGCTTGAGGAAACCACCTTCCCTCAGCAACAACAACGGCAGCCTGCAGGTGCGTGTGCGCTAGGTAGGTAGAGGATCAATACTGCTGGTATGACTTTTCTTCCACGAAGGCTGAGCCATAGGTGGTGTTGATTTCTTTTTTAATGACTGAGCGACGATCATTTTGTTGATAGACCGATCGTGCTAGGCGAATGAAGGTCTTGCCAAAGTCCTTCTGCTCTTCCTTGCCACGAATAGCATCTTCTATTTGCCAGAGGTCTTGATTGACTTCCTTGAGGCGCTGGATGAACGTGGGATCAATGACTAGCTGAAGATTGTTGAGTGTAGTTTCTAGTGCTGCTAGCTCTTTTTTGACATTCTCTAGAGCTGATCCTTGAAGGTTCTTAGTCTTGATCTGGAGGATTGTGATTTTGTCAATGAGTTCGCCTAAAGAAATCGGGGCGAGAATATCTTGGTTCATCTGTGCCTTGGGTGCTGGTGTAGAAGCTGTAGGTAGTTTGTTTTCTGGAGGAGGTGGTGGTTCAGCCTAAGTAGCCATTGAACTATCCCCAAATTTCTGCTGGAGCTCTTCTGCAACCCGCTCTAATACCTGATCCCAGTTGCCCAGCTCTTTCTGACGGAATAGGCGCATAGAGGGATACCAAAAGGTGGTCTCGCCTTCTAAGCCCCAACGCCAATCAGGAACTTTATGGAGCAGCAACCAGGTGGTTTTTCCCAATCCCCCTGCCAGGTGAGCCACAGAGGTGTCGCTGGTGATGACTAGATCGCAGTTGTCAATGATGGCAGCGGTTTCTAGGAAGTTCGAGGCTTCGTGTACCTGAGACTGACAACTGACAAAACGATCCCTGAAAGAACAGGTCTCCAGCTGCTCACTGCCAAAGCCCTTTTGCAGTGAGAGGAAGGATATTTGGCTGCTTCTAGTAATTGGAGCAAAGGCCTCCAGTGCCAATGAACGCCCCCGAAGTCCTGTTACCTCGATTTTTGGATTGCCTTGCCAGTTGACGCCGATGATGGGTCGTTGTTCTGTAGCGAGGATATCTGCCCATTTTGCCTTGAGTTTGTCTGTGGTCTTGATATAAGGCTCTGTGATAATCGGGTTCTGCGGACTGACGTCTAAATGTCTGGGGACTGATAGAAGGGGTATCCACTGACATTCAGTAACCTCATTTGCTTGTTGAGGAGTAAGTGGTGATGGGTCAACACCTGAGTTCTTGATGAGGTTGTGTAGCTTTGGCTGAGCGCACAATGAAACGGATATTCCCTTATTTCGTAGGGCGATGGCATAACGCAAAAATTGCAGGGTGTCGCCAAGACCTTGTTCAGTCACTAAGAGCAGTTGGCTTTGTTCCTTTAGTGTTTTCCCATTCCATGTTTTGCATTTTGGTGATGAGTGAGATTTCATGGGAGCCTTTTCTTTCTTGGTTCGCCATTCGTATTTCTCCCAGCCGTTTTTGTAGTCGCCGCCAAGAAGCATTGTTAGCGATAAGTTCCAGTGAGCGTCTGGGAAGTTGGGCTTGAGTTGAAGAGCAGTGTTTTAGGAGGTAATGGCGCTTTGAAGGTCTCCTTTTATCTTGAGAAGAACTCCCAAGTTTCCATAGACAATGTGATTATTTGATCTTGCTTTAATCAGGTCTCTATAAATCACCTCTGCTTCTTGCAGCTTGCCCTTGTTGATTAGTGCAAGTGCTTGTTGCTCCTTTGCGTCGTGAGTAGCAGAGGCTTTTGAGGCAGTTTGCCTTTGGGTTGGGGCTGGCTTGGCGGCTGAGAACCCACTGCCTCCCTTTTTGGTCTTCCCCACCACAATCCAGGGCTGCGCCCCACTCTACGAAAGCCACCCCCGCCCAAGCCATTCCCATAGCCACCCAACTCATTACCTCAAATTTCCTAGCACTGCCCCACGCCTTCTTTTGCCGCCCTGCAGAAATTGTTGGACCTGAATTGATTGGATGTTTATTAGTGAAACGCCAACCTTCAGGTGAGTTGTTGTGGGGCGTGATTGTGGAGACGGAGGCGTATTCCCAGGATGAGCCTGCCTGCCATGGCTACCGCAGACGCTCACCGCAAAACGAAACGCTGTTTGGTGAGCCAGGGTGTTTCTATGTGTATGTGAGCTACGGCATTCACCACTGCGTGAATGTGGCCACCGATCGTGCCGAATGGGCCAATGGTGTTTTGTTGAGGGCAATTGCGCTGCCGGACGAACCGGAACGCGTCGCGGCGGGTCCCGCTTTATTGGCGCGTCGTTTTGGTTTGGATCGCTCCCATGACAGAGCAGCCGTCACAGGAGAGAATGACGTGTGGCTGGCACCTAGGCCGGCTGCTTTCGGTACGCCAACGATTGTGAGCACAACCAGGATCGGAATCTCTCAAGGACAAGACATTCCTTGGCGTTGGTATCTCAAGAACTGTCGCAGTATTAGTCGCCGTGCCAAGGGAGATCGCACGCCGCCTTTGCAACAAGCCTGGGCTCCTGTTGCCAGTGATTGCCAATGAGCGGCTGGTCCCATCGACACATCCTTGATCTGGCCAGCTTCTCCCTTGAGGATTACACCTCTGTTCTGGAGCTAGCGCATCGCTTCCGCTCCATGCCAGTCACGGGTGCACGCAAGTTGCCGGCGTTGCAGGGGCGTTTGGTGGCAACTTTGTTTTTTGAGCCCAGTACGCGCACCCGAAGCAGCTTTGAGTTGGCGGCCCGTCGTCTTTCGGCTGATGTGCAGAGTTTCACTCCAGCTAGCAGTTCACTCAGCAAGGGAGAGACTTTGCTTGATACAGCACGCACCTATGTCGCAATGGGCGCTGATGTGCTGGTGGTGCGTCATGGCTCGACCAGTGTTCCCGAACAACTTGCGTGTGCTTTAGATCGTTCAGGCGAACGCACGGCCGTGCTCAATGGTGGCGATGGTCTGCATAGCCATCCCAGCCAGGGATTGCTTGACCTCTATACACTTGCTCATCATTTTGATCCGGATCACCCTCTGCCTGAAGCCATACAAGGCCGAAGGATCGTGATCGTTGGAGACGTTCTCCATTCGCGCGTGGCGCGATCCAATCTTTGGGCACTCACTGCCTGCGGTGCTGATGTTGTGTTGTGTGGTCCGCCGAGCCTGGTTCCTCAAGATTTTGTCGCTTTTGTCGAGGCGCCACCTCCTGGTCAGGCTCATGACCCTGTTCAATATCGTGGTTGTGTGGAGGTGGTGCGAACCCTTGAGGAGGCGCTGCCTGGTGCGGATGCGGTGATGACTTTGAGGTTGCAGAAGGAAAGGATGCATCAGCATTTGCTTACTGATCTAAACCGCTTTCATCGTGATTATGGGCTCACCCACGAGCGCCTGAAGTTATGCGGGAAGCCTGTACCTCTGCTCCATCCTGGGCCTGTGAACAGAGGGGTTGAGTTGGGTGGATCATTACTGGATGATCACTCCATCAGTCTTGTCGAAGAGCAGGTGCGCAATGGCATTCCTATCCGCATGGCCTTGCTTTATTTGATGGCAGCTGTTGAGTCTTCCCCAGAACCTTCCTTAGAAGCCATCGGCTGAGGAGCTATGCCTGCGATCTGAGTGCTGTAGTACTTCATGGCGGCTTGTAGTGCTGCGTCCGGTGCTGCGATTGAGGGGCCTAAACCAGGCTGCATTGGGAAATGAGCATCTGGGGCATCAATGTCGATGTGCTGGCTGGGCATTCCCGTGAGCAGCATCGATGAGCGTTGTTGAGACACCACGGCTACTAACCACTTAAAAAGCAGCGTGATGCGGTTTTCCGGGTTGGGCATGAAGGCCAAGTGGGCAAGAGCCCAGCACATCCAGCCAATCCCTCCTGAGAATTTGAAGCCACGCAGATCTGCCACCGCTGCTACACGATCAAGAACCGCCATGCTGCCGAAATCAAACCAGTTGAATGTTGGCCGGGATGACCCGCTCACTAGTGCAGCGATGTCTTTGCCCACAAATCCGCCTGCTTGGGTGGCTGGGCCGGCCATGCCAGGTAGGGGGCTCTGATTGGTTGTGTGCCGATAGGAGCAGAGGTCTCCGACGACTCGGATTTCGGGATGGCCGGCAACGGAGAAATCTGGTTCCACAACGATTCGCCCCCCCTTGTCGAGTTCACAACCGATCGAGTCGGCCAAATTGCGGCCGAGGTGCGAAGGGCGCACGCCAGCGGTCCAGATCACTGTTGCGGCCTGAAGACACTGCTCCCCATTCGGGGTGCTAATCATTACCTCGCCGGGTTGCATGGACTGCACCCTGCCTTTGAAAACCATTTCTACACCTAGTGACTCGAGAGTCGTGCGGGCTGATTTCGACAACATTTCAGGCATGGCGCGCAGCAGCCTTTCGCCAGGATCAACCAAGTAGATCTTGGTTTGGTCCGGATTGAGTTGTTTGAATTCACGGCGCATGGCATTGCGCATTAACTCAGATACGGCCCCTGCCATCTCACAGCCAGTGGGCCCTGCACCCACAATCACGACGCTCTGTAGGAATTGACGGGCGTTGGGGTCGGGTGTTTGTTCGGCCTGCTCCATCGCCATCAGGAGTCGACGCCGGATTTCTTCGGCGTGCTCAAGGATTTTCATCGGTGGAGCAAAGCTGCGCCATTCCTCATGCCCGAAGTAGGTGCTGCCAGAGCCGGTAGCGAGCACGAGGTAGTCGTAACTCAAGCTTTTGTTATTGAAAACGATCTGTTTGTCTTGCGGATTGAGCTGGGTGACTTCACCGAGCAGAACTTGCACATTGAATTGCCTGCCAACCAATTGGCGTAGGGGGGTGGCAACATCTCCTTTGGAGACAAGGCCTGTAGCGACTTGGTAGAGGAGGGGTTGGAAGAGGTTGAAATTTCTTTTGTCGATCAGAGTGACGCGCACCTCTGTATTGGCGAGAGCTTTGCAAGCACGCACTCCTGCAAACCCACCACCAATAATCACAACATGGGGTGCACGGCGCAGGCGTTCTTCTGGTGGCTCTAATTCGAGGAAGAAGTGGTCTTTGCCCATGCCCCCTCTGATGATGGTTTTGCTTGACGGATATGGAGAATGTTGGCAATTTCCTTTGAGGTCATGCTTCTCACTTAGATCACAACAACTTGAAGCCTTCTAGGAGCAGGCCGTAAAGCAGACCAATCCTTGCCATGTCTAATAATTGACGTGCCAGAACGGCTCGCTTGGGAGCAGGCCACTGGCGCCGTAATCGCACCATCACTTCCCAAATCACTACAGTGAGAAGGGCTCCGATGGGGTCCATGAGGTCTAAAGCACCACTGATCGTTCCAACCGAGCTGCCTAACAGAAAGGTTATTAATAAAACGATCACAAACAATGAGCTTCTCCGCCATGGGTTCACAGCCCAAAATTCCAGTCGCTCTCCTGCTTGACCAACACTGCGTTGAAAGCGAGTGAACTGAAACTGTTGGGGCATAAGTAAAAACTGGCAGGGTTGGATTGAGTTGAACCCCATCACCCAACCTGGAATCCTGCCAGACCCTTTTTCAACACTTGTGGCCTATGTGTCTTCATTCTCTCCAATAGTTAGTGGATTTGAATAAAAAAGCTTGCTAGGCAGGGTTTGGCAAGTGATCTGGGCGATTAACTGGCTTCGGCTTTGGCTTTACGCGATGACTTGCCTTCGAGTAGCTCAAGCAGAGCCTCCATCTGTGCCATGACTCCACGCACCTCACCTGCTTCGGGGAGAAGGCCATCTTCCATGACTCCTTGGTGCATTTCTCGTAGCTCTTGGCGGATGTAGCGAAGATGACTCACTACCTGTTCACGTTTTGATTGCGACATTGAGGACCAGATCCTTCTTCACTCTCTTTTAACGCATGGACTGTCAAAGAGTGCTTGCGCCCGCATGTCAGATTTCCTGCAAGGGCAATTAAGGCAAATGTGAGTAGGGCTGAAGGACGTGTTATCACGGTCATCATGACAAGACCTGCCAGTCCAATCAGGATCTGATGTTTGTGCTTACGGATACTTCGAAGAGGAAACTCCATGGCCTTAGGACTTGTCTAAGCGGATTTGCATATGACAAGCCTCTATATAGCAATCGATCTCGTTGAGACCTGAATGGAGAATAGGGGATTCGAACCCCTGACCTCTGCGGTGCGATCACAGCGCTCTACCAACTGAGCTAATTCCCCAGCGGCAGGAACCTAGCGTCCAGGCAGAATGGAGCTGCTCCTTGCTTGAGCAAACTCCATGCGGAACTCCAAGGTGCTTTCCATGGATATTGCTGCTGCGATTACTCCAGAACGTCTTGAGGCCTTTGATGATGAGGCAACTGCGTTACTTGCTAGGCGTCTTGAAGATGACGATTACCCCACGCCCTTTGCCGGGTTGGGCGATTGGCATCTATTGAGGGCTTTGGCGATTCATCGCCCTGAGCTGACAGCTCCATACGTGCATCTGATCGATCAGGAACCCTTCGATGAAGATTGAGGCGGCACGCCCTCTTATGGGTCGCCGTCTGCTTGTAGCAGTCACTGGCAGTATCGCGGCTGTTAAAACACCATTGCTGGTGAGTGCTCTGATCAAGGCCGGCGCTGAGGTGCGCTGTCTTGTGACGCCTAGTGCTGCTCGTCTAGTCAGCCCTGTTGCTCTGGCCAGTCTTAGTAGGCATCGCTGCTACCAGGATGAGGATCAATGGAATTCGAGCGAGCCTCGTCCTTTACATGTGGCCCTGGCTGAATGGGCTGAGCTTGTCATTGTCGCTCCTTTAAGTGCAACGAGTCTTGCCCGCTGGACGCAGGGGCTTGCAGAGGGGCTTCTGGCAAGTTTGTTGCTGGCCTGTGAACGGCCGGTGCTTGCAGCGGCAGCAATGAACACTGCCATGTGGTCCAACCCTGCCGTGAGGCGGAACTGGCAAGAGTTGCAGACTGATCCACGCGTGCTGCCATTGGCACCTGAATCTGGGCTGCTGGCCTGTGATCGGATCGGGGATGGCCGCATGGCCGATCCGAAGTTGATTGAGCTGGCTGTGGTGAGTGGGCTTTTGCAGGCTGATGAGACAGGCAGGCTGCAACGCGATTGGCTAGGGCGAAGGTTGTTGGTGACCGCTGGATCGACAGTGGAGGTTTTGGATCCAGCCAGGCTGTTGATCAATCGCAGCAGCGGCCGTATGGGGGTGTTGCTGGCGCAGGCAGCTCGGCTACGCGGTGCCCAGGTGGATTTGGTGCATGGTCCTTTGAAACTACCTGTTGCTTGGTTGGAGGGGTTGGCGGCCTATCCAGTGACCAGCGCAGATGAGATGCAGGACATGCTGGCGCAGCTGCAGTCCAAAGCAGATGCTGTGGCGATGGCGGCGGCGGTTGCGGACGTACGTCGGGTTAACCGTGCTCAGACTGAGAAACTTTCGAAGGATTGCTTGCTTCAGTCTTTTTCTCAGGGCTGGGAGCAAGTCCCTGACCTTCTAGCCGAGCTCGTTTTAAGGCGACCAGTTGGTCAGGTTCTGCTTGGTTTTGCTGCACTAACTGGTAATGAAGCTCAGATTCAGCAGCTTGGTGAGGAAAAGCGTCTTCGCAAAGGCTGTGATCTGCTGATGGCGAATCCGATTGATCGCCCTGGTCAGGGTTTTGAGGAGGATTTCAATGGTGGTTGGTTGCTTGCTGCCGGTGGCAGCGTCCGTTCTTTACCTGTTACGTCCAAGTTGGCATTGGCGCATCAGTTGCTTGATGCCATTTTGGAGGTTCAGGTCGTGATTTCGACGCCATCTTGACCAAGTAGATCGATGAAAGTGCGCAGTTGCAGCCTTGGGATATATGGCCAGCCTCCGCTTTTCTCCATGGTCTGAAGCAGGGTATAAAGGTCTTGACGGTCTTCCGGCAAGCTTTGGCGAAAGGGACCTTCCTGGATATCGCGATGGATCGTTTCAATCTCCCGCAGTAATGCCAGCAGGGTGTCTGCCTGTTTGAGCTCATCGGCCACCTCTCGTAGTTCAGCTATCAGTGGGGCTATACGGCCTTTTATGGCGTCTTCGTTGTGGGTGGTCACTGAGCTCGGTAAGCGACGGGTTGTTGAGAGGTGCAAGAGGCTAGCCGTAACGCCTATTTGTGCCCTGTAGGATCCAAACGATCAATTTGGGCGGTTCATCCCGCAGTTATCTGGCCTTTCGGCTTCTTCCCATGCTGTTTCGTCCTTTGCTGGCCCTGGTGCTGGCTTTCTGTCTCACCTTTGTAGCTGCCCCAAGCAGTGTGTCCGCCGCAATCACAGATGGCGCGGGCAATAGCGATTTCGTTGTTGGCAATGAACGCGCTAATGCACGTTTTGGCAACATCGTTAATACCGGTAGAGCAAACGATTGCCCAACCATCGCCGCTGGTTCAAGTGGATCCATCAGCATTGGTTCTGGCGATACTCTCAGCGACATCTGCTTGCAACCCACTGAGGTGTTTGTGAAGGTTTCGCCTACAAAGCGTAAAAAAGCTGATTTCGCTAAAACAAAGATCATCAGCCCATCCAATAACACCACAATTGAGCAGGTTTTCGGAGACATTTCTGGTTCTGGCGCCTTCGCTGAAAAAGGTGGCATTGATTTTTCGCTAATCACCGTTCTCGCTCCTAATGGTGAGGAAGTGCCTTTTGTCTTCTCCGCTAAAGACATGCAGGTGGATTCAAACAGTTCTTCAATCTCGGTTGGTACTGAGTTCAAAGGCACAACAAGGACACCTAGTTACCGCACTAGTAACTTCCTTGATCCCAAAAGTCGTGCTTTGACTACAGGTGTTGACTATGCCCAAGGCCTCGTTGCATTGGGTGGTGATGACAAGGATCTCCAGGCTGAAAACGTCAAGCGCTATATCGATGACAAGGGTCAAATCACCCTCTCTGTCGATAGTGTTGACGCTGGCTCTAATGAATTTGCTGGCACCTTCGTCGCACTCCAGTCTGCTGATACAGACATGGGTTCTAAGGAAGCTCGTGATCTCAAGATCTCTGGGGTCCTCTATGGCCGTAAGGGCTGATCAGAACACTTCTCATCGTCCCCAAGTCCAATCCAACTGAATACTTTTTCAAGGGGTCCTAAGGGCCCCTTTTTTTTGAGCATGGTTTAGTCGGGCCTGTTCTTAGCTGATAAGAACCATCCGTCTGGGAGAATCTCCCGGCATCCCAAGGCTTGTCATGATTGACAGTCCCTCTGCATCTGCCCAGTCTCCCGGCGTGATCGCCCCCTATGGAGGGAAACTGGTGGATTTGATGGTGGCTACTGATCAGCAGGAAGCTGTCAAGGCCAGTGCAAACCATGTGTTGGAGTGCTCCGATCGCAATGCTTGCGACCTGGAGTTGCTTGTCGTTGGAGGCTTTTCGCCTGAGCGGGGCTTTATGCATCAGGGTGATTACGACGCTGTTGTTTCAGGCCAGCGCACTCTTTCCGGCTATCTTTTCGGCCTGCCAATCGTGATGGATACCGATCGAGAGGATGTAGCGATCGGTGATCGGGTGTTGCTGAGTTACAAGGGTCAGGATTTGGCAGTTCTTCAAGTAGAAGACAAATGGGAGCCCGACAAGGTGGTGGAAGCCAAAGGTTGCTATGGCACCACCTCCTTGGAACATCCCGCTGTGCGCATGATTGCCACTGAACGCAAGCGCTTTTATCTCGGGGGCACCTTGCAGGGTTTGGAGTTGCCCAAGCGTATTTTCCCTTGCAAGAGCCCTGCTCAGGTTCGGGCGGAACTTCCTGCCGGGGAGGACGTTGTTGCCTTTCAGTGTCGCAATCCCATTCATCGCGCTCACTACGAGTTGTTTACGAGGGCCTTGCATGCCAGCAATGTGAGCGAGAACGCTGTTGTGCTAGTGCATCCCACCTGTGGACCAACTCAGCAGGATGATATCCCTGGCGAAGTACGTTTTCAGACCTATGAGCGGTTGGCTGCTGAGGTAGATAATCCCCGCATTCGCTGGGCCTATCTTCCCTATGCCATGCATATGGCAGGTCCTCGCGAAGCCCTGCAACACATGATTATTCGCCGCAATTATGGATGTACCCATTTCATCATCGGTCGTGATATGGCCGGATGTAAGTCCTCCCTTAGCGGCGATGACTTCTATGGCCCTTACGACGCGCAGAACTTTGCACAGGAATGTGCAGGAGAGCTAGCAATGGAAACGGTCCCCTCGTTGAATCTTGTTTTCACTGAAGAGGAGGGCTACGTCACTGCCGAGCATGCCGAGGCTCGTGGATTACATGTCAAGAAGCTCAGCGGTACGCAGTTTCGCAAGATGTTGAGAAGTGGCGAGGAGATCCCTGAGTGGTTCGCCTTCCGTAGCGTGGTTGAGGTGCTGCGAGCCACGTGATTCCCTAAGCCCGAATAACATTCTTTCATTACAGGCAGGAGAATCTTGGATAAACGCTGGCGCAACGTAGGTCTTTACGTTCTTCTGGTGGTCGTGGTTGTCGTGGTCGGCACGGCCTTCCTCGGCAAACCTGGCACGACTGAGCGGGAGACTCTCCGCTACAGCGAATTCGTTGAAGCAGTTCAGGACAACCAAGTGAGTCGTGTGCTGATCTCCCCCGACCAGGCCACCGCTCAGGTTGTTGAAAGCGATGGTCGACGCGCGGATGTCAACCTTGCCCCTGACAAGGACCTTTTGAAGTTGTTAACGGATCACAACGTTGATATTGCTGTTCAACCAACCCGCCAGGCAGGTGCTTGGCAACAGGCCGCCGGAAGTTTGATTTTTCCCTTGTTGTTATTGGGTGGACTTTTCTTTCTCTTCCGACGTTCTCAGAGTGGTGGCGGCGGTGGCAACCCTGCCATGAATTTTGGCAAGAGCAAGGCCAGAGTTCAGATGGAGCCGTCCACTCAGGTCACCTTTAGTGATGTTGCTGGGATCGAAGGGGCAAAGCTTGAACTTACCGAAGTCGTTGACTTTCTCAAAAATCCAGATCGATTTACTGCTGTTGGCGCAAAAATCCCCAAAGGTGTTCTTCTTGTAGGCCCTCCCGGAACTGGCAAAACACTGCTTGCCAAAGCAGTGGCTGGTGAAGCGGCGGTGCCGTTCTTCTCGATTTCAGGCTCGGAGTTTGTCGAGATGTTTGTTGGGGTTGGTGCTAGTCGAGTCCGTGACCTATTTGAGCAGGCCAAGAAGAACGCTCCTTGCATTGTTTTCATTGATGAAATTGATGCGGTGGGTCGGCAGCGGGGGGCTGGCCTTGGCGGTGGCAACGATGAACGTGAGCAGACTCTTAACCAGCTGCTGACTGAAATGGATGGTTTCGAGGGCAATACCGGCATCATCATCGTGGCGGCCACCAATCGGCCTGATGTGCTCGATTCGGCGTTGCTGCGCCCTGGTCGCTTTGACCGACAGGTTGTGGTGGAGCGCCCTGATTACACCGGTCGCCTGCAGATCCTCAATGTGCATGCCCGCGATAAGACCCTATCCAAGGATGTTGATCTCGACAAAGTGGCGCGGCGCACACCAGGCTTCACAGGGGCTGATCTTGCCAACTTGCTCAATGAAGCGGCAATCCTCGCAGCGCGTCGTGAGCTCACAGAAGTGAGCAATGACGAGATTAGCGACGCCATTGAGCGGGTCATGGCTGGTCCTGAGAAGAAGGATCGTGTCATGAGTGAACGTCGTAAGCAACTGGTTGCTTATCACGAGTCTGGTCATGCCCTGGTAGGAGCCCTTATGCCTGATTACGACTCGGTGCAGAAGATTTCCATCATTCCTCGAGGTCAGGCTGGTGGTCTCACATTCTTCACCCCGAGTGAGGAGCGGATGGAGTCGGGTCTCTATTCCAGGGCTTATTTGCAGAACCAGATGGCTGTTGCTCTGGGTGGTCGAGTTGCAGAAGAAATCGTCTACGGCGAAGACGAGGTGACCACTGGTGCATCAAATGACCTTCAACAGGTCGCTCAGGTCGCCAGGCAGATGGTGACGAGGTTCGGGATGAGCGACAAGCTTGGTCCGGTCGCCTTGGGGCGGTCTCAGGGAGGGATGTTTCTTGGCCGTGACATCGCCTCTGAACGCGATTTCTCTGAAGACACTGCAGCGATTATCGATGCAGAGGTCTCTGATCTTGTTGATGTGGCTTACAAGCGTGCCACCAAAGTATTGATCGAGAATCGTTCTGTCCTTGATGAGTTGGCTGATTTGCTTGTAGAGAAGGAAACTGTTGATGCTCAGGATTTGCAGGAATTGTTGATCCGACGCGATGTAAGGGTTGCCGAATACGTCTGAGCGCTCTGGTGATTGCCTCTGGCTTGATAGGCAAGAGGTCTTGATAGCCTCACTACGGGCCCAGCCTTTGGTTGTGGTATTGCGTAGCGAGCACGACGATCTTGAGGGATCTAGCTCCAGAGCTTCTTTGTTTGCGGTTTTCGAGCAGTTGCATCTTCTCGGAGTTCGGCATGTGGAGCTGGCCTGGTCTCCTCATCCTGGTTGGATGTCTTTGATGAAGGAGGTGCAGAAGTGCTTTGCAGGGCTCTGCCTGGGAGCAGCCTCTATTAGCTGTCCAGAAGCCTTGCAGTCTGTGGCAGAGCTAGGCCTTGCTTATGCCATGACTTCATATTGGGATCCCGACCTTCATCAGAAGGCGCGGGAAATGCATCAGCTCCTTGTGCCTGGGGTGTTCACTCCCACTGAGATTCAGCAGGCTTATCGTTGTGGATGCCGGCTCGTTAAGTTGTTCCCTGCATCAGTTTTGGGGGTTGATTACTGGCGTCAGTTGGCTGGACCGATGGACTCTTTGCCCTTTGTGATTGCCGCTGGTGGGCTTACGGTTCAAGACTTCATCCCCTGGCTTAATGCGGGGTATGACGCTGTTGCTCTTGGGCGTGGGCTTGTTCAACAGGGGCAGCTTGACCCTGCATTGCAGGCTTATTTGAAGCCTCCAGCAACGACAGCCTAACTTCGACTATTTGTTGACATTTGACCGAGATGCTACATATAAGATAGCCATTTATTCTTCAATGTCTCAGCTAACCATCAAGCTAAGCGTTAAAGCCGATGCTCTTATCGCACAGCTTCAGAAGGAGATCTTTAATCGTCGCCGTAAGAAGGTTAGTGCAGCTGGGGTAGTGGAAACCTTAGTTGAAAGCGGTGCCAAGTCTCAGTCGGATAAGCGCTTTGCGACCTCCTGGACCAATTTGATCAAGGACATCGAAAAGGCTGCCAAGCTCGCCAATACCCATGGCAGCAAGCCTTCAAATCTCACTGCTGATGAGTGGGCCATGGTGTTGACTCATCGCAGTCGTGGTCCAGGTAAATCAACGAGTAAGACTCCTGCAAAGAAGGGGTCTACTGGAAAGTCTGCAGAGAAATCCAGTACGACTAATGCTTCGACTACCAAAGCCCCCGCAAGGAAGGCTTCGACTACCAAAGCCCCCGCAAGGAAAGCC
>PVBE010758300.1_pt1 | contig 14080 bp, 9 predicted proteins | sample 1631181 | NCBI WGS metagenome assembly PVBE01 (sample SAMN08397723, study PRJNA350692) | Marine metagenome, whole genome shotgun sequencing project. | isolation source: water | place: Pacific Ocean | collected 2012-04
ATATATTTTAATCCAAATGACAAACTTATGGTAATGTATTCTATAAGTACAACCTTTTTGCAATCAAGTGATGATAATGTTGGTAATTTTCGTAGTTCTGTAGATAATTTATCTGCATTCAGAAAATCGGACAATGTAGTTCAAGATACTTTGACGTTAAAACCTGGAATAGGTAATTTAAATTTTGAGAGTCGATTTATTTTAGAATATAATGTGAATCCATCCATTGGTCACAAATTTACTGACCCGACAGGAGGGTATGCCGACGGCGACCCCACGCATCGCCCAGAAGGCTCTCTCCGAGCTGCGGTCGATCAATGGATTGATGGATCATGGGACGTTTCTGGAATAGGGCACATTTCAACTTGGGATACAAGTCAAGTAACAGATTTTTCTTTTTCGTTCTGGAACAGCGAGCCGTTCAATGAAGATATTTCGCATTGGGATGTATCCAGCGCCACAACGATGGAAGGGATGTTCTCCTACACCGACACCTTTAACCAGGACATCGGTAATTGGGATGTATCCAGTGTCACCGACATGAAGTGGATGTTCTCCGGCGCCGAGAAATTCAACAAACCGCTGAATGACTGGGACGTATCCAGTGTCACCGACATGAAGTGGATGTTCAACGCCGCCAAGAAATTCAACCAACCGCTTTTCCAATGGAACGTGTCCAAAGTTACGAATATGCAGTATATGTTCCAGACCGCCTCGGCCTTCAACCAGAACATTTCTAATTGGGACACCAGCTCCCTTGGATCCCAAACTAACATGTATGTCGACAGCCCCATGGAGAACAACAATAGTTACAAAGCCCCAACTACATAACATAGATTAAATAAATCAAATTATTATTTTACAAAAGGAATTGGATTGTTTAATCAAAAGTCTCCATATTTTGTCATACGCATGCTTGGCATAAATTTATGAGACGAATATTTAGTAATTTTTTCTAAATATAATGGTTCGTTAAAATATTCTTTAACACTCGAATATTGTATGTTTTTGCACTTTTTAATTTTTGGCCACCAAAATTGACGAATAAATTTATTTGGATTGGACAATAATGCCGCTTTAACTATATAATATGAGAAAATAGATGGTGAATTAGGAATTTTGATTATACAATCTGTTCCATTTTTTCGACATCCATGCTGTTTCAATATTTTTGCAGCTTGCTTTAAACAAAAATTTCTTTCCTGTACAAATATTTGCGTCTTGGTGAGTGAGTCTAATTCTTTTATGGTTGGTATTTTTTTGTATTGAATATGTGCCAGATTCAATATTGTCGCCCATGTTTCAACAATACATTCATCAAGATGTTCTAAATTATTTTTAGTAATTATTGTTCCGTATTTGACACAGTGTAATTCCAAAGCATGAATTAGTTCATGAATCAAAACCTTTTTACTCTCTTCTTCTCGAAATATCAATATGTTATTCCCTTTTTCTGTAAAACTTGTAAGTCCACTGTTGACATTGATATAACTTAAATTATCAACACCATTCCATGTTTTTTTGAAGGGTGTCGGTAAATATCTTATAAATAATTTCTTTTTATATCCAAACGTCGAAACCATAGAATAAATTATATGTATCATTTCGGTAGAAATAGCAGGCCTGCGCTTCGTAGCTGTTGCAATTGATAAAACTATGTTATTATTAAGTTGAATAATGCAATCATATTTGTAATTTTCAGAACAATATGATATTATTTCACTTGGTAAGAAATTACTATTTATGAATTTGTTATTAAAATCAGTAAATTTTGTAATTTTTGTTAAATCCACCATATTTTTATGAATTTTTTTTATATCTGATTTTTGTAATGGTATGCATGTATCTACCTGATTGGCTTGTTGGTACATCAAAAATTCTAATGTACACACTAATAGTATTAATTATCACTATTTCAACAATTATTATCGGATTAAGACATATTATAAAAAATGACTGGGAGAAATACAGATGTAATCCCGCAATTATACCGTTTGCAGGTTTGTTTGGATATGATCCTACAAAGACATTCACGGAATGCATAGGAATGACAGCAAAAGAATCCTCAAATGAAGTAATCACACCATATGGCGATTTATTTTCAATTGTCCAGTCGACAGCATCTAATATGGGTGAATCCTTGGGTGATATGCGAGCAGTAATTTCCAAAATGACAGACAGCTTTTCAAACAATATTAACTCGGTTTTTCGCAAATTTGGCAATATAGGCGCAACTGCTCAGTATATGATGTACAAAATTCAAGCAATATTCCAAAAAATATTAGCACTTTATGTCACGTTATTATACTTCGCGTGGTCAATGCTTAAAGGTTTAGAAGCAATTGTCCGAGATCCTGTTATCGTTAAAACACAGAAAACAATGGACAAAGCAATGAAAATTATATCAAAGCCACCAAAATTTGGAAAAATGGGTAAAGCAATCGCGAAAAGTGCTAAAAAAACTGGTAAAAAAATTAAAAAGGCATTTTGTTTCGATGGAAATACGAAAGTGATTATGCATGACAATACACGAAAGATGATAAAAGATATTGTTATAGGTGATAAGCTATTTGGAAATCAAGAAGTCCAAGGTGTAATGAAATTTTCAGGAGCTGACTCGGCCTTAGTTAATAATTCTGGTATAATTACTACAGAATATCATCACACTTTATATGACGGTAAATTCATACGTTCATGTCAAGTACCCACATCAACACCAGTCAATGGATATTGTGAGTTTTTATATGATATTGAAACATCAAATCATCGTATTGTTTGTGCTAATAATTATAACGAACCTATTGTTTACACAGATTTCTCTGAAATAGACGACGAAGATGACCGCTTAGAAGAATATGAATTAAAAGTTCTCAATAGAAGTACATCGGTTGAATTTAACTAAAATCTTTAATTTAAATTTTAGCAAAAATTTTTAAGACTGTATTATAGTTATGTCAGCTATATTAGATAAATCAAATATATGCGCGGTTTTTCTTACGGATAATAAATACTTTCCAAAGTTTATTTACACATGTGGACAATTATTGAATAATGGAAAATACAAAGGAGATATTTGCCTTGTTGTTGGTGATGATTTAAATGAAAAAATGAATAAAACTCAATTAGAATTTATTGAAAAGAATAACATAATTGTAAAATATTTTCCAAACATTAAATTTTCGGATGATTTTTTACAAAGTCAACAGAAAATGGATAGAGCCGGTAAAGGAACACATTGGTTCGCAAAACGTTTTCAGTTTCACAAATTTCATTTATTTAATGTTTATTTCAAGAAATGGAATAACATATTCTATTTAGATTGTGGAATTACGATTAATAAAGATGTTAGTCCAATGTTAGAACTATTTGAAAAAAATACCTTATTAGCACATAGTGACGCCTATCCTTATTATAAATGGAAATTGCATGACCAATTTAGTAAAAAGAACACAGAATGTTTTAATAAACTTAATGCAAAATATAATTTAAATATTGATTATTGTCAAACAACAATAATGCTTTATGATACCAATATTATTGAAACAGACACATATGATATGATACTGAATTTATTGTTTGAATACCCAATTAGTATAACGAATGACCAAGGTATAATTGCATTATATTTTACAAATATAAAACCATTGTTTAAACAAATAAAGACAAAAGATGAAAAAAGTTATTTTTATGACTATTTACCGAGAGGAGTTTCTAGAGATAAATATATTATGTTGAAGAGTTAAATATGTATTTATTTTCTTGATTTAATCATAGAATTTACTTTTTCGCGTTCACGCATTATACGGTCCCGTTCAAATATTAGTTCCATAAGAAGACGCTGTTCTAATTGAGGTATCTCACTATCTTCTTTCTTTTCTTCTTCTACTCCTATTTCATCATTAATTATTTTTACCTTTTTTGCAACAGCTTTTCCTGCCATATTCTTGCCAATAATAAAACTTACTTTGTCACCTACAGACACAAGTTGATTTATTTCGGATATATGAACAAATATATGTGGCATTCCATTTATGTCCGCTTCAATAAAACCATATTGTTTATCATTGTTATATTTTACGATTACTCCAGTTTTTCTATTCCAAGCGGGTTCTATTAGTTTAATATTTCTGGCAGTTGGTTTTCCTTTATATTCTTTGATTACAAAACTAACAATATCACCAACTATTATTTGATTATCTAATTGGGATGAATGAAAAAATAAGTTATCTATTCCATCAAATGTATGTATAAAACCATATTTGCTACCCTTATATTGAATTATTATACCTTTATTCTTGTTTTCATCTTCTATTTGCGACAGCGACTCGACGTCGCGCTGTCTATCAAAAATACTATTTTCTATAATATCTTTCAAAACTGTATTTGGAATTAGTGTTTTTCCCATATTGTCTCCTGTTATAGGCGAAGTAATTGGATTTCCTTTATCTTCTGATAATTTAATCCAATTAACAATATCTTCTTTTTCATATGAATAACCATCTTCTGCAATTACTGGTTCACGCATTATTTCAGTGCTTATTGGGCATTCAAAACGCATTTTATCATTCTCATCATCAACATATATTACACCTCCAGATTGGCTTCTAGAATTCGATTTTGCATATCTCCAATATTTGGGATTATCAATAAAGTAATCTAAGTCTTGCTTCACAGGATTTTGTCTTTGTTTCCAATCCCCCCGATGTAATAATTCATCAACACTTGTCCCATCGATGTAGTCCACTTGGGTCACAATTTGACGTATTGTATTGGCTTGGCGTTCTCCTTCTGCTCCCAGTGGCATGAGTATCATCCGCGACCTCCCTTTTTTTCTGACAGCTTTACCAAGCTTCCAGTGATCTCCATAATAGACCTCTATCATATGCCCATCTACAGGTTCGCTATGTAAACGGATCAGTGCCTTATCCGTTATTCCACCCTTCCTCCACCATGGTGTCTCTATAAACGGCGCATTAGGAGACTGAACATCTTCCATATTTGTATCTTCATCTTGTGCTAACTGTTGTCCTCTAGAAATAGCAGCATTCGTTTCTTCATCAGCTTGTTTTTGCTCTGATTCTGTAAGTGGTTTAGTAGGTCTATTGTGAATTTGTGTTCTTTTAATACTTTCAAAATTACTCTGTGCAATTTTTGCACCCTCATTTAGTTTTGCTTGAGGTATTGTTCTTTTTAGATATTCGAACATATATTTGTATAGAATGTCTTTGCGTTTTGTATTATCTAACTCGATTTCTTTCAAACTTTGCCATAATTCATTCTGTTTTTGCTTTATTTGATTTTTTTCATTCTCATCAATAACATGATTTTTCAAAGATTCTATTAAGAGTGCTATTTTAAGACTGTGTTCATTATTAGTATTTAAATTTTGAAGATATGAGATTCTTCTATCTAAATCTTCTGTATTTTCATCACTAATATTTGCAATACTTGCCAACACATTGGCTGCTTCATTATTATCCATATCAGTTGAGCGCGAGCTGAGTTGCATAAGAACATTCGCGCCGGCATCATCTATAGTTGGTGAATTAACTCTTGGGCGACAGCTTTGAGGAAGCTTCCGCTCAAGAGTTAATATATCATCTATACTTTTTACTTTAGGATTGGAAAATACCAATTCATTCTCTCCAATTCTTTGTATCTTTTTACGGCTTTCCGTTTTAAAACCATAATTACAAAACTGCCTTGCACAAGAGCTAAAATCTCCCCACTTTGCCCTCGGACATACTTCATTGGCTACTAAAAATTTATCTTTTAATACAATCAAAATATTACCATCATTATCATTTTTCCAAGAAATAATGTTTGAATATTCCTGATTTGTTAAGAGTTTATGAAGACTGTTTGTAAAACCGTAGCCCGCTCCACCTAATACCTCTGCGATAGGGCCTAGAGGTCCGCCGCCGCGCGGCGCTCGAGGCGGTGGGCTCCAAGCACGTGATGGCGCGCGCCGGTCAAAACCGTCGAGGTCCTCCGTCGCGTTCGCATCTACTTTTGACATAATTAATTTTTGAACCTCTTCTAGTTTTTTCATCTCTTTAAATAATTCATTTCTATTATTACGAATTGGCAATAATTTACGAATCCATGCTGCTATCATTGCCGCAGCAGATATTGAACCTACTCTTAACCCTCTCTTAACCATTCCAAAATCCCATTCCGATATTGGAGTTGTTCCAACTAAATGAAACATTTTTTCAACAGTCATCTTTAAATAAAAATCACTATTTGCAAATTTTTCAAGTTCATCTTTTGGCATGCTTTTAATTAAAGTTATACAATGACCCCAAAAGAAGAAAACATCCATAAATTTTGTTTCTAAATTATTAGTTTTTCTCTTTATTCCTCGAACAGAATAGCCCTTTGGAGGTTCTGGTCGCAGTTCTGCTCCATAATGTAATGTTTGTTGTTCTTCTTTAATATTCATCATATGTAAATTCCTAATATGATTTTCGGTTTTTTCATATATTTGAGCAGTTATCATATCTCCTGATACATCATAATTTGTTGGATAATTAGAAACAATTTCTTCAGCTAGCATGCTAGTTGTTTCGACGCTAGCAGAATTTGCTGCATCACTCAAGCGAACATGAGCATTAACGACGTCTTTCATCCAATTCGTTAATTCATTTTCAATAAAATCAGCATTAACCAATCCACTTTTTGCAAATATTAAATCTTCCATTTGATATGCATCTTTGCCAATGAGATATGGAATATTCAATCCTTCTATTGCCCCTTCTTGTTTCTTAACATGAGCATATCCATGCATTTGTGCTGCGTGAATATAAAAATCAACAATTATAGCAGATTCCATTTGATTTGGCAAAAAACCGTTCATGCTAAGATTGCATTTTTCCATAAGCATATTCCAGTTAATATTTAATGCATCTCCCAAAGCTTCTTGTTTGAATCGTGATTTTAAAGATTCATTTTCTGCTTTTAGTGATTGACCTCTACGCTTAGCCTCAGCAAGCTTTGCTTGTTGGATTGCTTCAATTGCTTTCGCTTTATCAACTAATTTCCTAACTTCTTCTTCTTTTGTCATTTCTTGTTGTTTACGCTGTTTTGACGCTTTTTTTTTGTTCTTTTTTTTCCTTTTTTGTAATTTTTTATTCAAATCAACTGTCAATATTTCTTCAAGGATTTCTTTAACAATATTTTTATTTTCTTCTTCTTCAGATACAATATCAATATTTTCATTAAAAGTATCTTCAATAATATTATCCAATGCTTCATCTAAAATTGCATCTTCATTTTCAGCATATATTTCATTAAAAATATTTTGTGGCGTTTGTGTTTCAATAGGAGTCGTTTCATTATTTTCTGTTTGCATCTCTGTTGAAGCGGTTTCATTATTTTCTGTTTGCATCTCTGTTGAAGCGGTTTCATTATTTTCTGTTTGCATCTCAGTTGAAGCACTTAGTGTAGGCTCCCGATCAAAAACACTAGCGTCTATTATTTTTTTTAATGATTTATTTGGAATTAGATTTATTCCCATTGGTCCACTTGTCAATGGAGATATTAGCTGTTGTCCAGCCTGTCTTGGAGTATTTATCCAATTTTCAATATGTTCTCGTTCATATGTGAATCCATCTTCTGCAATTACTGGATCTGACATTATTTCCAATGACAATGGGCATGTAAAATTATCTTTATCATTTTCATCATCGACATAAATAACACCGCCTTTTTGAAAATTAGGCATCACGAAAGGTGATGGTGGTGCAGGTGGTGCAGGTCCTACAGGTGGCGGCATCACGAAAGGAGCGGCCGCAGGTGGTGCAGGTGCGGGCGCAGGTGCAGGTGCCGCCGGAAAATCATCTTTTGATTTAAAAGAAGAATATTGATAATATCCATTATTTGACATTTTTTTATCCTTTAAATAATGCATAACCGCCATAATCTCATCTTTATCATACAAATATAATAGATTATGGTCTAATAAACTATTATCATTTAAATATTTGTAAACAAAAAGCGTCGCCTCTTCCTCCGAATCAAAAACTTTTTTTGGCGCAGGTGGTATTGTCACATATTTACCTTTTCTTAATCGTTTTACCATTAAATATTCGTCTTTTTCATGTTTATCATAATAATCAGAAATGTGAGCATTTTTTGCAAAATCAATTAAGTCTCTTGCAGCCTCTTCTTTAGAAGTACCAGCCAATTTGCGTTTGGTTTTTCTAATAGAATGCTTTTTTGAATTTTTTCGAGTTTTTTTAGAATATTTACTTCTTCCGCCTAAAAAAGAAGTAATTTTTTTAGCAACATCGTTTCGTCCATCAATTATTCTATTTTCATCAGTTTTAAGAGTATTTTCAATACTATCTTTCCATTTTGTATAATTTTCTTCACCTTTTTCTAAATTAGAAATTGTTTTTTCATAATTTTCTATTGTTACTCGAAGAGGCCCGCGGCTATTGTACGCATAATCAGTGAATGTTTCTACATAATCATCATTTAATTTGCTTAAATAAATATTTTTTATTTCATTTGTCAAATCTCTTGCCGTTATCTTAGGTGGTAATGGTGGTGTTGAACTTGTTAAAATTTGTAAAAATGGATTTGCACCATTATTTAATAAAAATTCTACAGTTTTTGGTAATCCTAATAAAGAAGCATAATGTAATAAAGTAAATGAACGTCCCTCACGATTGAGACTTGTTTTATTTAATAATGGAATGATATCATTATCGTACAAGGGATGGTATTTTTTGTGTCTTATATTCCGATTATTGAATGTGTTATTGCGAAAAGTCGGGACGCGGGACACCGACACGTTCGCCAGCGCCCGCCGCACGAAGGCGCCAGCGGCCGCATGGTCGAAGTAAGAGAATTTATCGAAAAAAACACGAACTTCTGTAAAATCCCAAACAACATTTACAAAATCATTTGTAATATTTACTGAACCTGCTCTTTCGTAAATTTTCTCTAATTCAGAAATATTTTCACCTGAATGTATATTTAATTTTATGTGATTCATAATATTCATAAGAAAAGGCAAAATGAACATATTTTTAGCCTGGCCAATTTGTTGTATTTCATGAGACATGAATCCCTCCGGATCACGCCTGGTATTTATTTTGTTAATCCCAGACATCTTATCATTATTCTTATAAAAAGGAAGATTTCCTGGTGAACTATCATAAAAATACAAATTTCTGTTAGAAATTTTCATTTTGTTCATATTTCTTTCAATTTCTTCCATTAATTATACTATTATTATTTTTTTATAGAAGTATATAGTAATATATGAATGACTTAATTGGATTAACAATAACTGGAATAATTAGCGGTATTTTTGCTGGATTCGTAGGCGCCGGCGCAGAGATTCTCATTGTTCCGTTATTGACTTTATTTAGTATTTTTGATTCGATCAAGTTACGAATTGGAACATCTCTTTTAATGCTTCTGCCGCCAATTGGGATTTTTGCGATCAGAGAATTTTATAAGGCTGGGGAAGTCAATGTATATTATGGAATATATTTGGCAATTTTGTTTACATTGTTTTCATATTTGTCATCTTTGTATTCTGTAAAAATGGATGACAATTTGTTGAAAAACATTTTTGCAATTTTTACAATTGCTTCTGGAGTTTACTTATTAAGAAGTGACATTTAGTAAATTTTATGAAAATCTTCTCTAGTCCAAATTGGAGTTCTTTTAGAACCTTTTCTATAAAAAAGTAATAATTAATATGAAAATTAATTATTAGGACATTCATATGGGTGGCGACGCTAGTTCTGCTACGGCGGCTCATATCCATTGATTTCGAAGAATCTTGCGCGAGTAAGAATTCGCATATTTTGACGACAGCGACATTTACAAAAATGAGTATCTTGATTGTCTGTATTGTGTTCTGGATACTCGCCATATACTGGTCTATTAATTTGATGTCTTGAACAGCACCTACAAGAACTCAAGCATTCGAAGACAAACTTTTTATCTGGAATTTGTTGATTAATAAACGCAACTTGTGTAATGGAATATCTAAATGTCTTACACCAATTATCAATAACATTATTGCAAATATGCAAAGCAGCACGCGATGGAAGTTTTTCTAAAGACGCCTGAAAATTATTTCGATGATTACCATCGAATTCCATAATTTTAATCTGTAATTCTCTTGGTAAATTTAAAGAGTTCATTTTCCAATGCCATTTGGTCAAAACATCCTGGTAATCCAGTTCATTTGCCAATTGTCGTAAAATAGTCTGATTATAAATTCCAGTTTCTATTTTTGACTTAAGAAATTGAATTTTTTTAGAGTTCAATTTATCAGGGAACTCCGTTTTTTTCTCCCGTTCACCCAAACTGACACGCAAGGCTTGCCTACGCCGACAGGACGTCTCACTTCTGCGACTAGAGGCGTGCTTCTTCTGTAAATCTAAGTAATTGTTTTTTCTCATGATTAATATTTGATATTGTTTCTAATAAAATTTGATTTCAATATTCATTTTTTTGTATTTACTGTTTTAACAAAGGATGATTCAGTTGATTTACTAAATTTTTACGGTTAAGTGACAATTTTTTTGTTAAATTGTCTTCAAAAATTTTTGTTTCGATTTTTATGATATTTGATATTTTTTGATAGTTTTCAAGATGTTGGTTTATTTTTTTTTTAGTGTTTTTAGATATTTCTGAGTCGGTTATTAATATATTTGATTGCAAATTTTCTCCACATATAATGAAATACCCTTCAACAAATCTCTTAATAACACTTTCGATTCCATATACGTCGATAAATTTACCATTGGACAATTTGTAATTATCCGAGTTTCTTCCAGTAAAATATAGATATCCATCTTTAACATAACCAGAATCTCCCGTTTTATAGTATTTATGTCCATTAATAATTTTAAATGCTTCTTGCGTCGCCGCGACATCTCCCCAGTAACTTCTCATTACTGACGGGCCCGATACATGAATTTCTTTATCTACTATTTCAACTAAAATATTGTCTAGTATCTTACCAACTGATTTGGGATCTCTAGGAAAAACGTTATGATTAACAGATATAACAGGCGACGTTTCGGTTAAACCGTATCCCTCGCATGGAAAAAATCCATGTTTTTCGAAAAAATCTCCAGTGTCTGGGTTTAATTTGGCACCGCCAACAAAAATACATTTTATGTTCCCACCAAATAAATAATTTAATGCTTTTGGAATTGTAAATTCAGACAATGGATAATTCTGTAATTTTTCAACTTTATTTTTTATTAAATCCAATACCTTTGGAACGACATAAATATATTCTGGTTTAACTTCTCTTAAATTTTGAACAAATTTTGTTTTATCTTCGGCAATAGCAATTGGATTTTCATTAAGTAAGTTATACCATAATTCACTAGAATATCCAAAAACATGTGCCCAAGGAAGTATATTCAAAGATGTCATTCCTCCACAGTGATCTCCAAAGCGTCTTCCGATTGCTTCAATATTTGACAAAATATTTGAATTTGTTAGAGAAACGCCTTTTGGTAAACTGCTTGTTCCACTCGTATAGATAAGTGTTGATATATCATGCGGATTAGTTGTAATTTCATAATTGTTGTCTGATTTAATTAATTTATTTGAAATAGTAGCATAATCCGAGTCTTCGTCACTAATAAATAGTTTAGGTTTACAATCCTTCATAATATGATCAATTTGGTACATTGATTGCTCGGAATATGTAGGTACCCAGATACCGCCAATAGCATTTGTTGCGATGTTCCACGCCAAAAATTCTTTAGAGTTTTTTCCTTTATAAAGGATTCTATCTCCGGATTTAACATTATTATGTTGAAGCAATTCAACAGCATTGTTAACATATTTGTTTAATTCATTTTGATTTGTCCATTTCCATTTATTTTTGATTTTTTCTCCAATAACTCTGTTATTTCTTGTATATTTTAATAGAGATGCGAATTTACTAGATAATGTTTGCATAATTATTATTTTCCACATATAATTATTATTCAGTCATAATTATATGCTTATTATGCAAATGGTATTTCTACATAATCATGTCCTAGAGGATGATTGATTTGATAAAATAGAACCATCGTGTCCCGGATCATTCTCTCGTTTACTTCACGATTAACCTCTTGTGTGTGCGAGATATTTGGATATCTATTTACTTCTACAATTTTTAAATTATAATCTCTATTTTTCTTGGTTACAATAAAATCTGTTCCTAGTATGATATAAGTATTCTCTTCTGATGCATCAACCATAGCTTTAAACTTATGACAAATCGTTTTTGAGACATCAAATAGCAATTCCAGTAATTTGTTATGAAAATTTCTTGGCTTGTTATTTAATTCATTGATTTTACACAGAGGTTTCACTTTCACTCTTCCATTTTCAGACCAATAACCTGCGTGTGATACTTGGATTTCATGCGATGTATTTGAAATGTAGTCTTCTCCGTGAATAAAAGCCATTGCTTTTTTATGAAAATAAGCCTTTTTATTCCATATTAGAACGTAACTTCTAATGACATATTTTCGATTTTCCCATAAATCTATATTTGGAATTTCTTCTTGAATTATGTATCTTTCTCCAGGAGACGTCGCTAATTCGTGATTATACTTACAATATACACCTTTACCAGAGGTGGATCCTCTAGATTTAACAAACCACACCTTATCATCCGGATATTTGTGTTTTTCTTTTAAATATTCGTCAAATTTTAGATAGCTCTTCGGTACAGTTATATCATTATTCATAATTCTTGCGAATTCCCTTTTATCATCGATTCTCCACGAATGACAATCTTTAAAACATTGAAAAATTTTAGAAGATTCAACTTTTTGCTTAGATACATGATTATCTGTTAAATTTTGTCTGTCAAAATAACAAAAGTGCATTTCTGGTAATTCTTTATTGGATAGGTATTGTTTTAATTCATTATAAGCATTGATAAACATATTTTTTCCCCTATTTGTGTCAATATTCTCTTTTGATAAAGAAAACATTTAGTTTTATAAATATTTTTTTTATAGTAAAATTAATCCAAAAACTTCTTTGAAATGAATTTCAAAAGCACATCATAAATAACCTTGAACAATTTTCCTTCTTTTTTTTCATTTAATACTGGTAGATCTATCTCTTTGTTAAGCTCTTTCAGTAATGTTTTTTTGAAATCTTCTTCTTTTAATAGTTCAACTAGATCACCTAATAGTTTTTTTCTATCTTCGTTCATATTCAAACCCATCTATATATAAATTGTATATTTTTCAAAAAAACGAATATTTAAAAAATCAAGCTTGCCACGCCGCGCCAACCGATCAATTATTATTTATAAAGATTAAAGATATGATATATTTGATTATAATCATATGTTTACTAATATTTTTCTTGAAAAAAAGAAATATATATGGTTATTTAGAATATCATATTTATCAACAACATATATCAGATAAGTTCAAATACAATATTAATAAAAAACTTGAATTAATAGAAGGAACGGTATATGATAATACTAAGTTAATAGGAAAATTATGTTGTTATAATTGGAAAACTAATAATAATTATAATCTGTATGTAGGAGATGATTTATTTGTTGAAAAAAAATATAGAAACAAGGGTATTGCTAAAAATCTAATAAGTATGTGTTCTGATGCAATACTCCGATTGAATGGTTTTGGTGTTTTTTCAACAGACAAGGCCCTCTCTATAGATAATAAGTTATATGAGTTATTTTGGATAAAATGTGAAACTAATCATAATGATGATTCTACTATATTCAAAGAGATTTCTTGGAATGATGTTAATTTTGATAATTATCCAAAGCATGAATTATTAGATGCAAATGAATCGTATATAAAAAGATTTTTACATTTTCAATATCTTAAAGGAAATAAATTTATTTATGTTGAAAAATACAACACAATAATTTGCGTTGAATCACTAACTGATAATGATGAAGATTCTGTTTCTCATGTTAAATGGTTTTGGAGTAATAATATGTCAGTTGAATCAATAAAAGGTATTAATGCTTTAGTAAAGAGAATTGGTAATGTTGTTGGTATTCTTAGGAATTTTGTGGGTACAATTATTACCCAGTTCACTG
>PVBE012064720.1_pt1 | contig 14077 bp, 12 predicted proteins | sample 1631181 | NCBI WGS metagenome assembly PVBE01 (sample SAMN08397723, study PRJNA350692) | Marine metagenome, whole genome shotgun sequencing project. | isolation source: water | place: Pacific Ocean | collected 2012-04
CAATATCAACCAACATCAACGATATATCGGCAGTTATTCCCGTTGACGCTTTTGATTTGGTTCAAATGTTTCCGAATCCAACAGATGGAATAATGGAAATTGAAGTAACCCTACCAAGTGCCCAGAACCTGGTCATAGACATCTTTGCCCTCAATGGTGAATTGATACGCAAAATGGAGATTGGAGTTGTGAATCATACCAGCGCTTCTTTCAACCTTTCAGCAATGGCAGATGGCGTCTATTTTGTAAAAATCAGCATGGACAACAATTTTACCATTCGAAAACTGGTTTTAAACAAATAATCCAAACCGCACAAATAATGAGCCTTCCCGAAAATCGGGGAGGCTTTTTTATTAGGCTGTGCTGGAATTAGTAAATTCGAATTTCAGCCAAATTAGAAGAGGTAATTATGAAGGTTTCCAAATTGATTCTTATGGCAGTATTCGCATTTTCGTTGGGGCAATCAGGATGCTTTCTAGACACAGATGGCTGTACCGACCCTGATGCAACCAACTACGATTCGAAAGCAGACAATGATGATGGCACCTGCGAATATGCCGACCCCGATGGTACTCAATTTCTTATTCTCGGTAAAAATTGCGGCATGCTCAATGCCCTCGACTTTTCATTTGGAACTGCAGAATGCGATACGTGCATCGGTTCACCAAATGACAGGGGAACCGATATCTATTACAATGGAACCAACTTCAACATCAGTGCCGACACTTCATGTTTTGGTCAGTCAAGTTTGGGTATTTATTCAGTTGGGCAAATTTGTTGCCTGGGTGAAATCAAAACAATACCGACCGAAGGATTTGCACCAAGAGGATTTGGAGGATTAAGCCACGGTTACGTTATACGCTGCCGGGAAGGAGACTATGCCAGAATGTTTCTTGATCGTTTAATTCTCAACGATTTTGGACAACCCGACTCAGTAGAAATCTATTTCCAATATCCTTTTCAATAACCTGAGTTATTAAATTGGGAAACAAAACCTGGGTGGTTTTCGCAACCGCAATTGCATTTCTCTCATTACAGGCTTGTATCCGCCCTGACCCAATTCCCATCTGCTGCTACGATAAACCTATTGCTCTACATCAACCATTTCGTGAAGTGGAACAACTTTTCTCCGGCAAACTGATCATAGAAAAGAACTACTGGGGCCGTCCGGCAGAAGGACATACTTATTCATTAAACGAAAAATCTGCACTAGGAGAATTGGAGATGGATAATCTGCTGACTTTCAATTTCAGGAAAGGCAGACTCTGTTACTTTTCTTCAACAACGTATTTTGATGATTTAGACACCTTGAAAAGTCAACTGTTGATCTCTGGACTTCAATCTCGCTTCAAATCCATCGTTCCAGAGCTAGACCTCTTCAATGCCGGAAATGATCAAAACAACAATTTTCACTTTGAGAGTGATTCGATAAACTGGGCTTTGCGATTCCCTCCATTGGAGTATGACAGCCAGTATTACTTTGAATTCGAAGCCTATCTTCCCGCCTGCCGGCCAATAGATCGATGATTACTTTTTTCGAAATCCTTTCATTTCAATAACAGCCAGGGTTAAACGACTGGCCGTAACCAACTCTTCATTTGCATTATAAATTTTCATCTCCCAAACCTGGGTTTTCGCCCCAAGATGCAAGGGACTTGCCACGGCTGTAACAATTCCAGACCTCACGGATTTGAGGTGATTTGCATTCACTTCAACACCCACAACTCCATATTTGGCAACATCAACAACGCAAGCTCCGGCAGTACTCCCCAATGTTTCAGCAAGTACAACGGCAATACCGCCATGCATAAGGCCATACGGCTGGGTGGTTCTTTCATCAACAGGCATAGATGCTTTCATGAAATTGTCGCCAACTTCAACAAATTGAATACCCAAATATTTAACGATATGTGCCCGATGTAGGTTATTGAGATCGTCTGCCGTTACAGGCATATGCCAGATAGGTTTCTTTTTTGACTCCATGGCTGGAATTATTTCGGTTTGCCAAACAATCCCTTCAGTGCTTTTTTAGCTTCTTCCTTGGCTTTGGCTTCGGCCTCTTTCTTCAATTTGTCTGCTTCAGCTTTGGCTTTTGCTTCAGCTTCTTTTTTCAATTTATCTGCTTCGGCCCGGGCTTTGGCTTCTGCAGCAGCTTTCTGCTTATCTAATTCAGCCTTGGCTGCTGCTTTTTGTTTATCCAATTCCGCTTTGGCCAGGTCTTTCGCTGAAGTTCCGCCTCCTACATTTCCAATGGCAAAACTGAGTTTCGGCTTTGCTACCGTGCCTTTCACTTTAACATTTACCGGAACTGTGGCAGGCAACGCATTGAAACCAGGAATAGGCGATTGAGCCAACAATCCATCCATGAAATCACCGGCTGCTCCCAATTTAGATCGTGGAATTTCCATTGAAATATTATAATCCTGGGTTTGATCCAAACCATGCGAGCCTGAAATGTTCATCTTGATGTCACCTTGTTTCACCTCGAACGGATCAACGAAAATCCGTCCATTCTTCACTTCTACAAGTGTCCAGATATCACGAAGTTCAATGGCTTTAAGGCTTTTGATCTTGAACTTGTCGCCAATCTTGTTGAGCACTTCCATGCCTGAAATTGAAGCCTGGAAAAGCTTGATCTTTCCATCTGCCAAAACGCTCGGCAGATCAGGAGTCATATCCTGATTCAGTTTTGAGGACATGTTCATGTCGGCACTGAAACGCCCTTCAACAAACCTGGCCACCGGCATCAGTGCATCAACTGAAGACGTTGATTCGTAGATCGACTTCACATCCAGATTGTTCAGATCATAGCCGAAATCAAATGTCGGATTATCCAGATTCTGTGTGTTGTACTTTCCGTTGATGCCGACATTGCCATTAAATATACCTGCGGTCAGATTATTCAGGCTCAAAACTTCATCCCGAATCACCACATTGCCCTGCACATTTTCCAAAATGTAGTTGTCGTACAAAACCTTGCCGGCATTCATAGAAACTACAAAATCGAGGTTGTCCGGAACAGCAACCACCTCTTCTTCCACAGGTTCTCCATCCGATTCTTCAGTTTCTTCGCTGACCGAAGCTTCGCTCAGTTCGTTTAAATCGAGATGGTTAGAACGCAGATTTACAGAACCTTTCAATGGCTGATCTGACAAGGCAAATCCGAAAACATTGTCGATGCTGCCATCCATTTTCAAATCACTTTTTCCAACCGTAGCATCAAAATTGCTCAACACAGCCGACCTCGGATTGAAGGTTAAATCCATGCTTTTCAGATTTACAGGAACGGTCAGATCCTCAGCCTCATAAATCACATCCGCCACTTTCAAATTCCCTGAAGCATTGAACTGATCGTATTGTTCTTTTTCAATAGCCGACATTTTACCTTTTGCTGTCATGTTGACGTCAACTTTACCCTCCAAGCGCGTTACACCCTCCATGGGATAGAAGGAAGACACATTGGCCAGGTCAATCTTTCCATTCACAGTAAGGTCTATGTCGGGATCGCTGACAGGCTGTGTCACCTTGAGTTTTGCGGAAAATGGCTCTGTACCCAAATCCATTTTGAAATCTGAAACATTCACCACCGTTTGATCTGCATCGCCTCCGGGGTTCGAAATCTGAGCATCGATGAGGATATTGTTCACAGCAGTAGGTAAATCCGGATATTGGAACATGGCATCATTCACTTTCACAAGCAGTTCGAATGCCGGCAAGGTTTCTTCCAGGTAAGTGCCTTTTGCAAAACCGCTCAATTCCAGCTTACCGGAAGTTTTTATATCCTCAAAATCCCTGGTGTAAAGGTTAGGCACCAGCGATAACAAATGTTTGAATTCCGTTTGTGGCGCACTGAAAGTCAAATCCATTTCAATGGCTTCGCCAGGCATTTTAATCCAACCATCAAAGACAAGCCGCAGGGCATTCAAAGCAAGTTCATTTTGTTTGAATGTGTAACTCGACTGGTCCAAATCAACATCAAGGTCGGCTTTAAACTGTAAGCGTGTTTTATTCAGATAAGGAACTCCGCCTGAAACTACAGTCACCGTTTCAGCATCAGTTTGTGTGGAAACTACAAACTGGCTCGCTGTAAAATCGCCACTGAGCGAATGGTTCAACCCCACAATTTCTGCTGACAAATCTCCTGGAGCATCTCGATAGACTATCCTGGCATTTTCAATTGCCAATTTTTGAAGGCCAATTTGAAACTCCTGCGAACCTTCTTCGCTTGATTCTTCACTTTCCGCTTCATCACTTGCAGGTACGATATCCCAACTTGCAGAGCCATCTTCCAAAACAGTAGCAGAGATAACTGGTTGATCGAGAATAATGCTGTTCACTTGAATCTGATCGCCTGAAATCACGCTCATCAAATCAAGCCCGAGTAAAAAATTCTCCATCGCCAATAAAGTGTCTCCATCGAAAGGTGCCTGGTTGACAACCGAAAATCCGTTGATCGCCAAAGTGAAGTCTGGAAAATTGCGGATCAGAGATAAATCCATATCCTTAAAATCAACTTCAGCATTGAGATTCTTGTTTAATTCGGTTTTGGCTATTTCAACAATTTTGTCCTTGAACAAAAAGGGAACCGCAATCACCGCTCCCACCAAAAGCAGGATCAGTACAACCAGGAAGAGGAATACTTTTTTCATTGGAAATTCTTTTCGAATTAGAAGTTAAAATGCTTGAAATATAAGCCGACAGCAAGTTTGAAAGAATAGGGTCAGAAACGAGGCAAAGATTGAAAAATTGCATCTCATTCCTGTTTCAATCCAAAACGAATATCCTAAAATTTGATCTATTTTCAAGTCGTGACACCCGAACGCGAGGCAAAATTCAGGCATGTTATTGCCAACCGGTGGGCCGACTTAACGGTGGTGCTCGAAAACGTGAATGATCCGCACAACGTATATGCCGTTATGAGAACCTGCGATGCGGTTGGCATTCAAGAGGTTTATGTTTTGAATACAGACCAACGGTGGGACGAAACCATTGGAAAAAGAAGCAGTGCCGGCATGAAGAACTGGGTTGACGTGCAATATTTCGAGAATCTGGAGGATTGTGTTGCTGTAGTAAAGAAAAAGTATGGGCGTATTCTTACAACCAAACTTGGAGAAAGCTCCACTCCTCTTTTCGATTTGGACCTGACAGCCCCAACTGCACTCGTTTTTGGCAATGAACGGCACGGCATTTCGGAAGCATTCGCTGCGCTATCGGATGGAAATTTCAACATCCCCCAGGTTGGAATGGCAGGTAGCTTGAACATTTCTGTTGCGTGTGCCGTATCAATGTACGAGGCATTCAGACAAAGAGGGTCTTCGAACGAAAAAAACGATCATTTGTTACCTTCAGATCAGGCTAAAATTTTGTTTGAAAGATGGCAGGAAAAGCAGCGTTTAAAACGGCACCAAAAACCCTAAAAAATCCAATATTTTCAAGGGTTTCAGCCCAAAGTCTTTTTCTGCGATTTCTTTCTATCTTTGCCCCGCTTTTTTCGCGATATAGACTATAAAATTTAAAGATTAATGCAAGCAAAAGGACTAGTCCAATTTTTCACGATCAGCCTTGTTTTGGTATGCATCTACCAGTTGCTGTTTACAGTTGCTGTTCAAAATGCCAAAGGCGATGCGGAGACATTCGCCCAGGAAGTGCTCGATACCGCTGATCCACAAGTAGAGGACAGAGAATCAAGAGATTCAATCCTGAAAGAAGAAACTGCCTACTATCTTGACTCAATTCGCTACGAGGAGTTGCTCAACCTTGGTGTAATCAGTTATACCTACCAGGAATGTGTTGAGAACCAACTAAGCCTTGGACTCGATTTGCAAGGAGGTATGAGCGTTGTTCTCCAGGTTTCTGTTGAAGATGTAATTCTTGGGATGTCTAATAAAAACCCGGATCCGGCATTTCGACAAGCACTTAAGGATGCTGCAACATTGCAGGAAACTGGCGATGCAGATTTTGTTACCTATTTCGGACAGGCATTCCTTCAGAATAACCCGAATGCCAGCTTGGCCTCCATTTTTGCAACGGCTGAAAACAAGGGTAGAATTGAATTCAACTCTACTAACGAGCAGGTCCTGGAGGAATTAAGCAAAGAATCAAAGGATGCGATTCAGCGTACGTTTGAGATTCTAAAGGTTCGTATTGACCAATACGGTGTTACTCAGCCTAACATTACATTACAGGAATTAACCGGTCGTGTAATCGTTGAATTACCTGGTGCGGATAACCCCGAAAGCGTAAGAAAACTTCTGCAGCAAACAGCCAATCTCGAATTCTGGGAGACGTTCGAAAACACAGAAGTCATCAACTATTTCGTGGAAGCCAACCGTGTGTTGCGTGAAATGAATGCTTTGAACGACTCTACCGAAGTAGATTCAACCGAAGCCCTTAATGACATGCTAGGCATTGGTGATGAGGCTACCGAAGAATTTACAGAAGAAACAGATTCCGCAATCGTAGCAACAGGAGATTCTGCTGAAGAAGATATTGATCTATTCGAAGCACTTGGATCGGATTCCATCAGTGAAGATTCAGCTTCCGTTGATCAATTAAGCGCGGATGAATTTGCCGCTGAAAATCCGCTGTATGCTGTGCTTTCACTGGCACTTTACCAGGACGAATCCGGACAACAACAAGCATCTCCGGGACCAGTGGTTGGCTATGCTTTCGATCGTAATGTGGATCAAGTAAAGAAGTATTTAGCCCTTGAGCAGGTACGGGCTGTTTTTCCAAAAAACATAAAATTCTTTTGGGGAGCAAAACCAGTTGGCGATAACCGAAACGTTTACATGTTGTATGCTATCCGCATGCACCCAAGCGATGATGAAGCCCATTTGAAAGGGGACGTTATAAAGGATGCCGGACAGGATTATGATAACAACGGCCGTCCGAACATCAACATGACCATGAACACGGAAGGTGCAGCTAAGTGGAAGAAACTGACTGGCGCCAATATCGGTAGAAGCATCGCTGTTGTTCTTGATGATGTAGTTTATTCAGCACCTACAGTTCAAGGTGAAATTGCGGGAGGACGATCAGAAATCACAGGAGACTTTGAAATCAAAGAGGCCCAATTACTTGGAAACATTTTGAAAGCTGGACGTATGCCTGCAACCGCCAGCATCATCCAGGAAGAAATTGTGGGTCCGTCATTGGGTCAAAAATCTATTGATGATGGTTTCACTTCTTTGTTACTTGGATTGGGACTCGTACTTGTATTCATGATATTCTACTATGCAAGTGGTGGAATTGTGTCTGACATCGTTCTTATACTCAACCTGTTTTTCATCATTGGTGTATTAGCATCCTTTGGTGCTGCACTTACACTTCCAGGAATTGCGGGCATTGTATTGACTATTGGTATGGCTGTGGACGCCAACGTGATTATCTACGAACGGATTCGTGAAGAGTTGCGAAAAGGCAAAGGACCCAGGCTGGCACTTATAGATGGGTACAAACATTCTTATTCTGCCATCATCGATGCTAACGTTACCACATTGATTACAGGTTTTATCCTGTTGCAATTTGGTTTAGGACCGATTAAAGGTTTTGCTACCGTTCTTGTAATCGGAATTCTTTCATCCTTGTTGACAGCTGTTATGGTGTCGAGGTTGATTTTCGATTTCGCCATTGACAAGGACAGGAAAGTGAATTTCTGGACAGGTATAACGAAGGATGCATTCACCAAGTTAAATTTCCCGTTCATTAGCAAAAGAAAACTCGGATACGCAATTTCGACAGTTGTAATTGTACTGGGAATAGCCTCCTTTACAATGCGCGGATTTGATCTGGGAGTTGACTTCAAAGGTGGAAGAACCTATGTGGTGAAATTCGACAAGGATGTAAATACATCAGAACTTCAACAAAGCCTGACTGATTTATACGGATCTCAACCTGTAGTGAAGACATTCGGTTCTGCAAACCAGGTAAAAATTACAACCTCTTACCTGATTGATGATAAGAGCACCGAAATAGACAGCATCGTAGAATACATGCTATGGGATGGATCAAAATCACACTTTGTGGATCAGCCGGATATCGAAACGTTTCTGAGCGACCACAAGCAAAGTTCCATGAAAGTGGGGCCAACCATTGCAAGCGATATTAAAGACAGTGCCTGGAAGGTAACGTTGTTTGCATTCCTTGCAATCTTCTTTTACATCTTCATTCGTTTCCGAAAATGGGAATATGGTTTGGGTGCACTTGCAGCCATTACGCATGATGTGTTGTTTGTTTTGGCAGCATTTACGCTGTTCCACGGTTTGTTACCATTCAGTCTTGAAATAGATCAACCGTTTATTGCGGCTATCCTGACTATCATCGGTTATTCCATCAACGATACAGTGGTAGTGTTTGACCGTGTTCGGGAGTTCCTGGCGCTGCACCCCACCACAGACTACAAAACGAATGTGAACAATGCGATCAACAGTACCTTAAGCCGTACGTTGATGACCTCTTTGACCACGTTACTTGTGGTGTCTATTCTCTTCATCTTTGGAGGCGAGGTGATCCGCGGATTCTCATTTGCTTTATTCATTGGAATCCTGGTAGGAACCTACTCATCAATTTTCATTGCAACACCATTAGCGGTTGATTTGATTTCGAAAAAGAGTAAGTAGAATACTGAAATTAAACGCATAAAAAAGGCCGGTTGATCAATGATCAACCGGCCTTTTTCTTTTAACTGAATCTTCTATGAGTTCATCTTGGCATGATCTGCCAGGAATTTTTCCAGACCTATATCGGTGAGCGGGTGTTTGAACAAGCCGTTGATGGAAGCCAATGGACATGTCACTATATCCGCACCCGCTTCAGCACACTTTACAATATGAAGGGAACTTCTGATGGAGGCTGCAAGCACCTCAGTTTCAAATCCATAAACCGAAAATATATGAACGATTTGTTGGATCAGTTCAACGCCATCCCAATTGATATCGTCAATTCTGCCTAAAAACGGAGAAATGTAGCTGGCTCCGGCCTTGGCGGCTAAAATCGCCTGACCAGCGGAAAATACCAGGGTGCAATTAGTCCGAATGCCTTTGCCGGAAAAGTGCTTGATAGCCTTCACCCCTTCTTTGATCATTGGAACCTTGATTACAATGTTCTCATCGATTGCGGCAAACTCCTCGCCTTCTGTAACCATGCCGGTAAAATCGGTAGAGATTACTTCAGCACTTACATCACCTCCAACAATGTTGCAGATGTCTTTATAGTGCTTCATAATATTCTCCTTTCCTGAAATGCCTTCTTTGGCCATTAGGGATGGATTGGTGGTTACGCCATCAAGAATTCCGAGTTGTTGGGCTTCCTTGATTTCGTCAAGATTTGCGGTATCTATAAAGAATTTCATCGTTCCTCAATTTGCTTTTGGCAAAAATAGACAGGATTAAAAACCGCGCTCGAAGCTTAACCTATTTTCCATCCACAAAAAAGAAGATTGTTTCCACATTGCCCCAATATCATGTATTTTTAGACTACTCTAAAAATATGATTTACTCAATCTAATTAAATACTTACCTTTGTCGAAAATTCAAAGCCATCTTGAAAGTCACGCTTATAAAATTCAGTACCAAAATTGCTGCATTCGTTGTGTTGGCGAGTTTCGCGGTCTCATGCAGTCACCTGCTTCCACCTTCACCGGCAGAAAATGAAATTCTGGACGGACCCATTGAAGGTCTCACCATGGAACAACAACGCATCTTTCTTGCAGGAGATGAAGCTTTTGGAGATCTGATCTTCTCTCCCGAAACCGGTTTGGGACCAATCTTCGTTCAAGCTTCTTGCGGATCCTGCCATGCCGGAGATGGAAAAGGACATCCGTTTACTGCCTTAAAGCGATTTGGGAAAATGGAGAGTGGTGCCTTCAACCATCTTTTAGATGCCGGAGGTCCACAACTACAGAACAGGGCCATTCCCGGTTCTACAGTCGAAAAAATTCCGGGCGATGCAACGGGCATCACCACATTTATTCCTCCTGCGGTTACCGGTCTTGGATTTTTGGAAGCTGTAAAAGATCAAACCATTCTTGATCTTGCTGATCCAAATGATGACGATGGAGACGGCATTTCCGGTACAGTGAATTACATCAACCCACCCTGGTACTTCGAGCCAAAAGCCCATCACATTCCAAACAACGGAAAATATATTGGTCGCTTTGGAAGAAAAGCCGGTGCCGTAAATCTGTTGAATCAAACAGTGGGGGCGCTGAAGCAGGACATGGGCATCACTTCCGATTTCGATATGGTAGATCCTATCAATTACAACGTTTCATCACAGCATGTGGATGGTGTTCCCGATCCTGAAATCGCGGCAGCAACGATCCATGACATTGTTTTTTACCTCAGAACACTCAAAGCTCCTATTCACAGAAATGAAAAGGAAAAAGATTTTGCCGCAGGTAAAAACATCTTCCTTACTATAGGCTGTGACAAATGCCATACACCATCCATGACCACTGGTGATTCAGATATTAAGGTCCTTTCAAACAAAACTTTTAGTCCTTACAGCGATATGCTGATGCACGACATGGGTCAGGAATTGGATGATGGCTACACGGAAGGCTCGGCATCTACTGCTGAATGGCGCACCACCCCACTTTGGGGAATCGGCCTGGCACCAGATGCACAAGGCGACCAACATTTTCTAATGCACGATGGCAGGGCATCAATCTTCGAAGAGGCCATCGAACTTCATGGTGGTGAAGGGAGCCAAAGCAGGACTGCATTTCGAAGCCTGTCTGAAGCAGAGAAAGAACAATTATACTACTTCCTGAATAGCTTATAATGGAACAAAACCGAAGAAGTTTTCTAAAAAACTCAACCGTGATTGCGGGAGCAGTTTGCTGTGGTGGAGTCAGTTTACTCACAGGTTGCAAGTCGTTGGAGACTATGCCCCATACCGAACAAGACCGGAAAATTGTCATTGCAAAAAGTGATTTCGGAGAAAGACAATACGCCCTTGTCAAGATCGAATCAATCAATGATCCAATACTCCTAAGCAAGGCTCAAGATGAAAGTTACCATGCCGTTTTAATGCGATGCACCCACAAGAATTGCGACCTGAAACCCATTGGTAGAATCTTACAATGTGAATGTCATGGTAGCGAATTTGATCAAAAAGGAAAAGTGCTGGAAGGCCCTGCTACAGAACCTCTCAGAAAATTCAATGTCGAAGAAGACGATCAAAATATTTACATCTGCTAACATGAATCGACTTATTATTTCATTTCTGATTGGCCTGGTAGGACCGGCAAGTTATGGCCAGACTTCTGTAAACTTTCATCCCGAAAGTCAGCACGATTCCACATTTATTGAAACTAACAGCGATGCGGTTTACGAGCGTCCGTTTATAGTAGATGTGAACGTGCAAAGCTTTAGAACCGCATTGGGAGGCTATGTTGAAGGCAACACCAATTACTTCGCAACCGATGGTGTGGGTGACGGATTTTCGATGGAGTTGAGGCGTTTTAATTTGTTCGTATTTTCTACCGTTGCTGACAGAATTAAATTTCTAAGTGAAATTGAATTTGAACATGGAGTTGAGGAAATCGCATTGGAAACTGCCATGCTCGATTTTGAGTTTCACCACATGCTGAATTTGCGCGGAGGAATTCTATTAGCACCCATTGGGCGCTTTAACCAAAATCACGATAGCCCAGCCTGGGAGTTTATTGATCGGCCGTTAATCAGTACAACCATAATACCGGCAACGCTTTCAGAAGTTGGTTTTGGGGTTCATGGCAAGCAACCCATCGGAACTCAAAATGTTTTCAGCTATGAAGCTTATATAGTAAATGGCATTGGCGATGGTGTGATTTCTAATGAACAAGGAAGAACCTGGTTGCCCGCTGGAAAACATGAAGATATGTTTGGCGAAGACAACAATGGTGTTCCCAATTATACAGGCAGGCTGGCTTTTAAAAACAGAAAAATCGGTGAATTAGGAGTTTCTTATTATGGTGGCATTTTTAATCAGTTCACAGCAGATGGTCTCGATCTGGATGAAAAAAGATGGCTGCACCTCTTTGCCATCGATGTGGATCTCGATGTTAAAAACCTGAACATTTCCGGTGAATGGGCTATGGTAAACGTGGAGGTTCCGAAAGCTCTTGGACAAGGCTTTGGTTCAACGCAATGTGGCTTTCATGTCGATGCCATTTATACGATTCTCAAAAAAGATTTTCCCAAATGGAAGAACATGGTTTTCAACCTGAATTTCCGTTACGAAATGGTGGATTACAATGTTGGTGAGTTTGAAGAAACAGGTGGAAACATCTATGACCACATGATTGCTGCAGTACCGGGGTTGAGTGTTCGCTTTGGTGGAAATACGGTTTTAAAAGCCAACTATCGTTACCATTGGGAGCGCGATATTCTTGGTAATCCGGCTGCTCGTACTGCTGGATTTCAGTTTGGTTTGGCGAGTTATTTTTGAGCCTGCCCTTCTGTCTTCGACTATTGCATTTGAGTTATTTTAGTCCCCTCAGGTCTTTGCTCCATGCATAAAAACATAAAACTTCTACTACTCGCCTCTATCCTGCTCCATTCAGGAACAAACTTGCTTGCCCCGATTTACGCCATTTACATCCACGACATCGGGGGCAATTTGCTTGATGCAGGAATTGCTGTGGGAATTTATGCCGTGTTCAAAGGAATTCTGTATTTCCTGCTCGATAAAACCGATGAATCAAGATTTAGTAAGCGGGTAATGATGTTCAGTGGCTATGCCATCATGGGTGTATCCTATATATTGTATCTCTTTGCGGAAATTCCGATGCATGTTTTTTTAATACAAGCTTTGCTGGCAGTTGGTGAAACGGTGATCAACCCTTCCTGGAGCGCAGTTATCGCCATGTCATTGGAAGATGGAAAGGAAAGGCACATTTACTCACATTTCTACGGCTATCGATCTCTGTTTGAAGGCGCGGCCGCTATTGCCGGTGGACTCTTCGCCATGAAATTTGGTTTTGATGTGGTGTTTGGCCTGATGGCATCTTTTGCGTTTGCTTCTGGAATTTTAGCGTGGATGGTGGATGAAAAAGTGAACCGTTAGCGGCAATTCAAACAATCCATCACTTTCTATTTCCATAATAAATCACGAATCCAATCATCGGAAACATGATCAGGCTGTAAATAGCCGAAGGAATGGTCATCACCGAATTCTCAAGAATACCAGCGGCAATAGCAATCCCTAGCGTACCATTCACGATTCCAGTCTCAACCGAAAGTGTGAGGTTTTGTGGTTTAGCTAATCCGAGTAACCTGCCAGAAAAATATCCTACTGCCATTCCAATTAGGTTCAATATCAACGCAATTGGCCCTGCCTGTGCAAAAAGACTTGGTAAGTTTTCCCACTCCTTACCCAGTGCTGCACCGATGATCAACACCAAAAATAGGGCAGATACAATCTTAACGGGTTTTTCCGCTTTTTCAGATAGTTGCGGAGCTTTGGCATTGATCACCATTCCAATCACCACAGGCACCACGGTTATGGCCAAAATCTGGCCTACGGTTTTAGCAAACGGCAAGCTAATCTGCCGTCCTTCTTCCATATAATGTTCCAAGCCGAATTGAACGAAAAAAGGAATGGTCAAAACAGTGATTACACTTGCGATGGCGGTAAGCGTGATGGACAATGCTACATCTCCCTTTGCCAAATTGGCAATCAGGTTGGAGGTGGCACCACCGGGGCATGCTGCCAATAATATCACGCCAACAGCCAATTCTGGGCTTACCGTAATCACCTTCAAAAGACCAAAGGCAATGACAGGAATCAGTAAAACTTTGAGCATGATTCCAATGGCAACGGCTTTTGGGAAGAGGAATACACGTTTGAAATCACCAGGTTGAAGTGCCAACCCCATCCCTAGCATTATGATAAATAATGCCAGTGGAAGAAATATCTGAGTGATAATGTTTGCCTCCATGGATATGGTTGCAAATATGTGATGTTTTGAATCAAGTTGAGAAGAATGACAGGCAAGAAAAAAGGCTGAAGATTGAGTCTTCAGCCTCTCTGAGGTCGCGAGCGGATTCGAACTATTTACTCATAATTATACTATTGAAAGGTTTATGGA
>PVBE011612076.1_pt1 | contig 14076 bp, 17 predicted proteins | sample 1631181 | NCBI WGS metagenome assembly PVBE01 (sample SAMN08397723, study PRJNA350692) | Marine metagenome, whole genome shotgun sequencing project. | isolation source: water | place: Pacific Ocean | collected 2012-04
ATTGAAGACAATGTTTATTCAATGATACATACCACACAAAACTCAAAGATGTACGCAATTTTGACAGCGTATGATGCAGCTCTTGGTGCAACTATTGAGGACGTAGAAAAAACATTAGAAGCCAGGACTTATTAAATTAGGAGACAAAATGGCAAATACAAGAATAAACAAAGATAATAAAAATGTAGACCAAACTGGATATGATAGTAAGACAGGAAATTTTAGTGATAATTATCAATCCTTATATAGGGAAACTCTTGAAATAAATCGAAAATATCAAGAGAATTTAGCTCATTATTGCGAAGCTATAACATCTACTGAAGATGATGCAGAGCTCGGCGCATTAGTTAGAGATATATTCAATAAAAACTTTGATTTCTATATTGATAATAATGTAATTGTTGAGGGCGGATTCAGTAAATAATGATAAAATTATCAGATTATGTTATTGACTTTGTTAAAAAAGAAGGAGTCAAGGACATTTTCATGTTGCCCGGCGGCGGGTGTATTCATTTAGTGGATTCGCTTGGAAAAAGTGATATAAATTTTATATGTAATCTTCACGAACAAGCGAGCAGTATTGGAGCTGATGCTTATGGACAATATACTAATAATTTAGGAGTAGCATTGGTAACAACGGGCCCTGGAGGAACAAATACAATAACAGGGGTTGCAGGCGCCTGGTTGGATTCAACTCCAACTTTATTCATATCAGGACAAGTTCAAAAGAAAGATATGGTGAGTGGCAAAGGGGTTAGACAAATTGGATTTCAAGAAATCGATATGGTTGAAATTGTTAAGTCAATTACGAAATATGCAGCTACTGTTACAGAACCAGAAACCATAAAATATCATTTAGAGAAAGCAGTTCATTTGGCAAAAACAGGTAGGCCCGGCCCAGTTTGGATTGATATTCCATTAGATGTGCAGGCTACAATGATTGCTGAAAATTCACTACACGGATATAATTATCCTCTTGAGGGCGAATCAGAAGTTAATATCAAAGAAATAGTATCTAATATTATTAAAGATTTAAATCAATCAGAAAGGCCTATAATTCTTGCTGGCAATGGAATTAGATTATCAAAATCAATAAATGATTTTAAAGAATTGATAGATATATTACAAATTCCAGTTTTAACTACTTGGAAAGGCATTGATTATTTAGAGGAAAACCATCCTTTATATGTAGGAAGGCCCGGCGGCGTTGGCCAACGAGGCGCAAATTTTTCACAACAAAATTCAGATTTTTTGATTAGTTTGGGTTCAAGATTAGACCACGGACAGACTGCTTATCAACATAAATATTTTGCAAGAGAGGCTACAAAAGTTATAGTAGATGTTGATGAAAATGAAATAGATAAATTAGAAATGGATATTAAATATAAAGTTCCAATAGATGCGGGAGAATTTATAAGAGAATTAATAAGACAGAAAGATAAGATTGAAACAAAAAATGTTGTTACTCATCAGTGGCTAAAGAAATGCAAGATGTTACAGAAAAAATATCCTGTATGTTTGCCTGAATATTGGGAAGAGAAAGGGCATGTAAATAATTATGTTTTCATAGATGCTCTTTCAGATGTACTACCAGAAGGCTCTTTGATTGTTCCCGGTAGTTCCGGCGGCTGTAGTGAAGTCACGATGCAATCATTTAGAATTAAAAAAGACCAACGGATGTTTAACACTGAAGGATTAGGCCCTATGGGTTTTGGGATATCCGCTGCTATTGGCGGTTGTATAGCAAGCGGCGGTAAAGAAACTATATGTATTGACGGCGATGGCGGGTTTGTAATGAATGTTCAAGAATTGGAAACTATTCGTAGATTAAATTTACCAATAAAAATATTTGTATTGAATAACAATGGATATGTTTCAATTAGAATAACTCAAAATACTCACTTTGGTGGCAATTTAGTCGCAAGTGGTGATGCAAGTGGACTGACACTGCCGAATTTACAGAAGAATGCAGGAACTTACGGAATACCTTATTATAAAATAGAGAATCATAATGAGATACACAGCCATATAAAAAATGTTATTGAAACAGATGGCCCAATCTTATGTGAAGTGATGTTGCCTCCAACTCATTTTACAGCACCTAAAGCTTCTGTATTTAAAAAAGAAGATGGTAGTTTTTCAACAAGACCTATGGAAGATTTATTTCCATTTTTGGATAGAGAAGAATTTAATGAAAATATGATAATAAAAACTATTGATGACTAAAGTATTAATTACAGGTGGAGATGGTTTCATAGCCAAAAGTTTTAATGAATTTTTATCAGATACATGTGAAATTCATTTATGTAATAGACAGAAATTAAATTTATTAAATACTGAAGATGTATATGATTATATCAAAACTAATAAATTTGATGTTGTGATACATACCGCTAATTATGATTCAGTTCCTACATTTTCAACAAAAGATCCAAGTAAAGTTTTAGAGAAGAATTTAACTATGTTTTTTAACCTTACAAGGTGTAAAGATTATTTTGGAAAGATGATATACTTTGGTTCGGGGGCTGAATTTGGTAGAGAGAATTGGACATCAAATATGGGTGAAGAATATCTTGATAAATATATACCTAATAATTGGCAATATGGTTTTTCTAAATATATTATGAGTCAATATTCTTCATTAAGTAATAATATTTATAATCTTCGTATCTTTGGTTTATTTGGGGAATATGATGATTGGAGATATCGTGTTATATCAAATTTATGTTCAAAAGCAGTATTAGATTTACCATTAACAATTAAAAAAAATGTGTTATTTGATTTTGTTTATATTGATGATTTGAGTAGAGTAGTTAAATGGGTAATTGACAATAACCCTAAACATAATATCTACAATGTATGTAATGGTATTGTATATCAGTATAGAGAATTAGCTGAAAAAATATTGGAAATTTCAAATAAACAATTGGATATAATAGTTGAAGATGAGGATTTAAGTCAAGTATGTGGTGGAGATAATTCTCTATTGTTGTCAGAGATATATAATTTTCAGTTTAATTCAATTGACAGTTCAATTAAAAAAATGTATAATTGGTATAATTCTAATAAACATATGATAAAGAAAGAAAATTTTGAATATTAAAAATTATGAAGTGTAGAATATGTAAAAATGATTTAGTGTCTATACTGACTTACAACAACATGCCCAAATCAGCACAGAACTTTCCAGATGAAACTAATCTTGACAAGGACATTGGAGTTGATTTAGACATATGTCAATGTGTAGGTTGTGATTTAGTTCAGTTAAGTAATGAACCAGTCCCATATTATAGAGAAGTTATTAGGGCATCGGCATTTTCAGAGGAAATGAAAGAATTTAGATTAAAACAATTTAATAAATTTGTAAACAAATATTCATTGAAAGGAAAGAAAGTTTTAGAGGCGGGTTGTGGTAAAGGTGAATATCTTTCTTTAATGAACGAATTTGGTATAGATGGATATGGAACGGAATACGCAATTGATTCGGTAGAACAGTGTAAAGAGAATGGATTAAAGGTTTCACAGATGTTTATCGAAGATGGAACTGAAAAAATAGAAGGCGGTAAATTTGATGCATTTTTTATATTAAATTTCTTTGAACATTTACCGAATCCAAATATAACATTAAAAGGTATAAGTAGTAATCTTAATGAAGGTGGTATTGGATTAGTTGAAGTTCCAAATTTTGATATGATGTTAAAGAATAATATGTTTTCAGAATTTATAAATGATCATTTATTTTATTTTACAAAGGATACATTAGAGTCTACTTTATCAATGAATGGATTTGAGGTATTAGAATGTAAAGATGTATGGTATGATTATATAACATCTGCTGTAGTAAAAAAGAGAGATAGGCTAGATATATCTCATTTCAAGAATTATAAAGAGAAAGTAAAGAAAGAGATACACGATTACATAAATATGTTTGGTAACAAAAGAGTTGCAATATGGGGAGCAGGACACCAAGCTTTGGCAATAATGTCAATGACAGAACTGAGTGATAGGATAAGATATGTAGTTGATGATGCGCCATTTAAACAAAATAAATTTACTCCAGCAACACATATACCAATTGTATCAGCAGATACTTTAGATACAGATTCAGTAGACGCCATCATAGTGATGGCAGCAAGTTATTCAGATGAAGTTATCGAAAAGGTTAAGAAAAAATATAGACAGAAGATACACCTATCAGTATTGAGAGATACTGGAGTGGAAATTATAGCAGAAAATAAAGAAACTAAAAAAAAGGCAACAACAATGAGCAAACATTTGGGCGGTAAAACTGGATTAAAAAAAGATAAAGTTGCCCCGGTGAAAGGACAAAAAGAATTTGTGTCTGAGGTTACAGGAGAAACTTGGGTAAAAGATAGTATCATTCGATGGCATAATGTCATTAACAAACAGGCAGTTGTAAATGAAGACCAAAACAGTAAGGCAAAAGGAGGCGGTACTAAGACATTACCGAAAGGTAGTGTTGTTTTTATTGATGATATACGGGGAAGAATAAATCCGCAATATAGATGTAAGGATTCAAGTGGAAACATTTGGTTTATTCGTACAAGATTTATAGATATGATGGAAGAAGACGAAAAATTAGGCAGGGAAGAGTTAAATACGGCCGCAGAAAAATTACATACCGATAACAACCAATTTATATATAGAGGTGGCGTGAGGGTCGGTGAACACGGTGGAGATGCAGCAGACAGTACATTCAAACACCGAAATACAGGAAAAGAATAATGTCAAATTCACATGATTTAATATTTCAAAGTAATCTTGAGGGCAATAAGTATGATGCAACGCCTGACAAGAATATGAGGAATACAACGGTAAAAGATGAAAAAGATAGGCAGAATTGGTTAAAAAATTATAAGCCCCATGTTTATGAAAAAATGAAAGCTTTTCCTCAAAAAATAGAAAATGGAGAAAGTATAGCTATTATACAATTCCAATACGATTACTTATGTAATATGGATTGTGAACATTGTTGTATAGATAAATTTTATGTACCGAGGGGTTGGGAAAAAGCTAGTGGTAGAAGAAAATTTGAGATGGAAGATGTCAGGCGGCTATCAAAAGAAGCCGATGAAATGGGATTAGCTAATTTTGTTATCACTGGCGGTGAACCATTAATAATGAGAGATTTTGATGAGTTAGTAGAAGCTATTGACCCATCTAAATTCTATTTAGTTACAGATTCTAATGGTTGGAATTTAGATTTGAAGAGAGCAAAACACTTAAAGAAAATTGGCATCGACAAAGTTCAATTGAGTTTAGATGGTATAACTGCTCATGACCACGATACATTTAGAAGAAAACCGGGTTCGTTTGAAAGAATAATGAAAGCTATTGATGCATGTAAAGATGCTGAATTGCATGTTATTTTATCTACAGTTATTTGGAAGGATAGAATATATACGGATGAGTGGGTAGAGTTTTTGGAATTTGCTAAGAGAAAAGAAGTCGGGACATATATTGTATATGCAAAACCAGTTGGGGCGTTTGAACAAATTGGAATTGATTCTATGATGACAGAAAAAGAAGGTAAAATTTTACAAAAATTTGAAGAAGAATATGATATTTTTACTCACATGACACCGTCATATGGAAGAGACATTGGATGTATTGCAGTTAAGAGAATGGTGCCGATATCTAGATATGGTGATGTAATGCCCTGTCCGTATCAACACGTATCACTTGGGAACTTCTTTGAAGAAGGCTTAAAACCAATTATTGATAGAGGACTAAATATTAAATGGTTTGATCCTAAAAAGAATATGCCTTGCATCTGTGGTGTTGATAAAGGATTTATCGAAAATGTCATATCTAAAACATACGGAGATTCAGAAGTACCAGTTAGGTATGATAAAGTATTTACTGAAGATGATTTCGTTAAAAACGATAATATGGGTGATGTTAAAAAAGGTAGTGGAACTGGTAGAGAAGTTGAAACTTGGAAACAAGCACCACTTATTACATTAAAGGGCAAGAAAATTAAAGATCACGATTTTGTGAATGACGCTACATAGAGGACATTATGATAGAAAATAAAAGCGGACTTAAATGGGAATTAATTAAAATTGGCAATGGTAAAAAGCCAAAATTAGGACAAAAAGTATCGGTTCATTATGATATATGGCTTGGCAAAGGAACTACAACGTCTAATTATAATTATGATAAGAATGAATACATGGACGTGTTGTATGACAGCACTCACAACGAAAATGATCCCTTTAGTGGCCCAGTTGATTTTGAAATTGGAACAAAAACTCCAGACGACGACCAGTATAAAAAGGGTAATTCAATAGCCGGACTAGATGAGGCTTTATTAGATATGCGTGTAGGCGCAAAAAGAAGATTGCACATTCCATCAAAATTAGCTTATGGTAAACTCGGAGGTAGTAGTTTCCATACATTTCATGGCTATAGAGTTCCACCAAATTGTCCATTAGATATGGAAATTGAATTAGTTAGTATTGAGGGTTAAAAATGATTACTTTTACAAAAAATGCAATAAAAAAACTTAAAGAAGAAGTAGAGGCGGGCGATTATGTTCGTGTTGGAGTAGTCGGTGGGAGTTGTGCAGGGCTTTCTTATACTATAGAAATAGAAGAAGGACATAAGCCTGAAGACATAACATTTAAAGCTGGCGAAGTTGACATTTGTCTGAATCCCTATAGTAATTTTACACTTAATAAAGTTACTGTTGATTATACTGAAAGTTTACATCAATCTGGTTTTAAATTTGATAATCCAGCTGCTAAGTCTGAATGTGGATGTGGAACATCATTTAAGCCTGAAGGCTTTAAAAAAGGAGAAGTGCCTGCAGGTGGTTGTGCCACCGGAGGCTGCTCAGTTTAAAAATTAATAATAATAAATAAGTTTTATAATGGTTTTATATAAAGAATATATAGTAGAATATAAAGACTTTCCTATTAAGGGTATTAACTACCTTGATTTAAATCCAATTTATGCAGATCATAATATACGTAGACTTCTTGTGAATGATTGTCGTGATACTATTACAAGTGAATTTAGAGATGTATATATAGGAAAAGATTTTGATTACATAGGCGTAGTAGAGTCCAGAGGTTTTTTGGTTGGTTCAATATTGGCACATGAATTACAAAAAGGTATTGTTCTGTTACGCAGTAAAAAAGATAGATTACCCGGCAAGACACATACAGTGAAACATACGTTAGAGTACGGAGAATCGATGATTCAAGTACAAGAGGGCAGCGGCAAAGTATTAATATTCGATGATGTATTAGCTACTGGTGGTACGGCTAAAGCCTCTATTGAGTGTTTAACTAAGGCAGGATATACTCCAATAGGGGCATTATTTTTGGTGGAATTAGATTTTCTTAACCCGTTATTAAGTGTACCATACAAAAGTATAATTCATTATGAATAGAGAAGATATATTAATAGTATGTGCTCTTGAACAAGAAATTGATGGTGAGTTAGATGATTGGAATATTATCTATACCGGGTGTGGTAAGGTTAATGCTACTTATGAATTAACTAAAGAAATAAATTCTGTTTTTATACCTAAGCTTGTAATCAATTTTGGAACAGCGGGTAGCAGAGAGATACCCATACATACATTAGTTGATTGTAACCAATTCATACAGAGAGATATGAATGCTACTGAATTGGGATTTTTTAAAGGTCAAACACCATTTGAGGATGAGTTGATTATGGATTTCTCCAATATCAATAATCCAATAAGTAAAGGTTATGTATGTGGTAGTGGTGATAACTTTGTTGATAACATTGATAATGAGATAGACCATATAGATGTATTTGATATGGAAGCATATGCATTAGCTAAGGTATGTAATAAGACTGGTATTGACTTTATAAGTTATAAATATATAACAGATAATGTTAATAAGAAGTCAGCTAATGATTGGAAAGAGAATTGTAGTAAAGGAATTAAAAAGTTTAAAGAAGTTTTAATTTACTATGGAGGTTTTTAATTATGAAAGTTTTAATATCTGGCGGGCTTGGAGATAGTGTTAATCAATTAGCAAAATTAATTTATTATTGTAAAAAAGAAAATATTACACATGATAGTATATTGGTCACATATTGTAGTGATATCCATGATCAACAAATTACGGAAACAAATTTAAAAAATAATTTAGTAGCGATTCGTGATATGGTTTATAAAGATTTTATAAAAGATCTTACCATAGTTAATGATTTTAAATTTAAATCGATATTAGCAGATCAAAGAAAAGAAGCTGAATCTAATAATTATGATATGGTTTTTGGTTCTAATATGAACTATGAAGTAAAGGTTTGGGAAGAGGCCAGACAGTTACATGTTGGTCATAGGCCAAATGAATTGCAAATTGTACCCAATAGTATTATTGATTGGAAATATAAAACAGTACCTGATGTGGATATAGCTGTTCATGTTCGTTTTGCTGAAGAAAACCCAACAAAAGAATTATGTAGTTTTGTAGGAGAAGGTCAGTTACTTCGACTGCTAAAAGAGTTAAATTACAAGGTAAATAAAATTCATCTTTTCGGGCGTACAAAACATGATTTATCAAAATTTTCTAAAATTGTATCGATGCATCTAGATAAGCCTTTTTTAGATCAATATAACACAATCTTATCCGCTAAAAAGTTTGTGATTGGATTTGAGGGCTTTAGCAGCCTCCTACCTTTATCAGCAGGAATTAAAACATATCGTAAATTGCGGGACCCTTTAGAAAAAACACTAACAGTTAATCCAGAGTGGGATAAAAAATATTGTGTTGATTATAATAATTTTGAAGAAATAAAAGATGATTAATATAGAATCAATAGACGGGTTTTTATATTTTTCAGAGTATCAAGCAATGAAACAATATGCACAAGAAACATATCGTAAAAAATGTGATACGTTAGATATATTAGAAATTGGTTCGTATAAAGGCAAGAGTACTGTCGCCTGGCTACAAGCTTGTTCTTCTCGTATAGTGGCCATTGAGCCTTTTTGCGGCCCACCAGAGGTACCAGAACTTACGGGCGTTAGTACAGAACAGGATTTCTTAAATAATACTAAACAATATTGTGATCAAATTAGGTTAATAAAAAAATACTCCAATAATCCAAGTATACATGACGATTTATTAAATCAAACCTTTGATATTGTCTTTATTGATGGTGATCATTCTTATGAGGCGGTTGTTAATGATATTAAATTGGCCTTACAGTATGTTATTAAAAATGGCCTTATAGTACTACACGATTATTGGATAAATGCAGCCTCTAATTTTAAGTTTAAAGGCCTAAGTAATGCGGTACACGAATATTTGATGTATAAACGCAGATTTTTATCTTTGCATAGATCTTTAATTGTATTTGAAAATAATATAAATTTTAAAACTTATGAAAGATAATCGCGCATTTATATGCCATGGAGGCCTAGGAGATCTATACGTTCAATTGCTTCAGATCAAAGATTTGGAATCCGAGACGTGTGATGTTTATTACTGTGATGAACTCGGCGCACATGCTAAAGATATTACAGCTTTATATAAAAGTCAATCAGAAATTAAAAACATTTATTTTAAACATGTTAAGCATACTCCTGACTTTTTAGAACAGCAAAAAACAAAAATGTTACAACACTATTCGGAAGTTATAATTCTTGACTCAAAGATTACTAATATTTCAACAGCTAAATCAAAAATTCAATTACCTAATTTTAAGTGGAAAAAGAAATTTATTACTATTAATACAGGCGCCGGAAATTTTAATTTACCAGAAGCCGCCGCACACAATGTTAATAGAAGATGGCCACAAGAGTCACAAGATAAACTTATAGATAATTTAACTAAGTTAGGGTTTTATATTGTTCTTTTGGGAAAAAGCAATTCAGTAACTAAAAGCCTTTTTAATGCACAGCGCCAGCAGGTAGTTGATGCAAGGGATAAAAATATTATAGACCAACTTAATTTTATAAAGCACGCTGCATTAAATATAGTTTTTGAAGGGTTTACTCTTAAAGCTTCTGTTTCATTTCAAAAATTAACAATAGTAAAAAATAATCCGCCTTTATTTGATTTTAGACAGAAAGATATTTATTATTTAGATGAACTTGCATATAAAAATATGTATGTTGTAGATGATTATAAATATAATAATTTATTACCCATTTTAATTTTATTGGCGCTTGTGAAAGAGCAGTCCACATTTATTACCAATGCAAGTTTAAGAAGAAAGGAATTATATGCATAATAAAAGAGCGTTTATATGTCATGGCGGATTAGGAGATGTTTATATAGCATTATTAAAAATTAAAAATTTAGAACTTACCTCATGTGATATTTATTATCGCGATGTTGCAGCTACCCATCTTAAAGATATTCAAATGCTATGTGAGAGTCAACCTGAAATTAAAAAATTTGATGCTCTACGAATAGAACAAACAGACAAATATCTTAATAATTTAAAAAAAGAATTAGAATCAAAATATGATAAGGTATCTATTTTAAGTTCTACATTGACTAATATTTCTAATACAAAAGAGCTCCAATTGCCTGATTGGGCTAATCCATATGAAGCCGAATACGTCACTATTAATACAGGAGCAGGTGATTGGACTATGCCCGATGATTTTGTTCATAATGCTAATAGAAGGTGGAATTATGGTGAGTTACAATCTGTGGTGGAAGGAATAGCTACTAAAACAGGCCTAAGTGTTATTTTAATTGGTAGGGTAATGTTGCTTCCTCCTTTTAATAATAAAAAAATTATAAATGAATCAGAAAAGAATATTATTGAACAACTTAATATTATTAAACATGCTAAGTTAAATATAGGTTTTGAAGGTTTTAATTTAGCAGCTGCAATGTCTTTTAATACAAAAATGGTAGTTAAAAACAATCCACCAAATCATGACTTTAAAGAAAAAAAAGTACGGTATTTAGATGATGAAGCTTATGCAAATATGATTGTGTTAGATAATTGGGCACCCCGAGAGTTTTTACCTATTATAGTTAAATTAAGGAACAATCAGCTATGAATATTTTAATTACAGGTGGTGCTGGATTTATTGGGAGTAATTTAGCTCATTATTTAAAAGATAAACATGAAATATTTATTTTGGATAATTTTTCAGCAGGCTCTCCAGAAAATGTAAAATCTTTTTCTGGCATTGCATGTGATATTCGAAACATGAATGATGTTACTATTGCTTTTACACCTGATTTGGTTATTCATCTTGCAGCAATTAATTCATTGCCTTATTCATTTAAACATCCTAAAGAAACATATGATGTTAATGTATATGGTACTGCAGAAGTGTTAAGGTATTGTGAAGCAAATACTTGTCCAATAATTTTTGCAGGAACAAGTGCTGAATATGAATTAACTGTAAGATTCCCAACACCTGAAAGTGAATGTTGTCCTGATTCTCCCTATGCAATAAGCAAAGCAGTGGGAGGAAAAATGGTAGAATGGTTTCATAAAAAAACGGAGCTCCCAGCAATACATGCAAGATTTTTTTCTACCTATGGCCCCGCGCAGGACTATAAGCGAGACATTCCCCCAGTTATTTCAATATTTTTAAAAAATCTTATTCAACAGCAAGAAAGTGTGCTATTTTTACAAGGAAAAAAACAACGAGATTACATTTATGTAAATGATAATAATCGTGCAATCAATATTCTTATCGATAATATTTCTAACTTAAATTACGATATCATTAATATTGGGACAGGACAGAAAATTTCTATATTTAATTTATTTAAAATTTGTCAAAAAGTTACTAATAATACAACAACGAAATATAATTTGAGTGAAGGCGACCTGTGGCCAGACCCAACAACAACTACTCATGCAGATATTTCAAAATTAACAAACTTAGGCTGGGCACCAGTAATTTCGCTCGAAGAAGGACTAGCAAAACATTATGAATGGTTTAAAAATGAATCACTTGATTGATAAGTTTACAGAATCTATAAAAGATTTAAAAGTCGGTATTATAGGAGAAACAATTGTCGATGAATATCATTGGATCGAACTTATGGGCTCATCGCCCAAGTCAAAATGCCCATCAGGTAAAATTTTAAAATCAGAATCCTATCAAGGCGGCGCTGCATACATTAAACGCATCGCAGAGAAATTTTGTAATGATGTTGTGTTTATAACAGGCGACTCTATAGTGAAAACTAGATATGTTGAAGAATCATTTAATACAAAATATTTAGAATTAAAAAGTGATGATAATACTCCTTTAGATTGTGATTCTATGGTAGCTAAATTAGAGGAGTGTGATGTAATTATTGTGGCTGATTTCGGTCATAATTTGATTGATAAAAAAGTTGCAAATTATTTAAGCGATAATTATGCTGAGCATATGTGTCTTATGTGTCAAACAAATAGTTCTAATTATGGATATAATAATTTATCTCCAAAGTATCATTCTGCTGGCTATGTATGTCTAGATCAAAAAGAGCTGGGTTTAATATTACAAGTAAAAGACCCCAAACAGAATTATTTATATCATTTATGGGATTTTTTAAAATTTGATATAGGGACTCTTACGATGGGTGTAAATGGTGCTTTTTCTATGGGAGGCAATTCTGAACATAAAGCCGATTGTTTTAAAAATGGAACTATTATTGATACCGTAGGTGCAGGAGATACATTTTTTACACTAGCCTCTTTGGCATACGCAGCAGGCCTGCCAGTAAAAGAAATAACAGTATTAGGAAGCCTGGGAGGCTATTATAACACGACTTTCCCAGCGACGAAAAAGGCTATTTCGCCAAATAAATTAAAAATTTTATATTATAAAGATGGAGTAGAGGAACATGAAACAGTTTGTCAATAATTATTTTAAAGAATTTCAAAAATTAACAGCCTGTAGTTTAGAGATTAGTGATCGATTACAGACGCTTAAAGCGTTGTTTGAATCTACCCATAAATCAGGAAATAAAATTATTTTTGTAGGCAATGGAGGATCAGCAGCAATGGCATCCCACTGTGCTGTAGACTTATCTAAGAATGCTGGAATTCGGTCTATTAATTTTAATGAAGCAGATCTAATTACTTGTTTGGCCAATGATAGGGGCTTTGAAAATTGGGTGACGGAAGCTTTAAAGTTGTATGCTGATAAAGGAGACGTAGTTGTTTTAATCTCTTCCTCAGGAAAATCAGATAATATGATTAATGCAGCTAAGTACTGTAATCAAAATTTTTTAACCCTAGTCACTGTAACAGGAATGGACAAACGTAATCCATTAAAGTCTCAAAATGATAAAGGCGCTTATACAGACAGCGATTTAAATTTATGGGTAAATTCCAGAGCTTATAATTTAATTGAAATGGTCCATCATTTTTGGTTACTGTGCATTTGTGATATGATTATTGGAAAGGCAGAGTATTCAGCATGAGTAAAGGTTTAGACATGCCACCAACTGAATATTTTGAAAAAGTAGGATTAACCGTAGGGGTTTTTGATTATTTACACCCGGGACATATTATGATGTTTCAAGAGTGTCATAAGCAGTGTGATTATTTAATTGTAGGAATTAATGATGCAACTAATTTAGACGCATGGAAACAGAAGCCAATTCAATTATTAAAAGAACGAGTGATGATGGTAGAGGCTTTGGAGGTCGTAGATGAAACTTTTGTATATTCAGGAGAAAAAGAATTATATAAGCTTTTACAAACATTAAGTTATCATATACGTTTTGTTGGAGAAGACCACAAAGCAAGCCCACTAACAGGCGAAGATATACCAGATCATTTAGATAAAGTTATATACATTCCTCGTAATCACGGATTTTCATCTACTGTTATGAAATACCGTGCCTATTGGAAAGCAATTCAAGATAAAGATAGTAATACATTTTATTCCCCCGAAGGTTATGAGTGGAGTGATGTAGTTTCCGGAAATTTATTTCCCAAAAATTAATTAGAATCTGAAATAAATTCAGTAATATAACTATATATATTAGGAAGCAATTTCTAATTAAAGATTAACGATTAACAATAATAAGTTAGGAGAAACAAAAAATGGCACTCGATCTCGATGCAATTAGATCCAAATTAAACAAA
>PVBE012075995.1_pt1 | contig 14076 bp, 12 predicted proteins | sample 1631181 | NCBI WGS metagenome assembly PVBE01 (sample SAMN08397723, study PRJNA350692) | Marine metagenome, whole genome shotgun sequencing project. | isolation source: water | place: Pacific Ocean | collected 2012-04
GAAAATGATGTTGTTCTTTTATAAAAAAAGTGAATTCTTTAGTAAAGATGAAAAATCTTATAAATGTGTGTGCTTTATTTAACTTTTGAAATAAAATTGAAGCATTTGATATTGTGCTATGTAATAATCCTAGCGAGCCTTTCGATTGTTTTTTGAAGTGCGTGTTTAACAAAGTCGCTGTTATAATTTAAAATATTTTAAATTACTGAAAGTTGCTATGTTGTTGTTTTTAGGTTATACAGTATAACTGTTGTGCCTGACGGTTGGATAAACATAACTTCCAAAAAATTGTTGGTGATGGTCTGTCTTTTAGAAGTGGATGTTCGTATGAGTAATTTGTTATCAGTTTGGTGGTCACTTTATTATTTATTGATATTCTATCTTAATTTTGATAAATTATTTTTGGAATTTAAGAAGCTTAAATTAATCTTGTTAGCTGTTTGGCTATTGTCTGTTTATAGATATTTAAAATTGTCGATCGACAACAGAGTGCTTGCCCAAATGTTTAAATTAATATTTTTGTGCAAAACTTTTTTTGTTGGTAGACTATATGCCAGTGGTACTTTCTTTTGGAGAATTCTAAATGAGTCATTTTTTAGAGCGTCTACTATTTTTCACTCATGAAACGGAAAGTTTTTCTAATGGTCATGGTGTAACAACAAGTGAAGCTCGAAGTTGGGAAAAAGCTTACCGGCAGCGTTGGCAGCATGATAAGGTGGTCCGTTCGACCCATGGTGTGAACTGTACTGGTTCTTGTAGTTGGAAGATTTATGTTAAGAAAGGGTTAATTACCTGGGAAACGCAACAAACTGATTACCCAAGAACACGGGCAGATTTACCAAATCATGAACCTAGGGGATGTGGAAGAGGTGCTAGTTATTCTTGGTATATTTATAGTGCTAGTCGATTAAAATATCCATTGGTTCGTTCAAGCTTGATTAGAATGTGGCGAGCAGCTAAATGTGCTAACTCAGATCCAGTAAAGGCATGGGAGAGTCTTGTTACAGATCCAGAGAAATCTCATGTATACAAAGCGTTAAGAGGAAAGGGTGGATTTGTTCGTGCACATTGGGATGAACTAACAGAGCTTATTGCTGCATCAAATATTTATACGATTAAAACTTACGGTCCTGATCGTATCATTGGGTTTTCCCCAATTCCCGCGATGTCCATGGTTTCTTACGCTGCTGGTAGTCGTTATCTTTCACTGCTAGGTGGTGTTTGCATGAGTTTTTATGATTGGTATTGTGATTTACCACCAAGCTCACCACAAACTTGGGGTGAACAAACCGATGTTCCTGAAAGTGCTGATTGGTATAATTCAAGTTATTTAATTGTCTGGGGTTCTAATGTGCCTCAAACGCGAACACCAGATGCACATTTTTATACAGAAGTTCGGTATAAAGGTGCTAAAAGTGTCGTTATTTGTCCTGATTATAGCGAGGCTTCTAAGTTATCAGACCTATGGTTGGCACCAAAGCAGGGGACGGATGCTGCACTTGCTATGGCCATGGGACATGTGATACTGAAAGAATTTTATCTGGAAAAATCTAAAAAAAGTAAATATTTTGATTCTTATGCCAAGAAATATACTGATATGCCTTTCTTGGTCGTTTTGAAACAAAGTGATAATGGGCTAGTTCCGGAGAGAATGCTACGTGTATCTGATTTTGAAAATCAACTTGGTGTTGAAAGTAATCCAGAGTGGCAAACTGTTTGTTTTGATTCTAATAAGGATACTATTGTCGTTCCTAATGGCTCTATTGGTTCACGTTGGGGGGGGTCAGGTAAATGGAATTTGGAGCTTAAGGATATCCGTACCGGAAATGATATTGATCCGCTGTTATCTTTGATAGAAGGATATGATGATGTAGTTGAAGTTGCTTTCCCTTATTTTGCAGGGCATTTATATAAGCATGAACATTTCAAGAATACAAAACATGAGAGTGTTATTTGTAGAAAATTACCGGCTAGAAAAGTCACTCTTCATGATGGAATTATGTATGTTGCTACAGTATTTGATTTAATGGTAGCAAATTATGGAATTGAGAGAGGATTTAACGATGAGCATGCTGCCAGTTCTTTTGAAGATGATATTCCGTATACACCATTCTGGCAACAGCAAGTAACTGGTGTTGATAAAGAGCATGTTATAACCGTTGCACGAGAATTTGCTGAAACTGCAGATAAAACGTTAGGGAAATCTATGGTGATCATTGGTGCTGCTATGAATCATTGGTATCATATGGACATGAATTACCGTGGAATTATCAATTTATTAGTAATGTGTGGTTGCGTTGGCCAGAGCGGTGGAGGTTGGGCACATTATGTGGGTCAAGAAAAATTAAGACCACAGACGGGATGGTTGCCATTGGCTTTTGGCCTAGATTGGCAACGACCTCCACGGCATATGAATAGCACATCGTTCTTTTATAATCACACGAATCAATGGCGATATGAACAATTAGAATTAGATGAAATCTTATCACCTTTAGCAGATAAACAACGTTGGAAAAATTTTACATTAATTGATTGTAACGTTAAGGCTGAACGCATGGGTTGGTTACCTTCAGCACCACAACTGCAAGAAAATCCAATTAAATTGGCTCAAGCAGCGGAAGTTGCTGATAAGTCTGTTTCGGATTATATTGTAGAATCTTTAAAGAGTAGGAAATTAAAATTTGCTTGTGAGGATCCAGATAATCCTAAAAATTATCCTAGGAATTTGTTTGTGTGGCGTTCTAATTTACTTGGCTCAAGTGGTAAAGGGCATGAATATTTTCTAAAACATTTGCTGGGTACAACACATGGTGTTCAAAGTAAAGATTTAGGAGAGATTGGACTTAAAAAGCCTGAAGAAGTGGTGTGGCATGAAGATGCACCAAAAGGGAAACTTGATTTGCTGGTCACTTTAGATTTTAGAATGTCAACTACTTGTTTATATTCTGATATTGTTTTGCCTACAGCATCTTGGTATGAAAAAGATGATTTAAATACCTCCGATATGCATCCTTTTATACATCCTTTATCAGCAGCTATTGATCCGGTATGGGAGACTAAAACGGATTGGGATATTTATAAAACTATTGCAAAGAAATTTTCTGAGATAGTTCCAGGTCATTTAAGTATTGAAAAAGATACTGTGTTATTGCCTCTGTTACATGATACTCCCGCAGAGTTAGCACAGCCTGATGACGTTAAGGATTGGAAATATGGTGAATGTGATCCAGTTCCTGGCAAAACCATGCCTAATATTGCCGTTGTAGAACGTGATTATCCTAATATATATAAGCGTTTTACAGCTCTTGGACCATTAATAAAAAAATTAGGTAATGGTGGAAAAGGGATTAATTGGAATGCTGAAAATGAAGTTGATTTCTTGGCAGCTTTAAACAGAACTCATGACGAAGGTATAACTAAAGGTATGCCAAGAATTGAGTCTGCAATTGATGCTTGTGAAGTTATCTTAAGTTTAGCACCAGAAACCAATGGGGCTGTAGCAGTTAAAGCATGGGAGTCTTTGTCTAAAATAACTGGACGTGATCATCTACATTTGGCAATATCTAAAGCGCATGAATCGATACGCTTTAAGGATTTACAAGCGCAGCCAAGAAAAATCATCACTTCACCAATATGGAGTGGCATAGAATCTGAGGAGGTTTGTTATAACGCAGGTTATACAAATGTCCATGAACTTATCCCCTGGCGTACGTTAAGCGGTAGACAACAGTTGTATCAAGATCATGCTTGGATGCGTGCTTTTGGAGAGACGCTGTGTGTTTATAAGCCGCCTATTGATACAAAATCTATAGAGGCTATAATACATAAGCATGCCGATTCAAAACAAGTTGTCTTAAATTTTATTACTCCACACCAGAAATGGGGAATACATAGTACTTATTCAGATAATCTTATTATGTTAACTTTAAGCCGTGGAGGTCCGATTGTTTGGATTAGCGAAATTGATGCTAGAAAAATTGATGCAAGTGATAACGATTGGGTTGAGGCTTATAATATCAATGGTGCCTTGGTTGCAAGAGCTGTAGTGAGCCAGAGAGTACCAGAAGGTATGATCATGATGTACCATGCTCAAGAAAGAATAATTAACACGCCGATGAGTCCTACAACAAAGCATATGGGTGGTATTCATAATTCAGTGACACGAGCAACGTTGAAGCCAACGCATATGATCGGCGGTTATGCTCAATTATCTTATGGGTTTAATTATTATGGTACTGTTGGGTCAAATAGAGATGAGTTTATTATTTTAAGAAAATTAGAGCATGTAAAGTGGAAGATAATAAAAACCGACTGAATTTAGTGGAGGATACTTTGGAATGAAAGTTCGTGCTCAGATTGGTATGGTGTTAAATCTAGATAAATGTATTGGGTGTCATACTTGTTCTGTTACATGTAAAAATGTTTGGACATCCAGAGTTGGTGTGGAATATGCTTGGTTTAATAATGTTGAAACAAAACCAGGTATTGGGTATCCCAAAAAGTGGGAAACTCAGCAAAAATGGAAAGGTGGCTGGCAATTAAATAATTCTGGTAAATTGGAACCTAAGATTGGTAGCAAATGGAGGATTTTGATAAAGTTATTTGCAAATTCAGATTTACCTTCTATTGATGATTACTATGAGCCTTTTACATTTGACTACGAACATTTGCAGAATGCACCTGAATCTTTAGGACAGCCAATAGCTAGGCCTATATCAGTAATTACAGGCCAAGTTATGGAAAAGATACAATGGGGCCCAAATTGGGAAGAAATATTAGGTGGAGAATTTGAAAAAAGGAAAGAAGATTACAATTTAAAAGATTTAGAAAAAGAGATGTTAGGTGAATTTGAAAATACATTTATGATGTACTTACCTAGACTATGTGAGCATTGTCTAAATCCAACATGTAGTGCTGTTTGCCCATCTGGGGCAATTTATAAACGCGCAGAGGATGGCATAGTATTGATTGATCAAGATAAATGTCGTGGTTGGCGTATGTGTGTTAGTGGATGTCCTTATAAGAAAATTTATTTTAATTGGAAAATAGGAAAATCTGAAAAATGTACTTTTTGTTATCCAAGAATTGAATCTGGCATGCCAACGGTTTGTTCAGAGACTTGTGTTGGACGTATTCGATATTTAGGTGTTATGTTATATGATGCAGATAGAATTGAAATTGCTGCAAGTAGAAGAAATGAGCAAGACCTTTATAATGCACAGCTCAAGATATTTTTAGATCCACATGATCCTGAAGTGATAAAAGCAGCAAGGAAAGAGAATATTCCTGAGAGTTGGCTGGAAGCGGCTAAAGAGTCTCCTGTTTATAAAATGGTAGCTGATTGGAAGATTGCTTTACCTTTGCATCCAGAGTATCGTACATTACCGATGGTTTGGTATATTCCTCCCTTAAGTCCTATACAAAAAACAGCTAATTCGCATGCTGTTGGTATGAATGGTGCCATACCTGATGTTAGTGCGCTTAGAATCCCTGTAAAATATTTAGCCAATATGTTAACGTCAGGTGATGAAAAACCTGTAATAATTGCATTAGAGCGCATGCTTGCGATGAGAGCATTTATGCGATTTAAGACTGTTTATAAACAGATTAAAATGGAAATTTTAGATCAAGTTGGGTTAAACGTTCAACAGCTTGAAGAAATGTATCGGTATTTAGCCATTGCAAATTATGAGGATCGTTATGTTGTTCCCACGGCACATACAGAGCAATATCTTGCGGATCCGTTTTCAATTAAATCTGGATGTGGATTTAGTACTGGAAGCTCTAACTGTGAGTCGTTAAATACTACAGGTATCGCTGGACGGAAAAATTTGTTTGGTGGGTGAAGTTCATGAATATAAAAACGTTTAAAATTTTATCTTTACTTATGCTGTACCCCACAGTTTCTTTAAAAGAGTTAGTAGATGAGAGCATTGTGTATATTAAAGATGAAAATTTAATATCTGAGCAATGTGTTGTAGGATTAGAGAATCTTACTAAGTATATAAAAAAAATGGATTTGTTAACCTTACAAGAGCAGTATGTGAACTTATTTGATCGCGTTCCTGCAAATTCTTTACATTTATTTGAACATGTTCATGGTGTTTCAAATGAACGAGGTGAAGCAATGTTCAGTTTGATACAACGATATGAGGAAATAGGCCTATTTCTCAATAGTAATGAATTGCCTGACTACTTACCTGTTTTCCTAGAGTATTTATCGTTGTTGTCAATAAAGGAAGCTTCTGAATTATTATCTGAGCCAATAACAATTATAGCAATATTAGCTGAAAGGTTAAAAAAGCGTAGTAGTTACTATGCCGCACTTTTCGATGCACTGGTTAGTATTTCAAAAGTGAAACCAGATCAGAAACAAGTTGAAGTTGCCATAGCTAGAGAGTCAGGTAATAACGTTGTTTCAAAGGAGTTAGATGAGAAGTGGGTGGAAAAACCTGCATTTGGTACTGTTCCCATAGATAGAGGTGCTTACGGTGTGTGAATGTTTACACAAATTTGTATTTGCTTATTATCCTTATTTTGCGTTCTTTGTGTTTATTATCGGTAGTATTGCAAGGTATAATTATGATCAGTATAGCTGGAATGCTAGTTCTACTCAGCTATTAGCGAGTAAAGGTATGTGGATAGGAAATAACTTATTTCATATTGGTATAATCTTGCTATTTTTTGGACACTTCATAGGGTTGTTAATGCCAACGGAATTGTATACAAAATGGATCACATGTTCTCAGAAACAGGTTTTGGCGATGACGTTTGGCGGTATGTTCGGTGGTTTGTGCTTTATTGGTATGTCCATTTTGATATATAGACATCTCTTTGACGTAAGAGTACGTGCAATCAGCTCTATTATGGATTCATTTATATTATTTTTACTTTATATACAGCTTATTTTAGGCTTATTGACAATTGTCATTTCTACTAAGCACCTGGATGGTTATAGTATGGTTTTGTTGTCACATTGGGTGCAATATATTGTTACTTTTCAACCTGGTGCAGCGGATTTTTTGGTTGGACAACATTGGTTGTTTAAGTTACACCTTTTCCTAGGGATAACAATATTTTTAGTTTTTCCATTTACGCGTCTTGTCCATATTTGGAGTGTCCCAATAGGCTATTTATTGCGAAATGGTTATCAGATTGTGAGAAAATTAGGATAGCGTTATGGAATTTTGCGATAATGTTACCTCTGGGCAAAGAATTCGAGCGTTAAGTACATGTACAATTGCATTTACAGCTTGTTTTGCTGTGTGGACAATTTTTTCGATTATTGGAATTAGGATTAAGCAAGAACTAGCTTTGCCTGATACACTTTTTGGTATTTTGGTTGCCACTCCTATCTTAACGGGATCTTTAAGCCGTTTAGCTTTAGGTATTTGGACCGATCAGTATGGAGGGCGTTTGGTCTTTACCTTGATTATGTTGATATCTGCTGTTGCTACGTGGATGTTAACATGGGTGAATACTTATTATATGTTTTTGTTGGTTGCACTAGGGATTGGACTTGCAGGTGGGAGTTTTGCTGTTGGTATTGCTTATGTTTCTACCTGGTATCCTAGAAGTTTACAGGGTACAGCGTTAGGTATCTTTGGTATGGGTAATGTTGGTGCTGCTGTTACCAATTTTGCTGCACCTGTTTTACTGATAGCCATTGGTTGGCATGGTGTGGCTAAGGTTTATGCAATTGTTTTATTCATTACTGCTATAGTATTTTGGCTAAGTACAGAAGATGATCCCGCTTTATTGTATCGCAAAAAAACAGGTAGTAAACCAGCTGGTGCATTGAAGCAGATGGAGTCTTTACAATATTTACAGGTTTGGCGTTTTTCTTTATATTATTTTTTTGTTTTTGGTGCGTTTGTAGCATTAGCACTGTGGTTGCCACGTTATTATATTGGTGCTTTTGGATTAGATATTAAAACAGCTGGTATGCTGACTTTTTTATATTCCATGCCAGGTGGTGTTTTTCGTGCTCTCGGTGGATGGATGTCGGATAAATTTGGCGCAAGGCAAGTTATGTACGTAACTTTATTGGCTTGTGTTCTGTGTACGTTTATTTTGTCATATCCTTCTACGGAATATACTGTACATGGTATTAAAGGGGATATTTCTTTCCATATATCAATTGGGCTTGTACCTTTTGTGCTTTTAACTGTCGTATTAGGTTTCTTTATGTCTTTGGGTAAAGCGGCAGTTTATAAACACATTCCTGTTTACTATCCTAATCATGTTGGCTCAGTTGGGGGTATTGTGGGCTTAGTGGGAGGTTTGGGTGGCTTTATTTTACCTATTTTATTTGGGATCATGAATGATGTTTTGCAAATATGGACAAGTTGTTTTATGTTACTTTTTGTAATTACTGCTGTGGCTCTTGTCTGGATGCATGTTAGTATACTTAAATTGGATGCAAATAAGTTTCCTGATGTGCATAAGCCACGATATTTACCGGAGTTGGAGTCAGGAGTTCGACAAAATGAAAGACAGTAGTTTGTTTGTCGTAGTATGCAGTAAGTGCTAAAAGATAGATTTGATAGGCAATTTTCTTATTTGCGGTTATCTTTAACTGATGCCTGTAATTTTAGATGTTTGTATTGTTTACCAAATGGCAGTGCTAATGTTGTTGAAAGAAATTATTTATCGATTATAGAAATACAACGTTTGTTGACGGCTTTTGTAGAGTTAGGTTTGGAAAAAGTTCGCTTGACTGGCGGTGAACCAACTATTCGTAAAGATTTTTCTAAAATTGCAACTCTGTTGGCAAGTTTTCCAGAAATTAAAGAGCGTACTTTTACAACAAATGGTTATTATTTAGAAAAAAAAGCTAAAGAATGGAAAAATTCACATTTTACTGGTATTAATGTGAGTGTCGATTCTATGGACCCATTACGTTTTCACCAAATTACTGGTCGTAATTGTTTATTTCGAGTGTTAGCTGGAGTTGTTGCTGCGGTAGATGCTGGATTTAAATGTGTAAAAATGAATGTTGTATTATTAAAAGATTTTAATTTTGATGAGTTCGATCGATATGTAAGCTGGGTTAAGGATAAACCAGTAGTTGTTCGCTTTATAGAACTTATGAAAACAGAAGATAGCCAGGTATTTTTTACTAAACATCACGTTAGTCCTATAATCTTGCAAAAAAAACTAGTAGAAGATGGTTGGAATATTTTAGAGTGTTCAAAAACTGCAGGGCCTGCATTAACCTTTTCTCATCCAGACTATCAAGGACATATTGGATTCATTTCACCGTATTCTAAAGATTTTTGTAAAACTTGCAATCGATTAAGAATTTCAGCTACCGGTAATCTTCACCTTTGTCTATTTGGCAATGCTGTGCATCCTTTAATAAATTTATTAAAAAGCGATACGCAAAAAGATGAATTAAAGCGGATTATTCAGCAAAAACTTATGTTAAAGCGTGAATCGCATTATTTAGCTATGGGAGATTTTGGTATAACTAAGCATTTAGCATCCATTGGAGGGTAGCAGTGGGTAAAATGGAACATCATTATTTTAGAGATACCTCCTCATTTAAAACATTTTTTAAAAAAACAACTTTTCGAATGGTGGATGTTAGTCAGAAGCAATCAACTTACCGCAAAGCAATAGCACAAGGTAAAATTGTTGTCGGTTCTAAAATCATTGATATACTTTCTGAAAAAGGCACCTTACCAAAAGGTGATCTCGTCACATTATCTGAAATTTCTGGGATCCAAGGTGCTAAAATTGCACATACTATGATCCCTTTATGTCACCCACTTAATTTAGATCAAGTTATAATACATACTGAGGTTATGCCTGAAACGCAATCTATAATCGTTTATTGTATGGTTTCCGCATTTGCTAAGACTGGTGTAGAGATGGAAGCTTTAGCTGGTGTAAATGCATCATTATTAGGGATATATGACTTGAGCAAGCAAGTTCAGCCAGTACTTAATATTACAGATATTCGTTTATTGATTAAAGTTGGTGGTAAAAATAATATGTGGGTACATCCAGATGGTCTACCTCATAGTATGCTACAAGCAATGCAACTAGCAAATGAAAAACCGCTTAAAGATTTGAGTGCTGCAGTTTTAACGGTTAGTGAACGTGCTAGTCGAAATGAATATAAAGATAAATCAGGAGTTTTATTGAAACAGTTGTTGGTAAATTTGGGTTTTAATTTGATTGATTATAGTGTTGTACCTGATCAAAAGAATAAGATTTCAGAACATATCATACAATTAGTCGATAACAAAGCACCTAGAATTATTATTACAACTGGAGGTACAGGCCTTTCACCATTGGATGTTACTTCAGACGTTGTTACTTCGATTTGTGATAAATTGGTTCCTGGTATTGGTGAGTTGTTAAGGAAAGATGGTGCTAAGTATACAAAATTTGCTTGGTTAAGCTCATGTTTAGGTGGAATCCGTCATAGAACACTAATTATTTGTTTACCCGGTAATTCATTTGCAGTTCAAGAAGGTATGGCAGTTTTAGGTGATCTTATTCCTCATGCATTAGATGTTATCACAGAGGATGTGGTTGTTTGATAAGTTATCAAGAGGCATTAGATTGTATTCTCAATGCTGCTGGACGTCCTATTGTCAAGAATTATGTAGTAAGCGATGTTTTAAATCGTGTTGTTGCTGAAGATGTTTACAGTCCTATTTCTCTGCCTTCTTTTGCTAATTCAGCAATGGATGGATTTGCTATTTGTGCAAAGGATATTGAGATGGCAACAGAACATACTCCAATTTATTTAAATATTGTTGATAGTATTTATGCTGATGGATCATTGAAGACCTATTCTGGTAAATTGATTGCTGTTGAGATAAATACTGGTGCGGTGGTTCCACCTTTATTTGATGCGGTTATTAAAGTTGAAAATATTGAAAAGATAGTTTTGGATAATGATAAGGTGCATATAAAAATTATTAAACCCATAGCATCTGGTACAAATATTCGGCAGATAGGTGAAGATTTTCAATTAAATGAAAAAGTACTTAATGAAGGAACAAAAGTTTCTGCCAATCATTTGTTAGCTCTTTCCAGCTTGGGGGTTAAAAGATTAAAAACTTATGCTTTGCCAAGGTTAGTTGTTATTTCTACTGGTAAAGAGCTTTTTAACAGTACAGAAAAGACTCAATTATCAATGGGAAAAATTTATGATGCAAACACTCCATATTTATTGGCTTTTGCAAATGAGTTGGGGATCAAAGCGAGCTATTACGGACATGTACCAGATGATGAAACTGTTTATAAAGCATTATTAACTGATTTTCTTGATAAGGTTAATGAACCGACAATTTTTATTTCTACTGGTGCTGTTTCAGCGGGAAGTCGTGACTTTATTCCAAGTACTCTTCAGGAATTAGGAGCAGAAATTTTATTTCATCGAGTTAGTATTAAGCCAGGAAAACCTATGTTATTTGGCAAATTTACTAATGATGTATATTTTTTCTGTCTACCTGGTAATCCTATTGCTACAGCAGTTGGAATGAGATTTTTTATTTATCCTTTGATTAGGAAATTACTATGTATGTCAAGAGAGCGTCCATTTAAAGCTAAATTAGTGAATGTAATCAAATCTAGAAATACAGTAACTGAATTTTTTAAAGCTTCATTTTATATGAATTATAATAATCAGTTATGTGTTGAGTCATTACTAGATCAGGAATCTTTTAAGACAAAACCTATGCTTCAAGCGAACTCTTGGGCTGTATTAGAAGAAGAAAAATCGTTTGCTGCAGTTGAGGATTTTATATCTGTGTTTCCTTGTGATCCTAATTCATTTTTAATTCAAAATCTTGGAGCAATTTGTTATGATAGAGCATATAGTAATTAATGTTAATTTTTATGGGCATTTTCGGCAATATTTATCTGAAGATGTTATTTGTTTGCGTTTTAAGAAAGGAATTACGGTAAAAAAATTTAAAGAATTATTTTTTGAAAATTTTACAAAGCGTGTACCGACATTTAGCGATAAAAAATTACTTGAAGTTTCTGCTATAGCAAGAGGGGATAGCATTTTAGCGAATGATGTTTGTTTAACTGAAAATTGCTCCATTACCTTACTTCCACCTGTTTGTGGTGGTTGATTTTGGGGAAATTATTTGTAGATGTTACAGAGTATGCACTCAATATTGAAGATGGTTATTCGTATGTTTTTGGTAAAAAACAAGGCGCTATTAGTGCATTTTTTGGAGTTGTTCGTGAATATAATCTAGGAAGAAGGGTAATTCAAATTGACTATGATGTTTATAAATCTATGGCCTTAAAAACTTTTAGAGCAATTTGTCAGGAAAATATTGAACAGCATGGTAATATGTTTAATCAATATGTCATTCACTTTTCTGGTATCCTACCTGTAGGAGAGCTAAGTGTTGGTGTTGTTGTAAGTTCTCCTCATAGAAAGGAAGCTTTTATTGCATCACAATATATTATTGATAATTTAAAACATCGAGCTCCAATTTGGAAAAAAGAATACTATGAAGATGGTGAAACTGAATGGGTTCAAGGTCATTCGTTATGCAAAAATTCAAACAGAATACTTTAGGTATTGTTTTAGCCGGTGGTGCATCTTTTCGTATGCATAAAAATAAAGCTAATATGGTCTTTGCTGGTAAGAAGCTATTAACACATGCATTAATTTGTTTGAAGAAAACTGGGTTAGAAAATGTGTGTACTAGTGGTAATTTTACAAATGTTCAGTATGTTGTTGATATAATACCGAACTTAGGTCCAGTTGGGGGTATTTACTCTGTAATAATGCACCCATTATATGCTAATTTTCGTTTTTTTCTTATTATACCAGTTGATATGCCATTGTTAATGCCTATGCTTTTGGAAAGATTATTTGTTAATATTTTAACAGCTCAAGCTGTGTTTTACGAAAATACTTTATTTCCTCTACTTTTAAAAAAATCTTCAATTCTAATTCAAATAATAGAAGCCCTTTTAAAAAAAGGAGGTTATAATTGTTCCATTAGGGACTTGTTAAGTCAGCTTTCCTTTGAGACTATCCCTATTTTAAAAGAGGAGAAAAAATACTTCATCAACACTAATACTATAGAAAGTTGGGAACATTTGTCTAAATGATCTAAAAATTGGAAATTTATGAAATTACGTTTATCATCTGGTAATATTGTTTTTAAAATTAGTAGAAAAGAGGCAAAAATACTTGCTGTTAGAAAAAAAATAACAGAGGATATATTCTTACCTGATGCAACAAAAATATCGGTGCAAATTGTTTTGTCAGATGACACTAGAAAGATCCAGTTTACATGCATAAAAACACTTATGAGGTTGATTTTAAGTGAAATTCTATTAATTAAATTAATGGAGAGTTCATCTAAAGATGGGATTACGAATGAATATATTATTAATAATAAAGCTATTTGTTTTACATTGCTAATTGATATACGCAGAGATTAGCTAGGAGTAAGAATTTAAAAATTTCTATTACTATTTTATTTATTTTTGTAAAGTTTTGTTTAATTATTTTGATAATTTAACCCAGGATGTAATAGTAAAGACCATCATGTGATAGTACACGTTGTCATAACTGTAAATGGATTTAATATGATATGAATAAATCTTTTATTTTAATAAGCTAATAGTTTTACCATATTGAACAACATTGATAGTAGCTTTACTTTTAACAATGAATTGTGATTTGGTGTGGTTTTATGTCATATTATTTGTAATAGCGAATATATATTGCGCTGATTTGTTCGTTATGTTTTGAGTAGTACCTAATACTGGCTGCGATAAAGAAAATGGATGTAATGAGATAACGATTGCTATATTTGTAGAAGTATGTATAGCAAATTAGTGCAAGGAACATGACAATGAATGGAATATGAATTGGAAATATTGTTGGCTTTGAAATTAAATGTTCGTTGAATTTGAACTACTTTTGTCGTTTAGGTTGTAAAAAACTTATAAAGTTAAATATATTAATGTATTTAGAACTAGATAGATTTTATCTTGCGTGATTTTTTACATGTTCCTTTTTTTATAACTTTGGTAGGATTATAGTATTGTGACTAGTTAAGTATAATCTATGGAATA
>PVBE010672377.1_pt1 | contig 14075 bp, 10 predicted proteins | sample 1631181 | NCBI WGS metagenome assembly PVBE01 (sample SAMN08397723, study PRJNA350692) | Marine metagenome, whole genome shotgun sequencing project. | isolation source: water | place: Pacific Ocean | collected 2012-04
AAAACGGTGGGAGGCCGGGCCCTTGTGGGCCCGGCCTCCGGTCACCGTGTCCCGTTGCCTGCCCCTCAGAGAGGGACCGGATCCGGGATCAAACGTTTAGGCCGTTCAGCCAGCAGCCTCAGCGATCCACGCATCAACGTGAGCCGCGTTCTCAGCCATCCAGCCAGTCGCCAGTTCAGCGACATGGGCCTGGGAACCGTCACCATCGGTCTGGTCGACCTGCAGGAACGAAATGTCCAGGATCGACGGCTTGATCAACGGGAACAGCTTCCGCAAGAACCCACCGGAACCATCGAGCATGTCGGTACGGGCCGACACCTGAATGTCAGCAGCCGACCAACCCAACTGGCAGGGCTGGGTGCACATGTCGGCACCGAAGGCCGTGAAGCCCTCTTCCTGCTGGTGGTTCTCGCCACCCTCCTTGCCCAACGGGTTGGACTCGTCAAGAACCGCCTCAACAGACAGCCACAACACGTTGTCACCAGGCACCAGCACCGTCAGGTACGAAGCAGGCGACCACGTGTACAAGATCCCCGGCTCACCGGCATTGACGCGGTTCACCATCTCGGCGAACAAGGCGTCGTACTCGGCCTTGGTCTCCTCCATGTTGTCCCACGGCTCAGTGCCGTTACCCCAGGCAATCTGGTTCTCGATGATGTCGTCACAGGTCCACGACTCCGGGCAACCAAGGATCTCGCCCTTGCCGTTGCCATCAGAATCGAACTGCGACCACAACGACTCGTCACGGTTGATCTGATCAATCGTCGAGATGTTGTTGTCCTCAGCCCAGGTCTTGGTCACCAGGAAGCCCTGGACACCAGAGTCCTGGAACAGACCCGGCACAGCCTCAACGTGGTCACCCACGAGGCTGCCGTCAGACAACTCGTTTTCGAACCACGAGAAGTGACCCGGGTACCAAGAGTTGGCCCAGAAGTCACACGAACCCTCAGCCATTGCCGTATAGGCATTGGACGGGCCCAACTCGATGACCGACGGATCAGAGATCTCGTAGCCAGCCTGCTGAAGGACCTGACGCACGATCTCGGCCTGGATGTAACCAGACGCCCAGTTCGCACGACACATCGTCAACGACACACCATCACCAGGCAGCGCCGCCGCGTCCTCGGCGTAGGCGCCGTCACCGATGTCGTCGTAGGTGACCGTGAATGCGGTACCGAAGTACTTGCCGTTCAGTGCAGCGAGAGTGCCGTCGTCCTTCATGGACTGGATGGCCTCGTTGAACGGAGCCACGAGGTCACTGCCTTCAGTGAAGGCCCAGCCCAGCGGATCCGACTGCAGGGGATCGGGGAGCATGTCCACAGAATCTGCGTTCTCACCCTGGTAGCCCTGACCGGCCACGTCGTCCATGATCACGGCGCACACGTCACCGGTGATCAGGGCCTGCACGGCAAAGGCGAATGACTCGAATGCCACGATCCGGTCCTCGCCGACTACGTCCACTGAAAGGTCGTAGTTGGTGGTTCCGGTCTGCGAACCGACGTTGCAGTTCGCAGCCTCGAGGTCGCCACGAGAGCCGATCTCCGAGTTGCCCTTGGCCACAAGGATCTTCTGGTCAGTGCTGATGAAGCTGATCGAGAAGTCCACGACCTTGTCACGCTCTTCGGTGATCGTGATACCGCCACCGGCCATGTCGAACTGGCCCTCGCCTGTGGCGATGATCGTGGCGTCCCAGCCAAACTCCTGGAAGCTCGGAACGCAGTTCAGTCGTGCACAGACCTCGTCCATGGCGTCGTAGTCCCAACCCATAGCCACACCGGTGTCAGCCGGGATGTAGGCGAACGGCAGGTAGGCGTTGTCCACCGCGATGGTGACGACGCGGCCGCCCAGGTCGGGCAGAACCACTGCCCGCTCACCGGGCACCTCGGGCACGCTGATGGCGCCGCTAACGACCTTTGCCTTGAGGGAGTCAAGATCCCCGGCAATGTCGTCTACGAAACCACCACTTGTGGCGTAACCAACTCCGTCGTTGGAGAGGTTGAACATGACCGCTCCGCCCTGGAATGTGCCTTCACCCTGAGCCTTAATGGTGTCGAACACGGATACGTCCATGTTCTTCATCATCGAGGTCAGGAGGTATTCCTTGACCGAGTCATCGACCACGTTGTACTGGTCAGAGTCCACGCCAATGGCCCAGACCTTCGAACCTGAGTCCTCGGTATGGGACTTTGTGGCCTCGAAGACACCGAATCCGGTTCCACCAGCGGCCTGGTAGATGATGTCGGCACCCTTTTCGTACATCGACAGTGCGATCTCGCGGCCCCGGTCAGGAGCGTTGAATCCGTCGAAGTCCGGTGGTTCGGTGACGTACTCGACCAGGACTGTTGCGTCCGGGTTGGTCTGCGCGACACCGGCGGCGAAACCAGCCTCAAACTTGTTGATCAGTGGGAAGTTCACGCCACCGATGAATCCAATGACGTTGGCGCTGGTCTTCATACCCGCTGCCGCACCCACGAGGAACGAACCTTCGTGTTCGGCATAGAGCAGAGAGGCCACGTTCGACGCATCCACGAAGCCATCGATGATGGCGAAGTTCGTGTCCGGGTATTCGGCCGACACCTCGGCCATCGAGGAGTCGAACAGCCAGCCAACACCAATCACCAGATCGTTGGATTCAGCCATCAGGCGGAGTAGTTCTGCCCTATTCGAGCCATCAGAGTTGGGCGAGGCGTCGGAGATGTTGGCTCCGAGCTCGTTGGCCGCCTTCTCTAGACCTGCATAGGCCATGTCGTTGAATGACCCATCTCCGCGGCCACCGATATCGAAGACCAGTCCCACATTGACCGGTTCGTCCGGCGGTGCCGGAGCCTCGGTGGCTGCCGGTGCAGCAGTCGCAGCGGGTGCCGCGGTGGTCGCCGCTGGTGCGGCATCGTCGCTGTCGCTACCGCACGCCGAGACAACTAGGGCAAACCCCAGCATCACAGCGAGCAGGCTGGTAAATCGCTTACTCATGAACCCCTCCGGTCCCTTGTCGCATCGTTGCGCTGCGCGACGACCCATGGTCACCCGCAGGACAGATGACGGTACTCCCTCCTGTGACCGAACGCACATGAAACTGATCGGGTCGGTGAGGTACGGGCGATTCCGGTCAGCGGGAATGGTCCAGGAGGCCGAGTTCAGGACCGAGCACCGGCGACCGTCACGGTGGTGACGATGCCGCTGCTGGCCTGCTGGGTCAGGGCGGCGGAGACCGGTACCGAAACGGCATCGTCTAGGTGGGCGGCGATTTCGGATGCCAGACGTTCGGCGAAGATGCTGCGACTGTCAAAGGTCCGCAGGTAAAGCTTGAGCGACTTGTACTCGATGTCGATCGTGTAGAAGTCCGGCCAATTGGTGACCGGTCACGTTGAAGCGAGCTTCGAAAAGACGAAGTGCACCAGATCGAGCGAGCCCCTGGCTCTATCCCTTGGCGGGGAAGGCGTCGAACTGACTGCTGGGAAAGGCGTCGGGACGGCAGAGAACCGGCTCGTCAAGGGACGCCATGACGGGGTTCGTCAGCTGTTGCGACCCAGATTGGGTTTGCGACCGTGGTTGGCTTTCTTACGGCGGACGTTGGCCTTCGCCCTGCTGGTGCGCTTTGACATGTCGGTCAGGGTAGCGGCGGCCATCACCGGATCCGCAGGGCTGATCCAGTCAGACCGCCGGGCCTCGGTCACACAGCCGTCGGCCGTCCGGCCGTCGGACCTAGCCTGATCCGACCAGAGGACACGTCGGAGCCGGAGGCCCCAAGTGGAACGGTTCGGATTCGTGGGGCTACCCAACGCGGGAAAGTCATCGCTGTACAACGCACTGGCTGGAGGCGGCGCCCTGGCCGCCCCTTACGCATTCGCCACCACTGACCCGAATATCGGCGTGGCCAAGGTCCCCGACGTTCGTCTTGACCGTCTGGCCGAGATGAGTTCCTCGAAGAAGGTCGTCCCAACCAGCGTGGAGTTCGCCGACATTGGCGGCTTGGTCGAGGGGGCATCCCAGGGTGAGGGCCTGGGCAACAAGTTCCTGGCCGGCATTCGCGAGGTCGACGCCATCGTGTTCGTCCTGCGAGCCTTTCGCGATGCCGACGTGCCGGGCCCGAGCGACCCACTGGAACACCTCCGCGTCGTCGAGGTGGAGCTGGCTCTCGCCGACCTCGAAACCACCGAGAAGCAACTCGACAAGGTGCGCCGTGCCGCCAAGGGTGATCCGTCCCTAGGCCCGGCCCTGGCGGCCCTCGGCAAGGCCGTGGACCAGCTCGGTGAGGGCGTGCCCCTATACCGCAGCGACCTTTCGGCCGATGACCGGACGGCGCTACGGCCGTTCTTCCTCCTCACTGACAAGCCGGTCCTGGCCGTGGTGAACCTCGACGAGGAGCAGGTCATGGATCCTGACCCGGTACTGGCGCCGGTCTGCGCCGAACTCGAGGGTGCGTCGAGCACCGCTGGTCCCGGAGGAGCGGAAGCCGACGCACAGGTCGTAGGAATGTGCGTGCAACTCGAGGCCGAGGCTGCCCTTCTACCTGAGGCCGACCGAGTCGAGATGCTTGAGGGGCTGGGACTGGGTGAGGGTGCGCTGCCCGTGTTCGTCCGGGCCGCCTACCACCTGCTCGGTCTGCGGACGTACTTCACGACCGGTGAGAAGGAGAGCCGGGCCTGGACCTTCCGGGCCGGCTCGTCAGCCCCCGAGTGCGCCGGTCGAATCCACACCGACTTTCAACGAGGCTTCATCCGGGCCGAGACCATCCGGTGGGACACGCTGCTAGATAAGGGTTCGTGGTCCGGGGCACGGGATTCCGGGCTGGTTCGTAGCGAGGGCAAGGACTACTTCCCCGAGGACGGCGACGTGATGGAGTTCCGTTTCAACGTCTGATAGGAGCGAGGCCCGCCCTCGGTCGTCGGTCGGGACGTACGCTCAGTGCCATGCCATGGTTGGTTCGATGCGATGGCAATCCCGTGGATCAGGAGACGAGTCGATGACTGGCCGGCTGGTACCGGGCCGACTGATGCTGGTGGCCACTCCGATCGGCAACCTCGGCGACCTGTCGCCACGGGCCGTCGAAGCGTTGGCTAGCGCCGACCTGGTGGCCTGTGAGGACACCCGGCGGACCGGTCGACTGCTCCAGCACGCCGGAATCACCGGAAGCGACCTCCTCCGCCTCGATGATCACACCGAGGAACGTTCCGCAGTCGTGGTGCTGCGCCGGATCGGCGAGGGAGCCACCGTGGCCCTCGTGTCCGACGCCGGTATGCCCGGGATCTCGGACCCCGGAGAACGGGTGGTGCGCCGGGTCGTCGACGCCGGTCATTCGGTGGTCGTGGTGCCGGGGCCCTCTGCTCCGGTGGCGGCCGTAGCGGCCAGCGGTCTGGCTACTGACCGGTGGTGCATGGAGGGGTTCCTGCCCCGCAAAGGCTCGGCCCGCTCGGATCGGCTGGCCGAGTTGGCCGTCGAGGAACGGACCATGGTGCTGTTCGAATCGCCGCATCGTCTGGCAGCCACCCTGGGAGAAATGGTCAGGGTTGTGGGTCCCGACCGGCGGGCCGTGGTGGCCCGCGAGATCACCAAACTCCACGAGGAGTTCGTCCGGGGCACGGTGGCTGAGTTGGCTGAGCGGTTCGCCGAACCGCCAAAGGGCGAGATCGTGCTGGTGCTCGAAGGGGCACCGCCGCCGTCCGAGGTCGGCGACGAGCGTATTCGGGTGGTGCTGGCGGAGGCACGGGCCAGCGGGGCGTCGACCCGTGACGCCGCCGACGAGGCGGCCCGCCGTCTCGGGGTGTCGCGGCGCCGGGCCTACCGCCTGGGCCTCGAGAGCTGACGGAGCGGGATCGCTGCCGATTGGATTCCCTGAGGGCCGGTATCGGGCACCGTTCGATCGCGGGCCCACCGGTAGCCTGCGGGTAATGGTTGATACACCCCAGACCGATCGGCGCGCCGAGATACCTGTTGCTGGTACGCCTGCTGGCACGCCGGTACTGGTGGCCGTGGCCTGGCCCTACGCCTCCGGATCGCGTCACCTCGGGCACCTGGCCGGTGCCTACCTGCCGGCCGACATCTACGCCCGCCACCAGCGCCTGGTCGGCAACCGGGTGATCATGGTGAGCGGATCGGATGTCCACGGCACCCCGATCACCGTTCGGGCCGATGCCGAGGGGGTCACCCCAGCTGACGTCGTGGCTCGCTACCACGCCGAGTTCGTCGCCGACTGGGATCGGCTCGGCATCAGTTGGGATTGCTACACCTCCACCGGCACCGCCAACCACGCTGAGGTCACCCAGGACGTCTTCATGCGCCTCCTGGACAATGGCCACATTGATCGTCGGATCAGCGACCAGTACTACGACGCCGAGGCCGACCGGTTCCTACCCGATCGGTACATCGAGGGCACCTGCCCCCACTGCGACTACACGGAGGCTCGCGGTGACCAGTGCGAAGACTGTGGCCGCACGCTTGACCCCGAAGAACTGGTCGACCCCCGGTCCAAGATCACGGGTTCCACGCCCGAGCTGCGTTCCACTGAACACTTCTACCTGCGGCTCTCGGACTTCACCGAGCGGTTGGGGGAGTGGTTGGGCACCCGCGAGGGTTGGCGCCGGCACGTACTCAACTTCTCCAAGGGTTGGGTCGACGAGGGTCTCCAGGATCGCGCCATCACCCGGGACCTCGACTGGGGCATCGAGTTGCCGGTCGACGATCTGGGCCCCGGTAAGCGGATTTATGTCTGGTTTGAGGCCGTCATCGGCTACCTCTCGGCAGCCAAGGAATGGGCGAGGGCTAGTGGTGACCCTGAGGCCTGGCGCGATTGGTGGGAAGGCGACGACGCCCGCTCCGTCTACTTCATCGGCAAGGACAACATTCCGTTTCACACCATCATCTGGCCGGCGATGCTCATCGGATACGGCGGGTTGAACCTGCCCACAGACGTGCCCGCTAACCAGTACGTGACCTTCAAGGGCGGGAAGGCCTCGGCCAGTCGTGGTGTGGGCCTGACTATCGGCGAGGGGCTCGAACTCTTCGAGGCCGATGCGCTGCGGTATGCGCTGGCCGCCTCGTTGCCTGAGCAAAGCGATACTGACCTTTCCGTCGAGGAGATCGGCCGCCGCATCAACGAGGAACTGGTCGCCACCTGGGGAAATCTGGTCAACCGGGTGTTGTCGATGGTCCACAAGACGTGTGAGGGGGTAGTGCCCGAAGCAGATGGACGGAACGCTGAGGACCTCGCCGTGCTGGCCACCGTGGACGCTGCGCTGGCCACCGTGACCGACCAGATCGAGGAGGTCGAGTTGCGGGCAGCGCTGAGGACTGGCATGGATGCCGCGGCGTCCGTCAACGCCTATCTGAACGCCACCGAACCGTGGAAGTTGGCCAAGACCGACCCCGGCCGGGCCCGGGTGGTGCTGGGTACTGCTCTGGCCGCGGTAGCCGGCGTCCGGGTCTCGTTGTCTCCCTACCTGCCGTTCACCACGCTGGCTCTCGAGGACGTGTTCGGACCCGTCCTCGCCTGGAAGCGGGTGGAGCCGGCACCTGGCACGCCTGTGTCCAAGCCCACTCCGCTCTTTACCAAGATCGACCTCGACGAACTGCTCGACGGCCAGTCACCCATCCAACAACCCCCGGCCGAGTAGCCGACGGACCCCGGTAACCATGTCCACTTGGTTCGACAACCACTGCCACCTGGGTGCTGATGCAGGCGAGGTGGTGGACCGGGCCCGGGCTGGAGGTGTGGTCGGCATGGTCACCGTGGGGTGCGACCTTGACGACAGCAGGGCCGCCATCGTGACGGCGTCGGCCCATGACGACGTATGGGCCACGGCCGGCGTCCACCCCCATGAGGCCAGCCACGGCGTCGAAGGTCTGGCCGATCTGTTGTCGGAACCGAAAGTGGTGGCGGTCGGTGAGGCGGGGTTGGACTTCCACTACGACCACTCGCCACGCGATGCCCAGAGAGAAGTGTTCGCTGCCCAGGTCGGGTTGGCCAACGCCCACGACCTCCCGTTGGTCATCCACACCCGTGAGGCGTGGGAAGAGACCTTCGCCCTGTTGGACGCCGAGGGGGTTCCGAACCGGACGGTGTTCCACTGCTTCACCGGTGGCCCCGACGAGGCCCGTGAGGGACTAGAGAGAGGTGCCCTGCTGTCGTTTAGCGGGATCATTACCTTCCGGGCCGCCGATGATCTCCGGTCTGCGGCGGCTATCTGCCCACTGGATCGGGTCATGGTCGAGACCGACTCGCCCTTCCTGACGCCCGTGCCCCACCGCGGGAAGGCCAACGAGCCGGCCCACGTGGCGCTGGTGGGTGCCGCGGTGGCCGAGGCCATGGGGCGGCGGGTCGACGAGGTGGCTGAGGCCACCACGGCCAACGCTCGGGTCTTCTACGCACTAGCGGGCCACGACCAGACCTGACGCGTCGTGTATTCCGGGGTTCCTCCCCCGGGGCGGTGACCGACGACCGGCTGGTCGATCCGTCCCCGATCTTGCGTTGACCGGCTGTCGTCCCTATCGTCGCGCCGGCGATCCGGCCATGGCCGGTCGTGTCCGGAGGGGAAGGGGACGGAGCTCTGGACGTTGAACCCACCGTCGAACGGTGGCGTGTGGTCGTCGTGGCCCTGGCCACGATCGCTGCGTTGCCGCTGTTCGTACTCGAGAACCCGTCGTCGCCCGGTGCACTCACCGGGACGGCTGACGCGGCCACCCGCCCCGTCAGCGACGCGCCCCGGATCGAGACGATCGAACTCGTCGTCGCCACGCCGGACCGTTCCTCGTCGGGGGCATGGCCCACCCCCGCGGTTTCGGAGCTGAGTTCGCGGGCCCGGGACTGGCATCTGGCCCGGTCCACTCGGGAGGTTCAGGACCAGATGGCGGTCGTGGCCCACGAACACGAGGCCGAGGCGCTGGCCGCCGCCCGCCTGATGGCCGCCGAGGAGTTCGCTGAGAGGGCCGAGCTGGACGCCCTGCTGGCCAGCCGACAGTTGGAGGCCGATCGTCAGGCCGAACGGGCCCGCCTCCGGGCCGAGGAGCTCAAGCGTCGCGAGGAGGCCATGGTCACCCCGGGCCCGACGACCACCATCCCGTGGGACACCGAACCCCATCCGCATGGCCCGTCGGACATTCAGTGGGAGGCACTGCGGTTCTGCGAAGCCACTGGCAACTACACGGCGGTGAACCCGACCGGCAAGTACCGAGGCGCCTACCAGTTCAGCCGACAGACCTGGGATTGGATAGCCGGACTGAACTTCGAGCATCTCGTCGGCGTGGACCCGGCTGCCGCAACGCCTGCCGATCAGGACCGCATGGCCCAGGCCCTCTACGACCTGCGAGGTCGGGGCCAGTGGCCGGTGTGCGGCCGCTACCTGCCCTGAGCGACCTTCGGGTCCGGCCCGCTACCGCGTCGACCGCCAGATCGTGACCCTCACCCGGACGCAGGTCCGAGACCTGCTGGAGCGTCATGGCATCCACCCAAAGCGGTCGCTTGGGCAGAACTTCGTGGTCGAACCCAACACGGTGCGACGTATCGCTGAACTGGCTGGCGTCGGGCCCGGAGACCGGGTGGTCGAGATCGGGCCGGGCGTGGGTTCGTTGACCCTTGCCCTGGCCGACACCGGAGCCTCGGTCACCGCCGTGGAGATCGACGACGCACTGGTTGGCGTGTTGGCCGAGGTGATGGCCGGACCGGGGGCCCGTCGAGACGTCCGGATCGTCCACGCCGACGCCATGGAGGTCGACTGGGATTCGGTGCTCTACACCGGCCCGGGTGGAGGCGATCCAGGAGATGGGAACTGGACGTTGGTTGCCAACCTCCCGTACAACGTGTCTGTTCCGCTTGTCTGCGATTTGCTGGACGGTGTGCCGGCCATCGGCAAGATGGTGGTGATGGTCCAGAAGGAGGTGGCCGACCGTCTGGTGGCTGGTCCAGGTGACGACGCCTACGGACTGCCCAGTGTGAAGGTGGCGTACCACGCCGTCGGACGGCTGGTCGGCCGAGTGCCGCCCTCTGTCTTCCTGCCCCGCCCGAACGTCGACTCGGCCCTCGTCGAGGTGGTACGTCGGCCCGAGCCGGCTGTCGACGCCGACCAAGGTCGGTTGTTCGGCCTGGTCCGGGCAGGGTTCGGCCAGCGCCGCAAGATGCTGCGCCGGTCGCTGGCCGGGCTAGTCGACGAGGCAGTCATCGTGGCCGCGGGAGTAGATCCGACCGAGCGGGCCGAAGAACTGAGTCTCGAGCAGTGGGCGGCGCTGGTCGACGCGTCCGGCCCGGTGGGTGCTAATTCATGACGACCGAGGTGCTGGTTGCTCCGGCCAAGCTCACCCTGTCGCTGCGGATGGTCGGCCTCCGAGCCGACGGCTACCACCTGATCGATGCCGAGATGGTGGCCCTGGACCTGGCTGACGAACTGGTGGTCGGTCCGCCGACGGGCGGCGGCACGCTAACGATCGAGGACCTCACCGGCGGCGGCGGGCTGACGGTGCCCGGAGACTCTGACGATCTGGTGGCCCGGGCGTTACGTCTGGTCGACCGGACGGTTGATGTGGTGGTCCACAAGGTGATTCCGGCGGGTTCGGGCCTCGGTGGCGGGTCGGCCGATGCGGCAGCGGTGCTGCGCTGGGCGGGCCTCACTGATCTGGTCGCCGCAGCGCGGATCGGCGCCGACGTAGCGTTCTGCCTGATGGGTGGCCGGGCCCGGGTGGCCGGTATCGGCGAGATCGTCGAGCCCCTTCCGTTCGAGGAGCAGGTGTTTACCCTGCTGACACCGCCTGTCGGCTGTCCGACGCCCGCTGTCTACCGACGGTGGGACGAGATGGGCGGCCCGACAGGCGAACACGGCAATGACCTCGAGCCAGCGGCCGTGGACCTGGTGCCAGAGTTGGTGCGCTGGCGGGACGTGCTCGGGGACGCGACGGGTCGCCGTCCGAGGCTGGCCGGCAGCGGGAGTACGTGGTTCGTGGAGGGGGAGTATCCGGGAGGCGGTCGCCGAGTCGTGCGGACGATTCCACAGGCGGCGATGGCCTGAGATTAGGACTACTTGCCCCGCTGCCGCTGGGCGCGGGTGCGCTTGAGCATCTTGCGATGCTTCTTCTTGCGCATGCGCTTACGGCGTTTCTTGATCAGGGATCCCATGACGGGCCGCAGACTAACGGCGCCGTCGAGGATTGCGACGGCCGGCGTGGTGGGAACCGATCATTCGAACGTCAGGTGGTGCACTCCCTCTTCGGCCCCGTTGCCCCTCGACCGCTTGGCGATGGGAGGCTATGCCGATGGATGCTTCGCGGACCGAGGATGAATCCCTTCTGGACCTGGCCATTGTCGAGGCCCGTGCCGGGCTTGCTGAGGGTGGCATCCCGATCGGAGCGGTGCTGGTGGTCGACGGCGAGGTGCTGGGCGCTGGCCACAACCGACGGGTCCAGCAGGGCTCGGCCATCCTCCACGGCGAGACCGATGCCCTCGAGGCGGCCGGCCGGCTACCAGCGTCCACCTATGCCCGAGCCACAATGGTCACCACGCTTTCACCGTGCCATATGTGTACCGGCGCGGTTCTTCTGTACGGGATCAGGCGGGTAGTGGTCGGCGAGAACCGCACGTTCCTGGGTGCCGAGGACCTGCTGCGGTCCCACGGCGTCGAGGTGGTGAACCTGGATTCCGAGGAATGCATTGAGATGATGACGGACTTCATCGCGGCGAATCCGATGCTCTGGAACGAGGACATCGGCGAGGTCGACCGATTGGAGACCTGAGTCGACCGGTTGCCTCCGATGCGCTGATCGGGGCGGCCATTATCATCGGGCATGCGCAGTGTCCGGTAGTTCAACTGGCAGAACGCCTGACATTGGATCAGGAGGTTGGAGGTTCGAGCCCTCCCCGGACAGCCACTACCGTGCCAGACGCAGTCGTACCGCCACGGCCGCCGCACCAGTGGGTGCGCCATCAGGGGGAGGTTGGTCGATGACGCCGGACGAACTGAAGTCCCAGATCGCTGACGACGGGGTGGAGTTCATCTACGCCATGTTCGTCGAGATGCACGGCAAGCCGTGCGCCAAGCTGGTGCCCGTCACCGCCATTGACGACCTGTTGGAGGTGGGTGCCGGGTTTGCCGGGTTCGCCGCCGGGCCGCTTAGCCAGAATCCGGCCGACCCCGACATCCTGGCCATCCCCGATCCGGATTCGTACGTCCAGTTCCCGTGGCAGCCCAACGTGGCCGCCATGCAGTGCGACGCCACCGTGGAGGGCGAGCTTTGGCCCTACGCGCCGCGGGTAATCCTGCAGCAGGTGCTCGCCCGGGCCGCCGAGCAGAACCTGGTACTCAAGGCGGGAGCCGAAGTGGAGTACTCGCTGCTGCGGCGTCACGAGGACGGCTCGCTGAGCGTGGCCGACGAGCGGGACGTGTCGACGGCGCCCTGCTACGACGCTCGGGGCCTGACGGCGGTGCTCGACCACCTGAGCACGGTGTCACGACACATGGATGCCATGGGGTGGGGCAACTACGCCAACGACCACGAGGACGCCAACGGCCAGTTCGAGCAGAACTTCAAGTACGCCGATGCCCTTACCACCGCCGATCGCCTGGTTGTGCTTCGCCTGATGTTGCACACGCTGGCCCGACGGGATGGTCGGTACGTAACGTTCATGCCCAAGCCGTTCGCTGACAAGACGGGCAATGGGTTGCACACCCACCTCAGCCTGTGGACTGCCGACTCCGACGAACCGCTGTTCCACGACGACGACGATCCGAGGGGACTGGGCCTCAGTGAGATGGCCTACCAGTTCACCGGCGGGATCCTGGACCACGCCCAGGGGCTGACCGGGATCGTCTGCCCGACGGTTAACTCGTTCAAGCGCATTGGTGTTGGTCCGCCTGACTCGGGGGCCACCTGGGCGCCTTCGTACGTGGCCTATGGAGGGAACAACAGGACACAGATGATCCGCATCCCCGAGGGTGGCCGCCTCGAGGTCCGGGTGCCCGATGGGTCGGCTAACCCCTACCTGGCCCTGGCTGCCCTGTTGGCCAGCGGCCTGGACGGGATTGAACGTGCTGTGGATCCGGGCGAGCCCAACACCGACAACCTGTTCACGCTGTCACTTGACGAGATCGCCGCCCGGGGCATCGCCGCGCTGCCGCCCACCTTGCTGCACGCCATGGATGCCCTGGTGGCCGACGACGCCCTCCGATCAGCGATGGGGTCGGGTCGCGATGGCGACTACGTGGACTACTTCGCCGAGGTGAAGCGGGCCGAGTTCCGTGCCGTCAACGACCAGGTCTCTCCGGCCGAGATCGACCGGTACCTCACGCTGATGTAGAGCAGCCGGTCGCTCCTGATCGGTTGCCCTCGGTGGCCTATTGCCATTCCCGCCGCGGGATCAGGCCATCTCCGTCCACTGGCCGTCCACCCACTGGTCGCGGAGCACGAACTTCTGGATCTTGCCGCTACCCGTGAGTGGGTACTCCTCTACTTCGAACCAGTGGCGGGGCGTCTTGTGGGGCGCCAGGTGTTCCCGAAGGTAGGTGAACAGCTCGTTGCGGTCGATGGCCTGGCCGGGGGCCGGCCGCACGAAGGCCGATACCACCTCACCCCACTTGTCGTCGGGTAGGCCCACCACGGCCACTTCGCCCACCGTGGGGTGGGCGAACAGCAACTCCTCGAGCTCCCTGGGATAGATGTTCTCGCCGCCCCGGATGATCATGTCCTTGAGGCGACCCTCGATGGTCAGGTAGCCCCGCTCGTCCATGGCCGCTAGGTCGCCGGTGTGCAGCCACCCGTCGGCGTCGATCGTTTCAGCGGTGGCATCGGGCATCTCGTAGTAGCCGTGCATGACCAGATAACCGCGGGCGCAGTACTCACCGACCGTGCCTGGGGGCACCGTCTCGCCGGTCTCCGGGTCGATGATCTTGACCTCCACGTGGGGCATGGCGTTGCCGATGGTCGACGCCTTGTCCTCGATGGTGTCCGTGGTGTGGGTCATCGACGACACCGGCGACAACTCGGTCTGGCCGAACACGATGGTGAACGGAGCCTTCAGTTCCCGCTCGAGGCGTTCCACGAGCGCCGCGGGCACCGTGGAGCCGCCGGAGCAGATGGCCTCGATGGCCGACAGGTCGCGG
>PVBE011458710.1_pt1 | contig 14075 bp, 12 predicted proteins | sample 1631181 | NCBI WGS metagenome assembly PVBE01 (sample SAMN08397723, study PRJNA350692) | Marine metagenome, whole genome shotgun sequencing project. | isolation source: water | place: Pacific Ocean | collected 2012-04
CGCGCGCACCATAGACGAGCTATGGCAGATCATCGCCGAGATCATCGACGACTTCACACCCATCCAATGTCAAAATTTCTTCACCGCAGCCGGATATGAGCCGGATTAAATTGAATCCGCTCTAGAATTTTCTTTCATTGGTTACAATGTCAGCTAAATATTTGTAATTTAGGGACTGAATTAGGGGAGAATCGGAGTTTTATGCGAAAGCCTGATATTGACAAAATTCGCTTTTGCGCAATACATAATAAGTAAGTATGGGCGGTAATTCGGCGTGTTTTTGAACGCCGCCCGGAATGTGGGTTGGTGGCGATAAATGAGCAACGAAAAGACAAGGCGGGCGATCATCTAGCGCATGGCGGCGCTGGCGGCGATTGGTTATGTCGCGCCCAAAGTCGTCACGATCAGAGATGCCGCCGCCAAGAAGAAGAAAAAGGCGCCGCCGAGCTCGCCCACCGTTTCGCCCTAGAGAAAATTCACCGCGAAGTTATTGCGATCCCGCGCCGCGTCATGTGCGATCCCGCGCCGCTTCTTGGCGAGTTAGGGCTGTGGTTCATGCAGGAAGCGCAGGCGGTTGCCGGCGATGCGGGCGAAGCGCAGGGTTTGTTTGCGCCTGAGCGCCGACTGCATGGCGAGGGGAGGCGCTTCGCGCAGGCATTCGGCGCCATGGCCGTCGGCCAGCATGATGCCGGCCTCCGGCGGCAGCTCGTCGAGCGGAAAATCCGCCGCCACGGCGAAATAGAAACGGTCGCAATGCGGCAGATAGTCCGGCCATTTCGAATCGCCGCGAAAATCGGCGAGACCGCTCTTGATTTCGACGATGACAAACTCGCCGCGCCGATCGAGGGCGAGAATATCGGCGCGGCGCCCGCCGGAAAGCGGAAATTCGGCCAGCGCAACGCAGTCCAGCGCCTGCATGAGACGACAGACACCGCGCGCCAGACCGATGGCGCTTGTTTCCTCCTGCCACGGGCGGGTTGTGTCGAGCGCAAGCTCGCCCTGAGTGATCATCTCCCCGCACCTTCGAATTTATATGTGGCTTTCGCCTTGGTTAATAATATCGCGGCATGTAAATAGCCTAATTGAAATAGCCCGGCTTGCGGCCAATTTACGCCATTGGCGGTGAACAAAAGTGGCGGGCAATGAACAAAAGCGGCGCTAATCCTCTTCCGGTTTTTGTTCCTGCGGCGAGTGCTTGCCGAGAATGCGCTGCAATGTGCGGCGGTGCATATTCAGGCGGCGCGCGGTTTCCGAAACATTGCGGTCGCATTGCTCGAATACCCGCTGGATATGTTCCCAGCGTACGCGATCGGCCGACATCGGATTGTTCGGCGGCGGCGGCAGCGGCCGATCGCCGGCGTTGAGGGCGCGGTCGATGGCATCGGCATCGGCCGGCTTGGCGAGATAATCGACGGCGCCGACCTTGACCGCCGCCACGGCGGTGGCGATGTTGCCATATCCGGTGAGGATGACGATGCGCGTGTTCTCGCGCACCTGGCGCAGCGCCTGAACGACATCGAGGCCGCTGCCGTCCGGCATGCGCAAATCGACGACGGCAAAATCCGGCTTCATATCATGCGCCAATCTTTGCGCTTCCGAGACCCCGGCGACGGCCGAAACCTCATAGCCGCGCTTTTCCATGGCGCGCACCAGGCGATTGCGGAAGGCGTCGTCATCATCGACGACGAGCAAGGTTCTTTTGTCTATTTCGTCCGGCGATTCGCTCATCCGCGGCCCCCGATCCTAAACATTCACATTGAGATCGCGCCGGTCGGCGCCGAGCGCCTCCAACACGTAACGCGGCCATGTAATGACGATGCGTGCGCCATGCTGGTGGCCGTTGAAGAACGATATCGTCGCGCCGGTGCGCTCCAGCAGCGTTTTGGCGATAAACACGCCAAGCCCCATGCCGCCGCTCTTGCGCCGCGATGAGACATAGGGCTCGCCGAGCCGCACCAAAATCGAGGGCGCGACTCCCGGGCCGTCGTCTGTAATCTCAATCGTGACCAAATGATTGTCCCAGGAGACAGCGACCTCAACCCGCGATTTACAGAACTGTACCGCGTTTTCTATTACATTGCCGAGGCCGTGTAAAATTTCGGCGCGGCGTGGCGCGCTCGGCTCGCCGGCGCCCGTGCCTTCGGGCGGCTGGACGATGACATCTAGGGCGATGCCGTCGCGCCGGTGCGGCGTCGCGGCGGCCTCGACCAGACCGCTCACCGGCAGGCGGCCATAGGGCTCTTCCGTCTCGCCTTCGCCGAGCGCGCTCAGGCGGCCGAGAATTTCGCGGCAGCGGGCGACCTCGCTAACCAGCAGTTTGGCATCCTCCTGGTGCGGGCTGTCGTCATGCAGGTCTTGCTCAAGCTCGCGCGAGACCACGGCGATGGTGGCGAGCGGCGTGCCCAATTGGTGCGCGGCGGCGGCGGCAAGGGAGCCCAGCGCCGAAAGCCTCTGTTCGTGCAGGAGCGCCATCTGCGTGGCGCTGAGCGCGTTCGCCATGCGCCTCGCCTCGCTGGTCACGCGCCACGCATAGGCGGTGACAAAGAGCGTGCCCAGCACCAGGGCGATCCACAGCCCCAACAGGTAGAGCGGCGGCAGGGTCAGGGCTTCTTCAAGCCATGGCAGCGGGCGGTGCAGGAAGGCGACGATGGTCACGCAGACGATCACCAGGGCGTCGAGCGCCATGGTCGAGCGCAGGCTCAATATGGTCGCCGAGATGGTGGCGGGAACCAGGAACAGGATGGCGAAAGGGTTTTCCAGCCCGCCGGTGAAGGCGATCAAAAAGGTCAGCTGGATGACGTCGTAGCCGAGAAACAGCGCCGCCTTGCCGTCGCTGAGGCGGGCGTCCGGCGGGCTGACAACCGCCGCCGTGAGATTGATCGCCGCCGAAAGCGCGACGGCGCCCAACAGCAGCCCCAGCGGCAGCGAGTAGGCGAGCCAAAAATGCACCAGAAGAATGCTGACAAGTTGGCCGCTGACGGCGACCCAGCGAATCAGAACCAGCGTGCGCAAGCGCACATGGCGCGCGCCGGCACGCGCCTCGTGGTGATCGTCGTGGTGATCGATATCGCTCAAACCTGCCGCGCCTCCCAAGGCCGGGATATGTCCGGCGACGATCATGCGCCGGATTGGCGGCGGCGACAATTGGCTTGAGCCGCGCGCTACGCCATAGTGCATCGAGGATGCCGCAAGACACTCTGGAAATCGACAATCTGTGCAAGCGATTCGGCGCCGTTCAGGCGGTGGACGGGCTGAGCTTCGCCGTGCCGCGCGGCGAGATCATGGCGCTCCTCGGCGGCAACGGCGCCGGCAAGACGACGACCATGGCGATGATGCTCGGCCTGGTGCTGCCCTCCGCCGGGACGATTCGCGTCTTCGGCGAGGATTTCGCACGCCATCGCTATCGCCTGCTGGAGCGCATGAATTTCTCTTCGCCCTATGTCGATCTGCCGCACCGCCTGACGGTGAGGGAGAATTTGACCGTCTATGCCCGCATTTACGGCGTCGCGCGGGTGCGCGAGCGCATCCAGCAATTGGCCGAGGATTTGGATATAGACGAATTCCTGAAACGCCCTGTCGGCAAGCTTTCGGCCGGCCAGCGCACCCGCGTCGCCCTGGCCAAGGCGCTGATCAACGATCCCGAATTGCTGTTGCTCGACGAGCCCACCGCGTCGCTCGACCCGGACAGCGCCGATTGGGTGCGCGGCTATCTCGAAAGCTGGCGGGCGAAGAGCGGCGCCACCATTGTGCTCGCCTCGCACAATATGGCCGAGGTCGAACGCATGTGTGGCAATGTCGTCATGCTGCGCGAGGGCAGCATGGTGGACCGTGGCAGCCCCAAGGATCTGATCGCGCGTTACGGCAGGGAGAGCCTGGAAGAGGTCTTCCTCGATATCGCGCGTGAGCGCAAGGGCGCGGCGGCCGAATGAGCATGGCGGCGGAACGGCGCGGGCCGGTGCGTGCCTCGGCGGGGCGAATCGGCGCCATGGCGCTGCGCCATGTTTACCTGCTCAGAACCTCATGGCCGCGCATTTTGGAGCTGATGTATTGGCCCACCATACAGATGATCCTGTGGGGGCTGGTGACGACGTTCCTGCTCACCAACAGCTCGTGGATCGCCCAGGCATCCGGCGTGCTGCTGGCCGGCGTCATCCTGTGGGACGTCCTGTTCCGCGGCCAGCTCGGCCTGTCATTGGTGTTCCTCGAGGAAATGTGGTCGCGCAATCTCGGCCATCTTTTTTCCAGCCCGCTAAGGCCGTGGGAGCTGATCGCCGCGCTGATGATGATCAGCCTGTTGCGCACGCTGATCGGCATGGGCGGCGCCGTCGGTTTCGCCTATCTGCTCTATCATTTTTCGATATTCGAGCTCGGCCTGCCGCTGATCGCCTTCTTTTTCAATCTCATCATCATGGGCTGGGCGGTCGGGCTCGTCGTCTGCGGGCTGGTGCTGCGCTTCGGCCTCGGCGCCGAAAGCCTGGCCTGGTTCATAATCTTCGCCTTCGCGCCGGTGAGCTGCATCTATTATCCGATGGATATCCTGCCCGAATGGCTCAAATATGTCGCCGCCGCGCTGCCTTCGGCGCTCGTGTTCGAGGGCATGCGGGCGGTGCTGTTCGACGGCGTCTTCCGCCATGACCTGTTGTGGCGTGCGCTCGGATTGAACGCGCTCTATATGGCGCTCGCCATCGCCGCCTTCATGGCATTTTTCCGCGCCGCGCGGAATCGCGGGCTGCTGCACCAGATCGGCGAGTAAATTAGCCTTCCGGGCCGCTGACGCCGGCGCTTTCGAAGGTCGCCATGCCGTTATGCACCGCCACCGCGGCGCGCACCATCGCCGCCGCCAGCGCCGCGCCCGAGCCCTCGCCGAGGCGCAGCGAAAAATCGAACAGCGGCTGTTGGCCGATTTTTTCGAGCAGCCGGGCATGTCCGGGCTCGATCGAATTATGGGCGACCAGGCAATGCTCCAGCGCGCCGCCATCGACGGCATGGAGAACGGCGGCGGCGGCGTTGCAGGCGAAGCCGTCGAGCAGCACTGGAACGCGCGCCTGGCGGGCGGCCAGCACGGCGCCGGCGATGGCGGCGAATTCGCGCCCGCCGAGCCGCCGCAGCGCCCGCAGCGGATCGCCGAGATCGCCGCCGTGAAGGGCCAGGGCGGCGTCGATGGCCTCTATCTTGCGCGCCAGGCCGGCATCGTCGATGCCGGTTCCGCGACCCGCCCAATCAGCGCCAGCGCCGCCGAAAAGCGCCGCCGACAGCGCCGCCGCGATGGTGGTATTGCCGATCCCCATCTCGCCGAGGCAGACCAGGTCGGCGTTGCCGTCGAGCGCCGCCATGCCTTCGCGCCAGGCGGCCAGGCATTCGCCTTCCTCCATGGCGGCCTGTTGCGTGATATCGCCGGTGGGCGCTTCGAGGGCGAGCGGAATGACCTTGAGAGAAGCGCCGAGCCAGCCGCTCAACTGATTGATGGCGGTGCCGCCGGCGGCGAAATTGGCCACCATCTGCGCCGTTACGTCGCTCGGATAGGCCGAGATGCCACGCGCCGCGATGCCGTGATTGGCCGCGAAAACGATTATCTGAACATGCTCGGCGCCGGGCGGGTGGCGGCCCTGCCAGGCGGCCAGCCATTCGGCGATCTCCTCCAAGCGGCCGAGCGCGCCGGCCGGCTTGGTGAGAATGGCCTGGCGCGCGCGCGCCGCTTGCAGGGCGTCGGCGTCGGCGGGCGGGATATTTTTTATGAGCCGGTGCAGGTCCGACAGGGGTTGAGGAGCGTCATTCACACCCTTTGCCTTTTTATTGCATTCATTGCGACAAGTGCGTGCGTGCTTGGCGCCCCGCCCCGGCTGCCCTATAACCGGTGGTGAGGATTCCCATACAACAAGCTCGGAGGCAAGGGGGAATGCCTTTCGAATCGGAGCCCGAGGGCAGGTTTGAGCGCCGCATCTTTTTCACGGCGCGTGCCTGGTGGCAGGATATCGGCAACGCGCTCAGATTCCTGACGCGCCTGCCGTTGCCGCGCGCGCCGGCGCCGGCTGAGCCCGATTTTCTCGATGAGGCCGCAGATCTCGACGTGGCCGAAGATGAAGAGCGCGCGGCGCCGGAGATGCGCCCGCTCGGCCGCGCCGTTCGCGCTTTTCCCCTGGTCGGCGCCCTCCTCGGCATCGCCGCCGGCTTTGCCTTCGCTATCGCCACCGCCATCGGCCTGCCGGACCTGGTGGCCGGGGTTGTCGCGGTCGCCGTTCTGGCGCTGATGACGGGAGCCCTGCATGAGGATGGCCTGGCGGATATGGCCGATGGTTTCGGCGGCGGGCAAACGGCCGAGAAGAAGCTCGCCATCATGCGCGACAGCCGCATCGGCGCTTACGGCGTCATCGCGCTGGTCGCGGTGCTGGCGGCGAAGGTCGGCGCGCTGGCCGATCTCGATGATATCGGCGTGGTGATGTCGGGGCTGATTTGCGCCGCCGCCGCGTCGCGCGCCACCATGCCGGCGATGATGCGCTGGCTGCCGGCGGCGCGCCAGGATGGCCTCGGCGTCGGCGCCGGGCGCCCCGACGCCGCGCATGTCTGGACCGGTATCGCCATCGCCGTCCTGCTCGCGGTCCTGCTGCTCACCTGGTCGGGGCTGGTGGCGCTCATCATCGGCGCCCTCGCCGCCGCCGCCGTCGGGCTCTTGGCGCGGCGCCAGATCGGCGGCCATACCGGCGACGTGCTGGGTGGCACCCAGCAGATTTGTGAACTTGTATTCCTTCTCGCATTGGCGGCAATCCGATGAGCCGATTGAACGATCTCACGGTCACCAGCTGGTGGTGGGTGCGCCACGCGCCTGTCACCAGCTATCACGGCCGGCTTTACGGCCAGACCGACGTAGAAGCCAACACCGAGGACCAAGAGGCCTTCAAGGGCCTGGCGGCCCAATTGCCGGAAGGCGCGCTGTGGGTGGCCAGCCATCTCAAGCGCACCCACCAGACCGCCGCCGCCATCGTCGAGGCCGGCCATCCGGCGGCGCCGCCGCTGGTCGAGGAAGACCTTGCCGAGCAGAGTTTCGGCGATTGGCAGGGCCTGACTTACGCCGAGGTCGCCGCCGGCCAGGCCGGGGCGCAACATCCGTTCTGGCTGGCGCCGGCCGATTTCACGGCGCCGGGCGGCGAGAGCTTCGCCACCGTCATGGCACGCGTGGCGAAAACCGTCACGCGGCTCAGCGCGCAACATGCCGGGCGCGATATCGTCGCCGTCGCGCATGGTGGCTCGATCCGCGCGGCGCTCGGCCACGCCCTCGGCATCACGCCGCATCAGGCGCTTTCCTTCACCACCGACAATCTATCGGTCACCCGAATCGACGGTTTCCACGGCGCCGACGGGGGAATGGATTGGTGCGTCGTCGGCGTCAATCTGCCGCCTAGCATTGGCTCGCCGCATGGGGTAGTTTTCCCACCAAGACGCTGAGTCAGGGAAGCCGGTGACGCGCCCCAATCGGAGCGCCAGTCCGGCGCTGCCCCCGCAACTGTAAGCGGCGAGGCAGGCCCCTTCCGTGCGCAACCCGTTGCGCGCGCGCCACTGGTGGTGAAAACCGCCGGGAAGGCGGGGAGCCGGCCTTTGACCCCAAGCCAGGAGACCTCCTTGGCGTCGCCCCGGAACGGTCCTCGGAGGGAGGATGATGCCGCTTTCGACGGATACGGCTCGGACGATATTGGTGATCGGCGGCGCGCGCTCGGGCAAGAGCCGCTACGCCGAAGAGCTGTTGGCCGGGCATGATGGAATGCGCACCTATATAGCCACTGCCGAGGCCGGCGACGCGGAGATGGCGGCGCGCATCGCCGCGCACCGGGCGCGCCGCGGCGCCGGCTGGCAAACGGTCGAGCAGCCGCTCGATCTGGTGGCGGCGCTCGAGGCCCATTGTCGACCCAAGGGCGCCGTGCTGGTCGATTGTCTGACCCTCTGGCTGAGCAATCTGATGGCCGCCTCGCGCGATATCGCGGCCGAAACCAGCCGCCTGGCGGGCGCCCTGCCGGGCCTTGAGGGGCGCGCCGTTCTGGTCTCGAACGAGGTCGGCCTCGGCATCGTTCCCGAAAATGCATTGGCGCGCGAATTCCGCGATCATGCCGGGCGGCTCAATCAGGCGGTCGCCGCCGCCGCCGACGAGGCGGTGTTTATCGCCGCCGGCCTGCCGCTCAGGCTGAAACCATGAGCGCGGCGGAAATTCGCATCGTCAGCCTGCTGCCGAGCGCCACCGAAATCATCGCGGCGCTGGGTCTGGCTGAGCGGCTGGTCGGCCGCTCGTACGAATGCGATTGGCCGCCCGAGGTGAAAGAGCTTCCCGTCTGCACCCGCCCGCGCCCGGAGCTGCAGGGGACCAGCGCCCAAATCGACCGCCAGGTATCTGGCTTCGCGGCGCGCGCACTCAGCATCTACGAGCTTGATATGGACGTGCTGCGCAGCCTCCGCCCCAGCCATATCGTGACCCAGGATCAATGCGAGGTCTGCGCCGTCAGCCTGACCGATGTCGAGGCGGCGCTCGGCGATGAGATGGGCGGGGCGGTCGAGATCGTCTCGCTCAGCCCGATGCGCCTCGGCCAGGTATGGGCCAGCATCCGCCAGGCCGGCGCCGCGCTCGGCAGCGATGCCGATGAATATTGCCGTTCCCTGACCAGGCGCATCGCGCGCATCACGGCGCACGGCATGGAAATGCCGGTGGCGGCGCCGACGGTCGCCACCATCGAATGGTGCGATCCGCTGATGGCGACGGGAAACTGGCTGCCCGAGCTCGTCGCCATCGCCGGCGGCAACAACCTGTTCGGCGACGCCGGTGAACCTTCGCCGCGCCTTGAATTTGCCGATCTCGGCGCCGCCGAGCCCGATTTCCTGGTTTTCATGCCGTGCGGCTATGATCTGGCGAAATCCACGCAAGAGGCCGAGCGCCTGGTGCAGGGTGCCGCCTGGGCGGCGCTGCCGGCGGTCCGCGAAGGCCGTGCCTTCGCCGTCGACGGCAATGCCTATTTCAACCGGCCGGGGCCGAGGCTGGTCGAATCGGCGGAAATACTGGCCGAGATATTGCGCCCGGAAATCCACGATTTCGGCCATCGGGGAATCGCCTGGCGCCGCATCGGCGCGGCGCAAGAGGGACAGCCATGACCAGCCGCAAGATTCCCACCACCGTCATTACCGGCTTCCTCGGCGCCGGCAAGACCAGCCTGATCCGCCATGTCCTGGCGACCGCCAACGGCCGCCGCGTGGCGCTCATCATCAACGAGTTCGGCGATCTCGGCATCGACGAATCTTTATTGCGTGGCTGCGGAGACGAGGCTTGCGCCGAGGGCGAAATCGTCGAGCTCGCCAATGGTTGTATCTGCTGCACTGTGGCCGATGATTTTGTGCCCACCATCGAGGCGCTGCTGGCGCTGAGGCCGGCGCCCGAGCATATCGTCATCGAAACCTCCGGCCTGGCCCTGCCCAAGCCGCTCGTCGCCGCTTTCAACTGGCCGGAAATCCGCAATCGGGTGACGGTCGACGGCGTCGTCGCGGTGGTCGACGGCCCGGCCCTGCTGGACGGCCGCTTTGCGTGCGATCCGCAGGCATTGCAGGCCCAGCGCGAGGCCGACGCGGCGCTCGATCACGAGAGCCCGCTCGAAGAAGTGTTCGAGGATCAGCTGGCCTGCGCCGATCTGGTGGTGCTCAACAAGCTCGACCAGTTGAATGAGCAGGACCGCTTGCGCGGGCGCGCGACGGTCGCCGGCGAACTGCGCCCGGGCGTGAAATTGGTCGCCGCCGAGCAGGCCCGCATCGACGCCGATATTCTGCTCGGATTGGCCGCCGCCGCCGAGGGTGATCTGGCGGCGCGGCCCTCCCATCACGACGCCTTCGAGGGCGAGCATGATCATGACGAGTTCGACAGCTTCACTGTCAACCTCGGCCCGGTAACCGATCCCGAAGCGCTGGAGGCGCGCCTGGTTTCCGCCATCGAGGCGCATGATATCCTGCGCATCAAGGGCTTTGTCGACGTGCCGGGCAAGCGCCGGCGCCATGTCGTTCAGGCGGTCGGCGCCCGCGTCGGGCGCTATTTCGATCGCGATTGGGCTACGGGCGAGGCGCGCCAAAGCCGCCTCGTGGTGATCGGCCTGGCGCCGCTCGACCGCGCCGCCATCAGCGCCGCGCTCGGCGGCCCAGGATAATGCATCTTCTCGCGGCACAACCGGGCGGCATCTCTGATGGCAATGAGGCGGTCGATCTCGGCCAGAGCCCGGGCGATATCGTCTTCGCCTCCGCCGCCGACAGCGAGCTTGCCTGCCTGGCGCGGGCGCAAGCCTCACTCGGCCAGGCCGCGCCGTCTCTCCGCCTCGCCAATCTGATGAATCTCGGCCACAATCTGTCGGTCGATAATTGGCTGGAGGCGACCGTCTCCGGCGCCCGCCTGGTGGTCATCCGCATCCTCGGCGGTGAGAGCTACTGGCCCTATGGCGTCGAGCGGCTGAGCGAATTATGCGGCGACAGGAATATCGCCCTGGCGCTCCTCCCCGGCGACGACAAGCCGGACAGCGAGCTAGCGCGCCGCGCCACCCTGCCGGCGGATGCTTATGACAGGCTGTGGCGCTACTTCCTCCATGGCGGCCTCGAGAACGCCAGCGAATGCCTGCGCTATTGCGCCGGTTTGATAGGCCCTACCACGGCGTGGCGCGAGCCGGCGCCGCTCGCCCGTGCCGGGCTCTACCAGCCGGGCGCGCGGCAGGTCGATCTCGACGAATTCACCGCCACGGCGAGGCGCGAGGAACGCCCGCTCGCCTTGATCCTCTTCTACCGCGCCCTGGTGCAGGCGGCGGACACGGCGCCGATCGACTATTTGACCGCGGCACTACACAAGCGTGGGCTGGCGCCCGTGGCGCTGTTCGTCTCCAGCCTCAAGGACCCGCCCTCGGCGCGCATTCTGGAAAGCGTGCTCGACGCGGCGCCGCCCGACATCATCCTCAACACCACCGGCTTCTCGGTGTCGCGCCCCGGCGCGGCTCAAACGAGCCCGCTCGACCGTTGCGGCGCGCCGGTGCTGCAGGTGGTGCTGGCCGGCGGCACCGAAGCCGCCTGGGCGGCGGGCACGCGCGGGCTCTCGGCGCGCGATATCGCCATGAATGTGGCGCTGCCGGAAACCGATGGGCGCATCTTGAGCCGCGCCGTCTCGTTCAAGAGCGAACGGCGTTTCGATGCGGTGACCGAATGCGGCATCACCGCCCACGCGCCGCGCCGCGACCGAATCAATTTCACCGCCCAACTGGCGGGTAACTGGGCGCGCCTGGCGCGCACGGCGGCGGCTGAGCGCCGCGTCTGCCTGGTCCTCGCCAACTATCCCAACAAGAACGGCCGCATCGGCAACGGCGTCGGCCTGGACACGCCGGAAAGCGCCGTGCGCCTGCTCGCCGCGATGCAAGAGGAAGGCTATGCGCTGGATTCGCTGCCGGGTGACGGCGCCGCTCTGATGGCGATGCTGCAAGCCGGCCCGACCAACGCCCACGAGGCTGGCGCCAAAGCGCCGGGCGGCGCGCGTTACGGCCTCGACGATTACCGGAAATTTTTCTCCGGGTTGGACGCCTCGGCAAGGGCCCTTGTCAGCGAACGCTGGGGCGCGCCGGAAGCCGACCCCTTTTACCGCCCGGACCAGGATTGCTTTGTCCTGCCGGTGCTCTGTTTCGGCAATGTCGCCGTGGCGATCCAGCCGGCGCGCGGCTACAACATCGATCCCGCCGCCACTTACCACGACCCGGACCTACCGCCGCCGCATGGCTATCTCGCCTTTTATGCCTGGCTGCGCCGCGCCTTCGACGCCCACTCGGTGCTCCATCTCGGTAAGCACGGCAATCTCGAATGGCTGCCGGGCAAGGCGCTGGCGCTTTCCGCCGCCTGTTTCCCGGAAGCGGCGCTCGGCGCGCTTCCTAATATCTACCCGTTCATCGTCAACGATCCGGGCGAGGGCAGCCAGGCCAAGCGGCGCTCGGCGGCGGTGATCGTCGATCATCTGACGCCGCCGCTCACGCGCGCCGAGAGCTACGGGCCGCTGCGCGAATTGGAAGCTTTGGTCGATGAATATTACGAGGCCAGCCAGCTCGACCCGCGGCGCTGCGCGCCCTTGGCCGAGCGCATCCTCGAGCTGGCCCGGAGCGAAGGCATAGATATGGATTGCGGCATCGCGCCCGAGGACGGCCGCGCCGCCGCCCTGACCAAGCTCGACGCCTATATGTGCGAGCTCAAGGAAATGCAGATCAGGGACGGGTTGCATATTTTCGGCGCCGCGCCGGAAGGCGAGCTGCGCCGCGATCTGCTGCTGGCGCTGGCCAGGAGCCCGCGCGGCACCGGTGACGGCGAGGCTTCCCTGACGCGCGCCCTGGCCGCCGATCTCGGCCTCGATTTCGACCCCCTCGATTGCGACATGGCGGCGCCGTGGACGGGCGCGCGCCCGGCCGCGCTAACGGGTGCCGATGCGTGGCGCAGCCATGGCGACAGCGTCGAGCGGCTGGAAGCCCTGGCGGCGGCGCTGATCGCCGGCGACCGCTCGGCGGAAGCGGAGTGGCGGCGCACGGCTGCCGTCCTGTGCGAAGTGCGCGAGCATATCGCGCCGGCCCTCGATGCCAGCGGGGCGAGCGAGATGGCCAGCGTGGCGCGCGGCCTTGCCGGGCGCTTCGTGGCGCCGGGGCCGTCCGGCGCGCCGAGCCGCGGGCGGCCCGAGGTTCTCCCCACCGGGCGCAATTTCTATTCGCTCGACAGCCGCGCCGTGCCGACGCCGGCGGCCTGGCAGCTCGGTTGGAAATCGGCCCAGCGCCTGGTCGAATATCACGCCCAGCGCCATGGCGACTGGCCGCGCCGCATGGCGCTCAGCGCCTGGGGCACGTCCAATATGCGCACCGGCGGCGACGATATCGCCCAGGCTCTGGCTTTGATGGGGGTAAGACCGCGTTGGGAAGGCGCCAGCGGGCGCGTGATCGGCTTCGAAATCATGCCGCTGACGCTGATCGACCGCCCGCGCGTCGACGTGACCTTGCGCATCTCCGGCTTTTTCCGCGATGCCTTTCCGGCCCTCATCGATCTTTTCGATTCGGCGGTGCGCGCCGTCGCGGCGCTGGGTGAAAGCGAGGAGGACAATCCGCTGGCCGCCGAAGTGAAGCGTGAAACATCCGCCCTGGTGGCGGCCGGCGAATCTCCCGACGGCGCGGCGCGGCGAGCCGCCGGGCGCGTGTTCGGCTCCAAGCCGGGCGCTTACGGCGCCGGATTGCAGGCCCTGATCGATTCGGGCGGCTGGCAGGGAGCGGAGGATTTGGCCGACGCCTATCTCGCCTGGGGCGGCTGGGCCTACAGCGCCGGCAGCGAGGGCGTCGCCGGGCGCGCCGATTTCGAACGCCGCCTCGGCGCCGTCGAGGCGGTGGTGCACAACCAGGACAATCGCGAGCATGATCTCCTAGACAGCGACGATTATTATCAGTTCGAAGGCGGTCTCGCGGCGGCGGTGACGGCGCTTTCGGGGCGCGCGCCTACGAGCTATCACAACGACCATTCGCTGCCCGAGAACCCGAAAATCCGCACCCTCGAAGATGAGGTCGGCCGCGTCGTCAGGGCCCGCGCGGTCAATCCCAAATGGCTCGCCGGGGTGATGCGGCACGGCTATAAGGGTGCCTTCGAAATCGCCGCCACGGTGGATTACCTGTTCGCCTTCGCGGCGACCACGGGCGCCGTCAAGGATCATCATTTCGACGCCGTGTTCGACGCCTATATCGCCGACGACAAGGTGCGCGAGTTCATCGCCGCAGCCAATCCGGCGGCGCTGGCGGAGATGGCGGCGCGGCTCTCGGAAGCGCTGCGCCGCGATCTCTGGAAGCCGCGCTCCAACCGCGCGCATGACCTGCTCGGCGGTCTCAGTCGGGCGCCGTACGGGGAGGCGGCGCAATGAACGCGAAAAAACAGATGAGCGAGGCCGAGCGCGACAGCCATCACGCCGAGCGCATGGCCAAGCGCAAGGCCGCGCGTGAGCGCATGCTGGCCACCAAGACCGAGGAAAAAGGCCTGTTGATGGTCCATACCGGCAAGGGCAAGGGCAAATCGACGGCGGC
>PVBE010524864.1_pt1 | contig 14074 bp, 10 predicted proteins | sample 1631181 | NCBI WGS metagenome assembly PVBE01 (sample SAMN08397723, study PRJNA350692) | Marine metagenome, whole genome shotgun sequencing project. | isolation source: water | place: Pacific Ocean | collected 2012-04
AGGAGAGATTGATCTATCCCGGCATACGTTGGAGCCATCGATCAGCACACCGGAGATGTCGTGAAGCTCCACGACAACCACGCTACGGGCCGACCAGCAGCTCCGCCAGCAGGGTCTCACCGGCTGGGGCTACCTACCGGGCCGGTGTCGGCTGGCGAATGTCGCCTACCCCCTTTTCTTCGGACACCGTCGAGTTAACGATGGGGTAGGGGCTTGTGTATTGCTCCCAGCGTTGCTCCCAGAGAGCGCTTGTACTGAAAACGAGAGCACCGCAGGTCGTTGACCTGCGGCGTCACGTGGAGCTAGGGGGAATTGAACCCCCGACCTCTTCCATGCCATGGGGAACATCACTATGGGGGGACGACCTGGACGAGTAATGGAACTCACTCCACCTGCCGGGGATGGCACCATCCGGTGGAGTCGGTTGTCTCGAGTCAACCTGGTGCAGGGCTATGGCGATCCGAGGTCATCGAGGAAAGATCGCACGGCCTTCCCGATTGGTCCCGGAGGCAGGTTGTTGCGCACCTCTGCGAGCTGTTCGGCTGTCCTCAGTTCTTCCGGATCAAGCATCGAGGCGTAGGTCGGGTCCATAAAAAACGATTTCACGTCTGCAGCCTGATAGGCGAGATGATCCAGAAAGATTTCAAACCTCCGTTCAGCGGAGGTGATGTCTTCGTTAGTGTCAGCAACAGCGACTATCTCAAGGTCATTTTCGAAGAGTTGAGCGAATAACGGTTCCGGTTGAAGAACTAGGGCGGTCCCGAGGAGAGACGGTGTCTCGGTGCCATCGCCATCCTTATCTGACCCACGTTGCGCCATACGAACTTCGTGCAGGACTTTGTGAAAACTCTCGTCGGACAACGAGTAGCCAACGAAGAACATGTGGCGGGTGAGCAGCATTGCCTGAACCAAACCGAACAGTGCCCCGGCCCGGTTAGGTAACCCGAGATAGTCGTCACGGGTAATGACGATGTCTGTCGGTCGGCTAAGACTTCCGTGAAGTTTGAGTAACCAGCGGTGTGCTCGGTTCCGCTCGACGGGCTCGTAGGGGAGAACTGCTAGATCAGAATCAGGAGCGCTACATGCGCGCTCAAAAAGGTCGTCGTAGTTGGTGGTCACGTTTTCCTTGGTTTCCAGACTCGCTAGCAAACCGTGGGAGAGAGAGTGCCGCTCACGGCCGACCCGATCCGTGATTGCCTCGAGGTACTTGTTCTCGTCGTCGTAGAAGTGTTTCAGTAGCGAGGCCTGATCGCGGATATCCAACTTGTGAAAAGCGTCGAGATCAGACTCATCGTCAGACCTGACCTCGATGAACATCTCGTCGAGCAGTGCCTGCCAACTTGGAGCCCCCGCTGCCTTGCTGATTCCAGACCCCAGGAACGGAACCAGCTGGCCCAAGTTGCAGGCACCAGCCAATTCTGATGACTTCTCGAGGAGTTGGTCTTCTCTAGGGCCGAGGTCCCAGAACGGTGGCTTTGATGAGCCCAACGAGTCTGCTGCCCTCTTACGAGCCCGCTGCGCAGCTGCGTAGTGCGCACGTTCGTAAGCAACCAGAACAACGTCGACCGGGTGTGTGGCTGCGTACTCGGTGAGAAACGGCACTAGAGATTCGAAGACAGTGCCCTTGTCGGCTCTGTGCCCACCCATGTCGGTTCCCACTGCTGGAAGGGCGAGGCGCGGCAATGAACGAGAAGAATGTTTCGAAGCCTCATCTAGAAACGCTTCGACATTGGCCAGCAGTCGTTCTTCTGACGGAACTCCACCACCGATTTCTGTTAACCAAACAGCCGGGGCGTTGCCCGTGCCGTTCGAATAGAGGTAGGTGTGAACGGTTGAGCCCCAATCCGAAGGTGTATCGAACTCGGAGAGTGGCCCGTGCTCGCTGGGGTTACGACCCACCAGTTCGGACCAGTGCTTGGTCACGTTTGTCTCTGGGTCCGTGGGCAGTAGCACCGCATCGCATTTCAGCCGTGTCAGATTGCCCCGGATAATGAAGAAATGACCCTGCGGTTGGCCCACTCTGATCAGCCTAGGCGGTCACTATCGCAGGTGATCTAACACGGCAACGCAACAAGTCGATTAGAGATCTCGCCCAAAGAGATCTCACCGGATGTGTCTGTCTCACTGGTCAACGGCAGAAAACGAATATCGCCAGATCCTCAGATGCCTAGACGGCAACGTGATAGCGGCGGGGGCCGTCCGCGGAGGGTGGGAAGAACTCCCCATCGTGGATGAGTCTCGTGATCACCAAGATGGGTCCTCCAACCCGCCGTTGAGGACAACACCGCGGGGTTCACCAAGCCTGAAAGCAAGCGAGACCGGGCAGAGAGGCACATCATGGCCATTTCCAGCATCGAACACGTATCAGTAGGGATGCCGATAACCCGCGGCGGCATCTCCATCTTTCCCATCTATCTAGGACCGAACGGCCTTCCACGGATCGCTACCGGCCCGAAGTCCGGCCTAGTCGTTGACGAGGCGCCCGGCGAAGAGGTCCCACACCTGGTGGTAACGAATCCGACAGATCAAGCGATCTTGATCGTTGAAGGAGAACAGTTGGTGGGCGGTCTCCAGAACCGTTCACCTAACGTAAGTGTCCTGGTCCCGGCCCATTCCAAGCTCGAGATTCCAGTGTCGTGTCTCGAAAGCGGTCGGTGGGGTCGACATGAGAAGTTCCATCTCGGTGCCACCTACACGCCGCGTCGGGTCCGCCGAACTAAGAGTCGTGAGGTCGCCAGAACGATGGCCTCGGATGGTCTCCGAAGCGGGAACCAGGGAGCGGTCTGGGACGCTGTCCAAAATCAGCTCTACAGCCTGGATGTCCACTCATCGACCGGCGCAATGGCCGACGCTGACGAGGTCTACGAGCGAGACCCAGACCGCCACTCGGCGGCCGAAGAGCTGGCTGGGAAGGGCCCGCTACCGGGGCAGGTGGGAATCGTGGTGGCTCACGGCCAAAGAGTGGTCGCCTCGGAAATCTTCGGAGCGCCAAATCTGCTTGAGGCCCATTGGGCTGCGCTGATCCGATCGCACCTCTTGGAGTTCCCGACGTCAGAAGGCCACCCGTCTGCCACTAGTTCCCTGGAGATGATCCGACGGTTCGGCGTTGCCGACTCAGCCCAGTCTCCTGGAATCGGACTCGGCTACGAACACCACGTCAACGCTGAGAACCTAAACGGCCATGCATTAGTCCTAGACGATTCCGTCGTACACGCAAGCATCTTCGCCAAGTAATCCGGCCGCACACGACCGGAGGAGGAACAGCCAAGTAATCCGGTCGCACACGACCGGAGGAGGAACACTGGTGAGGCACACGGAACCCCAGAGCAACAAGAAGCAGCGACGCTATTTGCAGCTCCAACGACGTCTAGAACGAGTGGCGTCACCGGTGATTCTCATTAGAACAGAAACCTGTCAAGAACTTCCCCTACCGGCGGCCGGCTGTGGCTGGTTTCATTTGTCAGGCCTCTCTCGCCCTCGTAGCTCAGTCGGACAGAGCGACCGCCTCCTAAGCGGTAGGCCGCAGGTTCGATCCCTGCCGAGGGCGCACGACGACAGACAGCAACGGAACGAACATGATGGTAGAAGAAGGACCGGACATGACCTCCAGGGATAGCGCTATAGCCGTGGAAACCGCATTCGGGGCTCTGACCATCTTCACCAAGGACGAGCCGGGTCCAAAGGGACACAAGGCTGGCACCACAAAGATGGAATACAACGGCCAGCCCCCTCGCCCCATCACCTTGCGGAAGAAGTACCGCCAGGCTCGTGTTGCTCTTAAGGAGAAGGGATAAGCAATGACAACTGTGTTGCTCGTAGTGGCGGTGCTCGTGGCGGTGCTCGTGTTGTTCGTGCTGATCGAAGTTCGCAAATTCAGAGGACTGGGACAGGGCGGTGATTTGAAGGGGTCATCAGACCTGACGAAGTCGATCGCCAACGATCTCGAGCTATTACGGGCCGCAGTGGACCGCAGCGGGAGGGAACTACGCGAAGAGGTCACAGGGAATATGAGGGGGTCGATAACCGAGTTGGGCACCCACATAGAGGGATCCCTCGGGTCGGTTCAAAAGACTCTCGGAGAGATAGGGGATCTGGCTGGTGAGGTCGTCAGCTTTAGGCAGTTGCTGGCTGGCACACAGACGAAGGGCAACTGGGGCGAGGTTCAGTTGAAGTCGATCCTCCAGGACCTGCTTGCTCCTGGCCAGTGGGCGGAAAATGTGCGAACGATCCCCGGAAGCGACGAGCGAGTTGAATTCGCGATCAAGCTTCCAGGCATAGACGGCGAAGGTCACGTCTGGTTGCCGGTGGACGCGAAGTTCCACCAGACGGATTTTCAACGCCTGTTGGACGCGAAGCAGGCTGGGGACGCTCGTGAGGCCAAGGTGCACGCAAAGAAACTCGCGTTGAAGATTGCCACGTCAGCGAAGGAGATCCGGGAGAAGTACATCTCTTCGCCCTACACGACAGAGATCGGAATCCTTTTCCTGCCAACGGAAGGGCTGTACGCAGAGGTTCTTCAATATCCCAAGCTGGCGGACCAGCTCGAGGAGTTGAAGATCATCCCCGCCGGACCGGTCACGCTCGGTGCGCTCCTCAGCGTGATTCGCGTGGGGTTCAACACACTGGCCATCGAGAAGCACTCAGGCGAGGTGTGGAAGGTCCTGGCTGGGGTAAAGACAGAGTTCGGTAACTTCCAGGGCAAGGTCGACGATCTAAAGGGGCAGCTGGAAACCGCCCGAAACACTGTGGATGGCAAGGGCGACAGCATTGAGCGTCGCCTCCGAATGATTTCGAAAGCACTCAAAGAAGTGGAACAACTCCGAGATGACGACTTTGAAGAAGGCGACGTTGACTTCGATTTCGACGACATCGAGGACGACGAGACTGCCTGACCGCCGACCAATCGATTGATGATGGGAGCGTAATGAGCCGAGCTGTCGAGGAACGGCCGATCGATGAAGCTTGGGTGGGTGCCTACCGCCGTCTTCTCGAGTACGTCGAAGAACATGGTCACCCAAACGTCCCGGAGAACTTTCGGACCGATGACGAGTTCGCTCTCGGCGGGTGGGCCGCTGACCAGCGCATCCGTCGGAAGAGACAAACAATCGATCCCGGCGAGGAGAGCCGACTCAACCGACTGCGTTTCGTCTGGGACGAGCACGTCGAGAACTGGTACCAACACCTAGAGGCCCTCGAAGCGTTCGTTCATGAAACCGGACACGCAACAGTCCCGCGTTCACACAACCAGATGGTTGGTTCGAAGACGTACCGACTCGGCCAATGGGTGGCCACCCAGAGGAAGAAGTGCCAACAGGACAAGTTGTCCGAGCATCACATCCGCCTCCTCGAGTCGTTCCCCGAATGGAAATGGACCCCTAGAGGACCGTTCCCGCAGGCCCGCATCCGGCGGGTCACGCCGAGACAGAACTATGTCCAAGCCCTCAAGAGATTTGTGCTCAAAGAAGGCCATGTCCTCGTTCCCAGGGGCTACTCGGAGGTCAGAAACGGGACCGATCTTGAGCTCGGCCGGTGGGTATCGACTCAGAGGCGCAGATTCCAGAACGGGTTAATCGAGCGCCGCGACGTGGAGGAACTCGAGTCGTTTCTTGGCTGGGTCTGGTCCTCGGAGAAGGCTGATTTCCGGTCGCATCTCCTGGCCTGTAAACAGTTCGCCGCCAGGAACGGACACTTGGACGTGCCGGGAGACCACACCGAACGGTTCGTCGGCGAGCAGCTTCAACTCGGCCGTTTCCTGGAGGGCCTCGAGCGTCGGGCCGCAGAAGGGCAACTAACCGACCCCGAGACCGAAGCCCTGATCGACCTACGCATCAGTTCTCAACTCCGGATGAGCGACAAGCGGCCAAAGGTCACCTTCCCTGACGGCAGCGACGCGTGGCCGGCCCTGAGCAAGTGGCAGGCGGCACAGACCGACCCGGGGGAGTTGTGGAATGAAAAGGCTTCCGAGTCAACAACGCGATATGAACAACCAGGGCTTCGTAGCACCCGGTCCGACCGGCGGACGGGACCAGACCCTGATGGTCTAACGGATCCCAGGTCGACCGCCCGGGCGGACCTCAGCGGTAACCATTCCACGATTTTGAGGAACGCACTGGCCGCCATTCCGGGCCAGGCACAAACCAGACAACAAGTGCTTAAGGAAGGCCAGCAACGGTTGCGTGAGGAACGTCAGCAACCGCTGGTACGTGATCTTCAAGCACAAACGCATGCACTCTTCTCCCGACCAGTTCGTTCAGATGACCGAGACAGCGGCTTCGCTTCCAGCCGTCAGAAGGCCGATGCGCTCTCCGAGAATGCCCGCGCGGCGGTGCGAGAGCGAGAGCGAGTTGAGAGTGAAAGATGGTGCAGCCCTCTCGGAGACTCCGACCCTAAACAACTTGGACCCTGGAAGCTGGAGGGACGCGTCGGCAGCGGTGGCCAGAGCGTCCTGTATCTGGGGTGGAATGACGACGAATGTGCCGGCGTCAAAGTGCCACACATGGGCGAGGAAACTGATCCAGAGGCAACGGCCCGGTTGGAACATGAGGTCGATCTGCTCTACCAGGTGAGAGAAGAACCGAAGTTCTTCCCCAAGGTCATCGACGGCGGGCTGGAAGAGGTCCGGCCGTGGGTTGCACTCGAGTTCATACCCGGAGGGCCGCTTGACGCCATGCTTGACAGCACCGATTTCCCGCAACGGCTGGACGAGACGGCCCTCGGCGTGGCACGTGCCCTCCAAGTCCTGCACGGCAAAGACATCGTGCATGGAGATATAACTCCATCAAATATTCTGCTCACCGACGATGGTCCGGTGGTCATCGACTTCGGGATGGCCTTCCACCCGCGTTTTCCACGACCGAGCACATCCGGCGGCGCAGGTGGTACGCCCGGGTACCAGGCTCCCGAACCAGAACTGACGACGGCGTCTGACGTGTTTGGGTGGGCGGCCACCCTTTTCTTTCTGGTCAACGGTTTCCCCCGCGGAGGCAGAGATGTGCTTCCAGATATGAGGGTGGTTTCAGTCGCTGAGCTTCACGAACAGATACAAGACGGGTCCTCGACGGCAGGAACCATCCATGTCGTGTGCGGGAAGGCGGTGAACATCAAGACAAGGGAGAGTGGGACCGTTCGCTTCGAGCTCACCGATGCGAACGGCACGAAGCCACTTCAAGTGGTGCTCTTCCCGGCCGAAAGAGACAGCATTCAGCGGAAAGTGGCACACTCCCACCCCGGTTTCGATCTGCTGGACGAGTTGGAGTCACCTACGCTTTGGGGCGGGACTCTGAGAGTTCAAGGCCCACTTCGACCCGGATCGGATTCCCTGTTGGATATGTATGAACTGGTTGCACCGACCTCGGGTATCACAGCCGAGCCAGACAAGATCCCCGCGAAACTTGCCGAGCTGATCAGAAGCGCACTCGACCCCCGACCTGAGGAGCGGCCCACCGCCGGTCAGATTGTCGACAGACTCGAAAGCAACTAGCAGCAATAGCGCCAAGCACCCGTCGGGCAAGGACCTGAACCCGGCCCGGTGGGGCAGTTCGGCCAGCGACCCCAGTATTGGCCGGGAACCTTGAGCCAACAGGGGCCAAAGGACCCGGTTCCGTATACCGGCTAGTTCCCTCGTCTCCTCAGTTCGACCGCAGCGGCTGGTGTCGGATTCGTAAGCCCATCAAGTTCGAGGACGTCTGCCAAGGTAATCGGACGCGGATCGGCTGAATAGGAGACCTCTATGACCCAGCGGGCAAGTACCTGATTTCCCCATGCCACCCTGCCCCAGAGGTCCTCGTCTCTGAACGCTCGACCGACCAGCGGGCCCCTCTTGAGGTGACGACGGCTTATGTTCCCTTGGTCTACATCGGATTGTCGCGGATCCAAGAACCGTCTGGTGTGGACGAGCGCTTGGATGACTGATTTTTCGGTCTTTCCGCAAAGGAGTGCCAGCTGACTGTTGGTTGGGATCGTCTCGGCCGGAATGAACTCAAAGTCTCGGACGAACCACGCTGTGACCAATGCGAGACATGCCATCCTTCGGGCGGGTGCCCGTCTGCATATCAGTTCCCACACCTCCACATTGCGGTTGGTGGTGACGGGAGAGCCCCCAACTAGGGACACCGGGGCTAGGGACACCGGGGCACCGAAGTCAAGACGGAGCACATGCGGGCCTCCCGCATCGGGGATCTCGAAACGCCCAGGGCTATAGAACGTGTGCTGCTGTCCCTCCCCTAGGATCTCCCTACTCCCTCCTGCAGGAAAGCAGTTGAACGCCTCGGTGACCACTCCGCGAGAGTTACTACTGAGATGCTCAACCACCACCGTGCCGTCCTGGAAGGTGACCTTGGCTGCCGTTCTTGAAACACGGCTGGTCGCTCCGCTGAGAGTGATGCTCGCACCCGCCTGCTGAGGGTCCTTTCCGAGGTACACCGATTCGCCCGGCTGCAACGAGAACTGTTGCTCCTCCTCGCTGTCGGGCGAAAGGCACGTGATATTCAGGGCACCTCCAGAGTCGGGCATCTTGGCTGGTCGAACCCTTCTGACACGTAGGTGTCAACTGTCCCGCAGCGGTTTGTGACCGTGGGAAGTCTCTCCATCCGGACGGTGGGTTGCTGTGGGTTTGTCTGACTCTACGGGGAGACCGAGACCAGCCTCGCCGACATGGGAAGTTCTTCTCCTACCGGCCGTTATCTGAACCCAGTTCACTAGTCACTAGGACCCGGCAGGGAGCAACCGAGAGGACACGATGTTAGAAGACACGATTGTTGTAGAAGATCTGGCCAAGACCCGCTTCGATGACACTTGGGATGATGGTCCAGCGACTTGTTGGGTAGTGCTGGCCGACATTGGCGACAGGAAGATCTCCGTCATTATGGAGGTCCGCGACCTACTCAATCTCGGTCTCAAGGACGGCAAGGATCTGGTCGACGACGCTCCAACGATATTCCACACGGCTGACACCGATATCGCTGTAGCTCGTCTACTGGCGGCTGGAGCCGATGCCTATCCGTTGACGCGAGGTCACATCGAAACGGCCATTGGGTTGATGGAGGACCGCGCTCAGACGCTCGATTGCACCACGGTGGTCCCTGCCGTTCTGGCCTCCATCAAGGACCTGGACTTGAGGGATCCGGAGACCATCGCTCGGGAGCGGGACCAGAGGTACACGACCTTTCTCAGGAACAAGCTCACGGTATTCGAGAAGGACCACACCGGCGACACCCTTCAGTCCTTCCTTGACGCCATCACCTGTAGCGAAGCCCAGGAGGACGGCGATGCCATCACCTGTAGCGAAGTCCAGGAGGATGGTTTCTTCGAAAGGTTGAAGTACCTGCAGTCCATAGTCGGTTCCGCCGAGGCTCCTGACGACAATCCCACGGGTCCTCGCTACGACCTGACCCTGCTTTCTCCGCCTCCAACGACCGTGAGGGGCATGGGCATCCTCGAAAGGCCCACCCCCGAGGAGTGTGAGAACGAGTTGAGGGCAATTTGGGCCGAGATGAGGACGTACTTGAATGAGTTGAGGGCCAAGAGGGACGCGGGGGAGTGCAATATGACCCCTCTCAATCCTGACTTTGGCAACAAGAATCATATGCATTATCCCAATTCATGGGTTAGGGATGAGTACCTCGACGAAGTGCAAGAACTCATCTCAAAGGGCGACGAGTTGAGCAGGGGTGCGGCTATGACTGCGGCCGTGGAGAAGATCGTCGACGAACCCGACTACGAATCTTGGTTCGACTGGCAGGCTGCCCACAAGAACGGATACGAGGATTCGTGGGCCGTGATGGAGAAGCACTGGTCCACGAAGTGGCCTCCCGACGTGGAGAAGGTCGTGGTCCTTCAGGACGACCCCGATGTGCCTGCCCACCTGGAGATCCACTACCAGTCCGCAACGGTTGCCCCTGAGAAGTTGATCGCCGAAATCGCCTGCCAGTATCCGACCCTTGTCTTTGTCGAGTCCCACGCAAAGGAATTCGACCAATGGGGTGCCAACGTCTACATCGACGGCAAGAAGTTCTATGAAGATGAAAACTACGGTTCCGACGGTGACGCTGCCCTGGCCGGTCTTGTGCGCAAGCTGGAGGAGGCCAAGGAAGTAGCTAAGGAAGCAGGCAACAGCCATCGCAAGGACCTCTGGGGCCCCGAGAGGCATCGGGCCATGAACAGGTGGCAGGTACTCGTGAATAGGTCCGAGACTGACGCCAAGGCTGCAGCCGACCTGGCCGTCAATGGCTTGATTTGATGACCGTGCACTTGCCCAGGCTGAAGCTGATAGCTGATGCGCGGGTCGATCAGGGCTTCGGTCCGGGGCCGGCAAGTTGCCCGTCTGGTGATCCGCTACGCCGACCACCGGAGTTGACCGCCGAGACCCGTGGTCGAGGGCATCTGGCAGTGTTGACCCCACTGTCGGTCGGTTGGAAGGCCCACCGGGCACTGACCACAACCAAAGAGGAGTGACCAATGGTCAAGAACCCCCTGGGGGGCTGGCTCAGAAGGAACAACATGGGAGGCCGCTCCTCCGATGGCGACACTGGTCCGACGATCCGAGCACTGCAGGGAGACATCGCCAGCCAGTGCGTTGATGTTGTCGTCAACGCCGCTAACGAGCGCCTAGGCGATGGGGCTGGGGTCGCAGGAGCCATCCACAAGGCTGCTGGTCCTGGTCTGCTGAGGGAATGTGCTGATCGCTATCTCGATGGTTGCCCAACCGGCGAAGCTCGCGTTACGGGCGGACACGACCTGCCGGCCAAATGGATCGTCCACACTGTTGGACCTCGGTGGAGGAGGGGCGGGACCAACGGTGAGCCGGAACTACTCGCCGACTGTTACCGCAACTCTCTTCAGGCTGCCGCCGATATAGGCGCCCGGACAGTGGCTTTCCCCGCTATCTCGACCGGTATCTTCCACTATCCCCGAGAAGACGCCGCTCGAGTTGCTGTGTCCACCATTCGGGAGTTTCTCGCCCAGAGCGACCACGGCATCAACGAGGTAATCTTCGTCGCATACGATTCCGAGCAGTTGCCAATCTACGAACGCCTCCTTGAAACCGAGATGGACTAGTGAGTTTCACGCTTCTTGCCAATACCGTCGACACATGAGCGGGATCACACGCCACGAACGAGTCGCCTCGCCGTCGAAGGTCTCCGCTTGGCTCGACTGCGAGCACTACCTAAACCTCCGGCACCAGGTCGACGACGGGACTCTCGACCCGGTCGACCCCGGCTTCAGTGCGTTTGCGCAACTCCTCGTGGACAAGGGACACCAGCACGAAGAGGAGTGCCTGCGCTGGTATGAGAGTGAGGATCTCTCGGTGCACCGTGTCCCGGATCGCGACGCCGGAGAGACCTTCGCCCAATGGGTCGAACGGATCGGCAACCCGATGGAAGACGGGCACGACGTTGTGTTCCAGATGCCCTTCGTTCACGACGGGATGCGAGGTGTTGCCGACTTCCTGGTTCGGACCATCTCGGAGGATGGTGCAACCGTCGCCTACGAGCCTGTCGACTCCAAGTTGGCCCGGCACCACGCCAGTCCCGGACACGTGCTGCAACTCTGCTTCTATGCGGAGGCCGTCGGGGCCCTCACCGGGGTGACGCCGGAGTCGGGTCGCCTGTTCCTGGGATCGGGTGAGTTTGAGACGATTCGCTTCAGCGAGGTGGATGCCTACTGGCGTCGTCTACGCAGACAGCTCTCGTCGGCCCTGTCAGCTGACCCGGACACGGGAACCACTCCGAAGCCGTGCGATCACTGTGAGTTCTGCGAGTTTGCCGGTCACTGCGAAGCACAATGGCGTGCCGACGATTCGCTCGTTTACGTATCTGGGGCACGGGCCGTGGATCGAGAGGTCCTGGAGGAGTCTGGCGTCGAGACAATGGCGGACCTAGCTACTGCAGCCAAGGGTTCTGTTCCGGACATGGCCGATACAAGGTTCGACGCCTTAGCCAAACAGGCGAGGCTGCAGGTCGAGGCCCGGAAGCATCCAGATGAACTGCCACCGTTCGTGGTGCTCGACCCCGATGAGCCCGACCTCGCCGGGCTGGAAGGCCTCCCCAAGCCAAACTGGGGTGACGTGTTCCTCGACTACGAGGGGCATCCCTTTTGGACGCCAGCGCAGGGGCTGTTCTTCCTGTTCGGCTTCCTTCGGAGGGAGAGGTTGGGCAGGTGGGGGTATGAGACCCGGTGGGCCCACGATCCGGCGACGGAGGCCGCCGCAACCCGTGACCTCATCGACTACCTGTACAAGCGGCATCAGCGCCACCCCGGAATGCACGTCTACCACTACAACCACACCGAACGCTCGGCCCTGGAGAGGCTCGTCGAAGAGCACGGGCTCGGGGACCGGAAGTTGGCCGGCTTGATTGCCGCCGGTGTGTTTGTCGACCTGTACGTGACCGTTCGCCACAGCATCCGTGCCGGTATCGAGTCGTACAGCCTCAAGAATGTCGAGAAACTTGCCGGCTTCACACGTTCAGCCGGTATCGAGAAGGGGGCCGGTGCGGTCCTCGAGTACGAGGCATGGATGGGTGATAAGAGCCCGGATCGCCTCGCACAAATCGCCGCCTACAACGAGGACGACGTCGCCGCCACTAGGAAGGTGCGTGACTGGCTGGTCGGGCTCCGGCCAGACGACCTGAACTGGCCCGGCAACGGGATCGAGTCTGAGGAGGCGGTTGGCGATGAGTATGACGTGGGCCAGGATGAGTTGCTCGGGTATCCCGAGGGCTCGCCCGAGCGACTGCTGGGACATCTCCTCGACTACTGGTGGCGTGAATTGCGTTTCGACCTGGCCCAACGGATCGTGAGGCTGCAGGCGCCGCCGTCGGACTTGTTAGAGGACCCTCTCACCGTCGTCTGCCGTGGCAGCGGGAAGCTTCTTCCACCATCGGGGAGGCAACGAGTCCAGAGGCGACGATTCGATATGCCCGTTCAGGTGATCGACCCTGAGAAGTGGTCGGACCTCTCGATAAAGGTCTCGTACCTCACAGGGGATGGGCGGATCATCAACTCCACCGGCGGATCCATCGACGCTACGGGAGGAGGCCTGGAACTCCCATGGGGGGATGGGCCAACGAATGCCGGAACGGAGCCCACCGCTGTAACCCTCAACACCTGGGTACCCACTATCCCGAAGTTCAAGGCCCTAGCAACGGTTGCCGAGGCCGTGCTCGGGGCGACGGACTCCGGAGTCGCCGGCGAGATCCTTGCCAGGAACCTGCCACGCTTCCTTCCCGGAACCGGCCCGGCCAACGGAGACCTGGGGTGGAGCCTTGACGAGATCTGCCGTCAGGTCACTCACCTGGACCGGTCGTTCCTGGCGATCCAGGGCCCCCCCGGCACTGGCAAGACGTGGACCGGCGCACGGATCATCCACCACCTCGTGAAAGCGGGTATGAGGGTCGGCATCACGGCCTTCAGCCACAAGGCCATCGACAACCTGCTCGACGAGACGGTCAGCGTCTTCGAAGAAACCGGCGACCTCTCCAACCTCTCGGCCGTTCGTAAGGTCAACCAGCTGGCAGACGGCGTCAGTCCATCGGTTTCCTATAAAACGAACAACGAACAGTGTGCGAAGCCCGAGTACAACGTCGTGGCTGGTACGGCATGGCTGTTTTCCAATACCGCCATGCGCTCCAACCCGGTCGATGTCCTGGTCATCGACGAGGCCGGCCAGTTGGGTCTGGCCGATGCCTTGGCTGCAGCGACCTCGGCTACAAGCGTTGTCCTCCTCGGAGACCCGCAACAGCTAGCGCAGGTTGCGCCCGCATCGCATCCTGCCGGCTCAGATGCCAGCGTCCTCGAGCACATCCTCGATGACGACGCCACCATCCGTTCTGACCGCGGCGTCTTTCTCGCTGAGACCCGTCGGATGCACCCGGACGTCTGCACCTTCATCTCCGATAACTTCTACGACGGTCAGTTGCACTCACACCCTGACTGTGCCGTTCAGACGACCGACCACGGGACGGGGCTTCGCTGGATCCGCTCGGTGCACAATGACCGTTCCACAGAGTCGCCTGAGGAAGCGGCGATCGTCGTTGACACCATCACGGGCCTGATCGGGTCGAACTGGACAGACGTC
>PVBE010921580.1_pt1 | contig 14074 bp, 12 predicted proteins | sample 1631181 | NCBI WGS metagenome assembly PVBE01 (sample SAMN08397723, study PRJNA350692) | Marine metagenome, whole genome shotgun sequencing project. | isolation source: water | place: Pacific Ocean | collected 2012-04
CAAATTGCAGACTGCATCATTCGCACCGCGGAATAACCACGTCCAACGCGTTCGTCGACAAATGTAATCGTTTGGCGGATTATGGCCGGAGTGGCGCCAACGAAAAGGGGCGCCGCATGGCGCCCCTTACGTGTTCGATCAATCAAGCGCGTTACGCGTCTTCGGCATTCTCGTAATATTGCGGCGCATGTTCGCGCAGCACGTCGAGGATTTTCTCGAGCGCAGTCGGCTCGTCCGTCTTCTCCATTGCGGCGAGTTCGCGCGCGAGCCGGCTGGACGCGGCTTCGAAGATCTGCCGTTCGGAATAGCTTTGTTCCGGCTGATCGTCGGGACGGAAGAGGTCGCGAGTCACTTCAGCGATCAGCACGATTTCACCCGAGTTGATCTTGGCTTCGTATTTCTGCGCACGGCGGCTCCACATGGTCCGCTTGACCTTGGGTTTGCCCTTGAGAGTTTCCATCGCTTCCTTGAGCGTCTTGTCGGAAGACAGCTTGCGCATGCCGATGGATTCGACTTTGTTGACCGGAACGCGCAGCGTCATGCGTTCCTTCTCGAAGCGAAGAACATAAAGATCGAGCTGCATGCCGGCGATTTCCTCGCTCTGCAGTTCGATGACACGGCCAACGCCGTGCTTGGGGTAAACAACGTAATCGCCAACGTCGAAGGCATCAGCCTTGCTTGCCATGCAATCTTTCCTTTCGTCCGAGCAGCCTACGACCAGCAACGGCATGACCGAAGCCTCTGGCCGCAGCCCTTGGCGGGATGCGGTCGGGCGCCGGTGGTGACGTTGCTGGTGACCTGCCCTTTCAATTCTCACACCTGGCCGGGAGCAAACCGGCGCAGTTGTTGCATTATATAGCACAGCTTGTGGTAAATTGCGAGTCCGGCGGAAATCGCCCGGCGCGCGTCAGCTGCGCCGGTTGCGAAGTGCGGTCAGCTCGCCGCCCAGCAGCAACAGGAAGCCGGTGGCCCAGAACCACGTGATCAGCGCAACCACCGCGCCAAGCGCGCCATAGGTCGCGTTGTAGCTGCCGAAATTCGCGGCATAGAAGCCGAACGCGGCGGTTGCCGCGAGCCAGGTCACCGCAAAGAAGCACGCGCCGGGCCGGATCGCGGCCCAGGCGGGGGCGGGGGCATGGGGAGCGAAGCGATAGAGCAGACCAGCGGCAAGCGCTGCGGCGCCAAGCAGGAGAAGAAAGCTGGCGATACTGCCGAACGTGCCGGCGATATTGGCGAGCGCAGCGCTGGCTGCCGCGGTCAGCACCAAGCCGGCAATGCCAGCCGCAGTGATAGCAAGAGCCATCAGATTGCCCCCAAGGAATCCGCGCGGGCCGTCGACGCCGAAGGCGATGTTCAGCCCGGTCATCAGCGAGCGGGCGCCATTGCGGGCCCCGAACAGCGCAATCGCCAGCGCGACCAGCAAACCGGCGCCTTGGGCACCGCTCGACCCCTGCGCCACGCTTTCCAGCTGGTCGGTGATGAGCTCGGCCGCGGAAGGTGGCAGCTGCGCGGAAATCAGCGTGATATGCGAAGCCACCGTCGCGGCATCGGCGAACAGGCCGTAGGCCAGCACCAGCGACCCCAGCGCGGGAACGAGCGCAAGCAGCGCGTAATGCGCAATGCCCGCGGCCACGATCCCGATATTGTCTGCGCTGCCGGCCTGCCAGGCCGCTTTCAGGTCAGCCAGCACGCGGCGCGGCAATCAGTCGCCTTCGCCGGGTTCGGGCGAGAAGAACTTCTCGAACTTGCCCTCTTCGCCCTTGTGCTCGTCGGCATCTGCGGGCGGTTCCTTCGACTGGGTGATGTTCGGCCATTCGGCGCTGAACTTGGTGTTCAGCTCGAGCCACTTTTCGAGATTGTCCTCGGTGTCGGGCAGGATCGCTTCCGCCGGGCACTCGGGCTCGCATACGCCGCAGTCGATGCATTCGCTCGGATTGATGACGAGCATGTTCTCGCCTTCATAGAAACAATCGACCGGACAGACCTCGACGCAGTCGGTGTACTTGCACTTGATGCAGTCATCGGTGACGACATAGGTCATGAGTAGCGTAATCCCTCGAAAATCATTCCAGACCGCGCTGCTAGGGGGAATTATCCGCCCGGGTCAAGCTCCCGATAACACGCCCGGGCCTCGCGCGGCGCACCGCGCCGTTCGGGAAGCGCGATGATCTCGACCAGCCTGACCGAGTTGCCGAGCGGCAATGTCAGCACGTCCCCTTCGAGGATATCGCGCGAGGCGCGGGTGACGCGTTCGCCATTGCGGCGGATGTGCCCTTCGTCGACCAGCCGGTGTGCAGCGCTGCGCGTGCGTACGAAGCGCAGGTAGCACAGCAGCCGGTCGATTCTCATTCAGCGGTCGCCATCAGCGGACCAGATCTGCCAACGCGGCAAAGGCATTGCCCTCGCTGGGCCGGGCGGGTTTCGTGCGTTCCTGCTTGCGGCGCGAGGGGCGCCATTCCCAGCGATCGGGGCGGGGCGGTCCGAACTGCCCTTCGGCCTGCGGCTGGGCCCGCTGCACGCGGAAGCCCGCATTGCCAAGCAGCCGCGCGATATTGCCTTCCTCGAGCCCGATCGAAACCGGCAGCGCGTAATCGAGCACGAACTTGCGCCGGCGATCCTTGGCCTGCGCCTTCGCACGCGTTTCGTGGGCGGCGCGCAGGATCTTCTCTGCCAGATCGATCCGGATCGCCTGCGTCCCCGCATGGCGGTAGCCGGACGGCAGTTTCCTGATCTCGCCCAGTACTGGCAGCATCGCTTCCTGCAGTGGCCGGCGATCGCGGCCCAGCGCATGCAGCAATTGCCGCGGTGCCGGCTTGAGCAGGGCGGGGGCAAAGATGTCGAGCGCGCCGAAGGTCACGCCGATCTTGCGCAGGAAGGGCCGCATCTCCTTGGGCAGATGCTCCAGCCCGGCCTGTTCGCGGGTGACGTAGCCATGCCCCGCGATCAGGTTGAGCAGCAGCGCCCGCGCCTGCGACCCCGCATCGGGGTTGCTTGCCGCGTGATGCATTTTCTCGAGCGCTTCGAGCGGGGCCAACTTGCCGGCCAGCCAGCTCTCCAGCGCGGCCACCAGCTTCGCCTGCGCCGCTTCGGGCAGCGCGGTAATTTCGCGTGCGGGCTTGATCAACGGGTACACCGTGCCCTCGCGCTGCTCCAGCTGCGCCAGGACCTGTCCCTTCCAGCGGATCGCGCCGCGCGCCAGCTCCAACTCGGCCATGTCCGATGCGGCCAGCGCTTCGGCGCGTTCGCCCAGCAGCTTGGGCAAGCTTTTTTCGGCAGCGGCAAGCAGCATCCGGCGATCCTCGTGGCGTGCGGCCGGATCGACGCTGAACCGCAGTCCCTCGACCTGGCCGAGCGCCTCGCCCTCGATGGTCACGGCGCCATCCTCGCCAATTTCGATCGGCAAAATGCCGGCATCCTGGCCCAATGATTTCATCAGGATTGCGGTCCTCCGGTTTACGAATCGTTCGGTCAGCCGCGCATGCAACGCGTCGGACAATTTGGCTTCGACAGCGCGCGCACGCGCGGCCATCTCGTCTCGCGCCAGCACCCAGTCGGGTCGCTGGCAGATATAGGCCCAGCTGCGAATCGCAGCGATACGGCCCTGCAGCGTATCGATGTCTCCGGACATATTGTCGAGTTCGCTGATCCGCGCCGCGACGTAATCCGCGCCGATATAGCCGCGACCGAGATCCTGCCATAGCCGCGCGACGAACCGCGCATGCACATCGGGACCCCGCTGGCGGAAATCGGGCAGCGAGCAGGCCTCCCAGAACCGGCGCACCATGCCCGGTCCGCGAACCGCGGCGGCCGCCGGTTCGTCGGCGAGCCGCTTGAGCGTGGCCAGGTCGATCGCCTCGGGCGCAAGCCGCAGCACCGGGTCGTCGGGCGGCGTCTCGAGATCGGCGATCAGCGCAGCCAGCGAATCGAAGCGCGGTTCGGGATCGCGCCAGAAAAGATGAGTCAGCGGGGCGAAGCGATGCTCCTCGATCGCATAGACCTCTTCCTCGGTAAACTCGGGCGCCGCGCCATGCTTCGACATGCCCGACAGCGTGCCGAAAGTGCCGTCGCGCTGGTGCCGGCCCGCACGTCCGGCGATCTGCGCCATCTCGGCAGGCAGCAGACGGCGCATGCGGACGCCGTCGAACTTGGTCAGCCCGGCAAAGGCGACGTGATTGACATCGAGATTGAGCCCCATGCCGATCGCGTCGGTCGCGACGATGTAGTCGACCTCGCCGCTCTGGAAGAGCGCGACCTGCTTGTTGCGGGTTTCGGGACTGAGTGCCCCCATCACCACTGCCGCCCCGCCGCGAAACCGCCGCAGCATCTCGGCGACGGCGTAGACCTGGTCGGTGCTGAAGGCCACGATCGCGCTGCGCGGCGGCAGGCGCGAGAGCTTGCGCGGCCCGATATGCGTCAAGGTGGAAAACCGCGGCCGGTCCGATATCTCCGCTTCGGGGATCAGCTGGCGGACCAGCGGTTCGAGCGTGGCCGCGCCGAGCAGCATCGTTTCCTCACGGCCGCGGGTGTTCAGCAGCCGGTCGGTAAAGATGTGGCCGCGCTCGCGATCGGCACCGATCTGCGCTTCGTCAAGCGCCACGAATGCCGCCCCGGCTCCGTCGCGCGGCATGGCTTCGGCGGTGCAGCACATATAGCGCGCATTCTTGGGTTCGATCCGTTCTTCACCCGTGATCAGCGCGACGGCATCATCGCCCTTGATCGCCCGGACCCGGTCGTAGACCTCGCGCGCCAGCAGCCGCAGCGGAAAGCCCATGCAGCCGCTCGAATGCGCGACCATGCGCTCGATCGCGAGATGCGTCTTGCCGGTGTTCGTGGGCCCGAGGACCGCCTTGATCGCGCTGCGCTGCACGCGCCCTAGGTGGCAGTCCGCGCCGCAGCGCGCAACCACCCGGCCGGTGCTGTGCTCGGCTCGTCGCAAGCTCGACTCGCATGGCCGCAAGTTAAGGCTGCCTTTACTTTGTTTTGCCAAGCAAAGCGGGCAGACGCGCACCAATCAGGCCGTGCGCGCGCGGTAGCGCCGGATCTCCGGACGGAAGGGACACAGCACGTGTACAGGTCCCCAGCGGACACCGATGATGGACAGGCTTTGCCGGCATCCTCCGCGCAGGGCCCCCACGCGGCCGCGCTGGCGCATGACCAGATTCTGGCCGACGAACCGCGCGCCGCCACTTCGTGGACGACGGTGCGCGATCGCCTGTCCGTACGACTGGCCGGGCTGGACCTTGCGCCCGATCTCGGCAGCGATATCGGCAGCCGGCGCTGGGTGCGCGGGGTAGGGACGTTCGTTGGGCTGACCGCCGTCGCACTCGCCTTCTGGCCCAGCTTTGCCCCGCTCGAGGCGGCGCCATCGGCCCATGTCGACGATGCCGTGCGCGACGAATACCGCAGCCAGATGATCCTGCCGCTCGCGCTTGGTGCCGACAGCGGGCGGCGCATGGGCGCGACCACGCTGGCTGCTCCGCTCGCGGCGGCGCCCGAACGCCCCACGCTCGAACTGGTGACCACGCTCGCACGCGGCGACAGCCTCGAACGCATGCTACGCCGTGCCGGGGTGGGCCGCGACGACACTGCAAGGGTCGCCCAATTGGTGGGCGGCGCGGTCCCGCTCGAAGAAATCCAGCCGGGGACCACCTTCGGCATCACGCTGGGCCGCCGCACGGCACCGGGCGCGCCGCGCCCGCTCGAGGCGCTCGATTTCCGCGCCCGGTTCGACCTCGCGCTCGAAATCGGCCGCTTCACCGAGGGCGCCGATCTGGCGCTGACCAAGAAGGCCATCCGCGTCGACGAGACCCCGCTGCGGATCCGCGGCACAGTGGGCGACAGCCTCTATCGCTCGGCGCGCGCGGCCGGTGCCCCCGCCAGCGCGGTGCAATCCTATCTCAAGACGCTGGGCCAATATGTGAATCTCGACCGCGATATCCGCGCGGGCGACACGTTCGATTTCATCGTCGCACACCGGCGCGCCGCCACCGGCGATCGGCAGGCGGGCCAACTGCTCTATGCCGGGCTCGAGCGCGACGACACGCCGCGCGTCCAGCTGATGCGCTGGGGCGAGGACGGCGAATTCTACGAAGCCTCGGGCGTGGGCGAACAGCGCGGCGGGCTGATGGCACCGGTACCGGGGCGGACGACCTCGGCCTTCGGCATGCGCCGCCACCCGATCCTCGGCTATCGCCGGATGCATGCAGGGCTCGACTTCAAGGCACGGCACGGCACGCCGATCGTCGCGGTCACCGATGGCCGCGTCACCGGCGCGGGCCGCATGGGCGGCTGCGGCAATGCCGTGCGCCTGCGTCACGATGGCGGGATCGACACGCGCTATTGCCACATGAGCCGCATCGCGGTGAATCGCGGCCAGGCCGTGCGCCGCGGGCAGGTGATCGGCTATGTCGGTTCGACGGGCCTGTCGACCGGGCCGCACCTCCATTACGAAATGTACCGCGGCGGCCGCGCGATCGACCCGGCATCGGTGCAATATGTCACGCGCGCACAGCTGGCCGGCGCCGATCTGCGGCGCTTCAGGGAAGCGCTGGCGCGGATCAAGACGGTCGAACCCGGCGCCGCGCTTGCTGCGCTTGAACAGACTGCGGCCGAAGTCGCGGCGCAGGAACCGATCCGCGAGATCGACAAGCTCGGCCCGCCCAAGAAGGGCTGAGATTGCACCGCGCGTCCGCATGCGGCATTGCCGCGCGATGACCCAAGCAAGCTACCCCGCCACCCGCCTGCGCCGCACACGCGCCAGCGGCTGGAGCCGCGCCATGCACCGCGAAACCGTGCTGACGCCCGCCGATCTGATCTGGCCGCTGTTCGTCACCGATGGTTCCGGGGTCGAGGAACCCGTTACCAGCCTGCCGGGCGTGTCGCGCTGGTCGGTCGACCACATCGCCAAACGCGCGAAGGAGGCGGTCGATCTGGGCATCCCCTGCATCGCGCTGTTTCCCAACACGCAGCCCGATCGCCGCAGCGACGACGGGGCCGAGGCGCTCAATCCCGACAATCTGATGTGCCGCGCGATCAAGGCGGTCCGCGATGCCTGCGGAAGCGATATCGGCATCCTCACCGATGTCGCGCTCGACCCCTATACCAGCCACGGCCAGGACGGGCTGCTCGACGACGCCGGCTATGTCGTCAATGACGATACGGTGGCAGTGCTGGTCGACCAGGCGGTCAACCAGGCCGCTGCGGGGGCCGATATCATCGCCCCATCCGACATGATGGATGGCCGCGTGAAGGCTATCCGCATGGCGCTGGAAATGAACCAGCATCCCAACGTCCAGATCATGGCCTATGCGGCCAAATACGCCTCCGCCTTCTACGGCCCGTTCCGCGATGCGGTGGGTTCGGGCGGCCTGCTCAAGGGCGACAAGAAAAGCTACCAGATGGATCCCGCCAATGGCGACGAGGCGCTGCGCGAGATCGCCTTCGATATTGCCGAGGGTGCCGACAGCGTGATGGTCAAGCCAGGCCTCGCCTATCTCGACATCATCTGGCGCGCCAAGCAGGAATTCGGCGTGCCTGTCTTCGCCTATCAAGTCAGCGGCGAATATGCGCTGATCGAGGTCGGCGCGGCCGCCGGGGTGGGCAACCGCGACGCGCTGCTGATGGAGAAGCTGCTCGCCTTCAAGCGCGCCGGGTGCAGCGGGGTGCTGACCTATCACGCGCCGCGCGCCGCGCAGCTGCTCAATGGCTGACTTCCGCCACGAGACCGACCGGCTGATCCTGCGCGATTGGCGCGAGGAAGACTGGCCGCTCTTCTGGGAGGGGACCAACACGCCCGGCGTAATGCGCTGGCTGGGCGGGGTTTGCGACGGCGCGAAGCGCGATGCAGCGCAGCAGCGTCTGCTTTCCTATGAACGCGAACATGGCCACACCTTCTGGTGCGTCGAGCGACGCAGCGATGGCGCGATTCTCGGTTTCTGCGGTCTCAAGCGTTCGAATCAGTCGGGCGGCCCGCTCGGCATGATGGAAGTGGGCTGGCGGCTGCGCGAAGACGCCTGGGGCAGGGGCTATGCGAAAGAGGCCGCTACCGCCTCGCTCGATCTTGCCTTCGACCGGTTCGATGCGGAAGAGGTGATCGCCATGACGGTTCAGCGCAACACGGCCAGCTGGGGGTTGATGCAGCGGCTGGGAATGCGCCGCCGCGCCGATCTCGATTTCGACAATGCGGAGTTCGACAAGGACGACCCGGTCATCATCGTCTATTCGGTCGATCGCGCGTCGTGGACAGCCCATCGTGGCTGATATCATCGCCGAAACCGACCGGCTGATCCTGCGCACGATCGAGGAAAGCGACGCCGCCCGACAGGACCGCCTGCTCAACACGCCGGCGGTCATGGCGCGGCTCGGCGGGGTCAAGGAACTGCACGAAATCGAGGCGAAACACGCCAAGGCGATGGCGATGTACGCGCGCGAGGGCTTCAGCTTCCTGTTCATGATCGAAAAGGCGAGCGGCGAGATGGTCGGGCATTGCGGGATCAAGCGCGTCGACAACCCACTGGCGCCCAACGTCGGCGATCACGAGATCGGCTGGCTGGTGCGAGAGGATCGCTGGCGGCGCGGCTATGCCGAAGAGGCGATGCGCGCGGTGCTCGACTGGGCCTTCACACGCATCGCGGCGCCGCACGTCGTGGCGCTGACCAGCCACGCCAATGCCGGAAGCTGGAAACTGATGCAAAAGCTCGGCATGGTCCGCCGCGAAGATCTCGATTTCGCGGACCCGGCCTTCCCGGCCGAGGACAATCCGACGATCCAGTATTCGCTCACGCAAGAGCAATGGGAGAGCGCGAAGTGACTGCAAGCCGCCCCGGCGTAACCATCATCCCGATCCACGGCCACACGCCGCGCATCCACGACAGCGCCTTCATTGCGCCCGGTTGCACGATCATCGGCAATGTCGAGATCGGGGCCGACAGCTCGGTATGGTACAATTGCGTGCTGCGCGCCGACGTCAGCCGAATCGTCATCGGCGAGCGCTCGAACATCCAGGACGGCAGCGTGGTCCACTGCGATCCCGAGCGTCCCGGCGATCCCGATGGCGCACCCTGCCTCATCGGCGATGACGTCCTCGTCGGCCACATGGCGATGGTCCACGGCTGCCGAGTCGAGGACCGCGGTTTCGTGGGGCTCGGCGCGATCGCAATGAACAAGGCGGTAATCGGCTCCGACGCCATGCTGGCAGCGGGCGCCATGCTGACCGAAGGCAAGGTCATGGGCGCGCGCGAACTGTGGGGCGGCCGTCCCGCGCGCAAGATGCGCGATCTCGACGATGCCGCGATCGCGAGCATGCGGATGGGCGTGGCGCATTATGCCGAGAATGCCCGGCATCACGCCGCCGCGGTCGATGCCGCGACCCAGCGCTGACCTGCCCGACCGCGCCGCTCTGGCATCGCGGATCAGCGCGGGCGAGATATCGCTGCGCGTCACGCCCGGCGCGCGCAGCGAATCGATCAGGCTCGAAAACGATCATGTCGCCGTGAAAGTCCGGGCCCGGCCCGAAAACGGCGCGGCGAATGCAGCGACGGAGAAACTGGTGGCGCGGGTGCTTGGGGTCGCGACGTCACGCTGTCGGATTGTGCGCGGCGCAACTTCGCGCGCAAAGGTTCTGTCGGTCAGTCCCTGATCAGCGCGCGCAGGGCATCGATCCGGTCGGCTTCGTGCGGCGGCTTGTCCCAGCGGATCCGGTGAATGCGTGGAAAGCGCATGGCGAGCCCCGATTTGTGGCGCTTGCTGGCATGGACACTGTCGAACGCGACCTCGAACACCAGCTTGCGCTCGGTCTCGCGTACCGGGCCGAAGCGGTTGACCGTGTGCTGCCGCACATGCCGGTCGATCTTTTTCAGTTCCTCGTCGGTAAACCCCGAATAGGCCTTGCCCACCGGCAGCAGGTCGGCCCCCTGGTCCGGATCGCCGTCCCAGCATCCGAAGGTGTAGTCGGAAAAGAAGCTCGAACGCTTGCCGCTGCCGCGCTGGGCATACATCAGCACGCAATCGACCAGCAGCGGATCGCGTTTCCACTTGTACCAATAGCCGACCCGCCGCCCGGCGATATAGGGGCTGTCCTTGCGTTTGAGCATCAGCCCTTCGATCGCGTCGTCGCGGCTGCCTTCGCGGATTTGCGCGAGATGGTCGAAATCGCGTACTTCCACCACCCGACTGATATCGAAATGGCTGTCGGGCAGCCGCCCCATCAGCTTTTCGAGCGTGGTGCGGCGATCGGTCCAGGGCCGTTCGCGCTGGTCCTCGCCATCGAGCAGCAGCACGTCGTACAGCCTGACGAAGGCGGGGAAGTCGCGCAGCATCTTCTTGCTGACAGTCTTGCGCCCGAGCCGCTGCTGCAGCGCGTTGAAGCTGGCGGCGCCGCCTTCCTCGCCGCCCTGCGTCGATCCGCGCACCAGCAATTCGCCGTCGAGCACTGCGGGGAACGGCAGCACGTCGAGCAATTCGGGAAAAGTCGAGGAAATGTCGTCGCCCGAGCGGGAGTAGATGCGCGTTTCCCCGCCCGCGTGGACGATCTGGACGCGGATACCGTCCCATTTCCATTCGGCAGCGTAATCGCCCAGGTCGACCACGGTTTCTTCCAGCGGATGCGCCAGCATGAACGGGCGGAAGGTCGGCAGATTGTCGATGTCGGGCGGCGGCAGGCCCTTTGCTGCCCAGTCGAACAGCGCGGTATAGGGCGGCTCCAAGCCGTGCCAGTATTCCTCCACCTCGTCGACCGACACGGCGAAGGCCTGCGCGAAGGCCGTCTTGGCGAGGCGGCTGGATACGCCGATCCGCATACCGCCGGTGGCCAGCTTGAGCAGGGCATAGCGGCCTGCGGCGTCGAGCCGGTCGAGCAGGCGCGGCAGTTCGGCCACCACGCTCTTGCGGTTCATCGCCGACAGCAGGTCCACGCTTTCGCTGACCGAAGGCGGATCGGGTTCGCGATCGGGCGAGGGCCACAGCAGGCTGGCGGTTTCGGCGGTATCGCCCACGAAATCGCGGCTGAGCGTCCACAGCACCGGATCGACCCGGTCCTTGAGCAGATTGCGGATGGTCGAGCTCTTGACCGCGGGAAAGTCGAGCCCGTCGGCCAGCGCGGCGAGCGCCCAGCCGCGATCGGGATCGGGCGTCGCGCGCAGATATTCGGCGATCAGCCGCAGCTTCTCGTTGCGGCTGCGCGTATAGACCAGCGCGTCGATCAGGGCGGCGAACTCTTCCATGCTATGTCCGGGGGCGGGCGATGGAGGCGGGAAGCAAATCAGTCATCCTCGTCCTCATAGCCGACCAGCGCGAGCGCCCGGGCACGGCGCTGGTGCAGCTGGCACCAGCGCAGCAGCGCATCCTCGCGGCCGTGCGTGATCCAGTTTTCCTGCGCGTCGACTTCCTCGATCGTGCGCGTCAGTTCGCCCCAGTCGGCGTGGTCGGAAATGACCAGCGGCAGTTCGACATTGCGCTGCCGTGCGCGCTGGCGCACGCGCATCCACCCGCTCGCCATGGCGGTGATCGGTTCGGGGAGCCGGCGGCTCCAGCGGTCGTTGAGCGCCGAGGGCGGGCAGACCACGACATGCCCGCGCATGTCCTCCTTGCTGTGATCGGCCACCAGCCGCAATTCGCCCAGATCGACCCCGTGTTCCTCGTACAGGCGGCACATCTTCTCCATCGCCCCGTGCAGATAGATCGGCTGGCGATGCCCCGCGGCGCGCAGTTCGGCGATCACGCGCTGCGCCTTGCCCAGCGCATAGGCGCCCACCAGCACGCAGCGGTCGGGATGCGCGGCCAGCCGGTCGAGCAGCTTGGCCATCTCCTCGGCGATCGGCGGGTGGCAGAACACCGGCAGGCCGAAGGTCGCTTCGGTGATGAAGATATCGCACGGGGTAACTTCGAATGCGGGGCAGGTGGGGTCGGCGCGGCGCTTGTAATCGCCGGTCACGATTACCCGCTCGCCCGCGTGTTCGAGCAGGATCTGCGCGCTGCCGAGCACGTGGCCGGCGGGGATATAGGTCGCATCGACGCCGCCCGGCAGGCGGATCGTTTCGCCGTACTCGACCGGCACCGCTTGATGCGGGATCTCGCCGGCGTCGTCCTCGGCCCCGGTGCGATAGCGCAATTCCATGATCGCCAGCGTCTCGGGCGTGGCGACCGTCTGGCCATGCCCGCCGCGCGCATGGTCGGCATGGCCATGCGTCACCAGCGCCTTGTCCACGGCCCGGCTGGGATCGACCCAGCAATCGGCGGGGACGACATGGATGCCCCACGGCTCGGGCTTGATCCAGGAGAAGGGGGCAGCACTCATCTCCGACTCAAACGAAAAGGGCGCCGACCGTTCCCGGTGGCGCCCTTTCATGTGATGCGAAATGCCGCGTCAGCTGTTGCCGCCGTTTTCCTCGCTGGCATCGGCTTCGGGCTTCTTGTTGCCCGCCGCCTTCTTTTTCGCGGCCGGTTTGCGCTTGGTACGGGGCGGGGCGGGGGTGAGTTCGAAGGCCGGTTTGCCGTCCTTCATCGTCACCGAAACTTCGCCGCCGTCGGCCAGCTTGCCGAACAACAGTTCCTCGGCCAGCGGTTGCTTGATCCGATCCTGGATCAAGCGGCCCATCGGGCGCGCGCCGAACAGGCGGTCGTAGCCCTTGTCGGCCAGCCATGCGCGGGCTTCCTTGTCGAACTGGATGTCGACATTCTGTTCGGCCAGCTGCAGTTCGAGCTGGAGGATGAACTTGTCGACCACGCGCGCGACGGTGTCCTTGCCGAGATAACCGAACGGCACGATCGCATCGAGCCGGTTGCGGAATTCGGGCGTGAACATCCGCTTGACTGCTTCCTCGCTCGCATCTTCCTTGGACACGTCACCGAAACCGATGCCCTGGCTTGCCATGTCGGCCGCGCCGGCATTGGTGGTCATGATCAGCACGACATTACGGAAATCGACCGTCTTGCCGTGATGGTCGGTCAACCGGCCGTTATCCATCACCTGCAGCAGGATGTTGAACAGGTCGGGATGCGCCTTCTCGATCTCGTCGAGCAGCAGCACGCTGTGCGGATTCTGGTCAACCGCATCGGTCAGCAGGCCGCCCTGGTCGTAACCGACATAGCCCGGGGGCGCGCCGATCAGCCGGCTGACGCTGTGGCGTTCCATGTATTCGGACATGTCGAAGCGCTTGAGTTCGATCCCCATGATGCTGGCGAGCTGACGCGCGACTTCGGTCTTGCCGACCCCGGTCGGGCCACTGAACAGGAAACTGCCGATCGGCTTGTCCGGATCGCGCAGGCCCGCGCGGCTGAGCTTCATTGCAGTCGCCAGCTTCTTGACGGCCGCATCCTGCCCGAAGACCACGTGCTTGAGATCGCGTTCGAGGTTCTCGAGCGCCTTCTTGTCGTCCTTGCTTACCGATTTGGGCGGGATCCGCGCCATCGTCGCAATCACCGCCTCGATCTCGCGCGCAGTGATCTTCTTCTTGCGGCGGCTGGGTGGGACCAGCATCTGCATCGCCCCGACTTCGTCGATCACGTCGATCGCCTTGTCGGGCAGCTTGCGGTCGTTGATGTAGCGGGCCGACAGCTCGACCGCGGTCTTCAGCGCATCGGCGGTATAGGTAACCTTGTGATGGTCCTGGAAGGCGGTCTTCAACCCCTTGAGGATCTTTACAGTGTCCTCGATGGTGGGTTCGTTCACATCGATTTTCTGGAACCGCCGCAACAGCGCGCGATCCTTCTCGAAGTGGTTGCGGAATTCCTTGTAAGTGGTCGAACCGATGCAGCGGATGGCGCCGCTCGACAGCGCGGGCTTAAGGAGGTTGGACGCATCCATCGCTCCGCCGCTGGTCGCCCCGGCACCGATCACCGTGTGGATTTCGTCGATGAACAGGATTGCTTCGGGCATTCCTTCGAGTTCGGTGACCACTTGCTTTAGCCGTTCCTCGAAATCGCCGCGATAGCGCGTGCCGGCCAGCAGCGCGCCCATGTCGAGCGAATAGATCACTGCTTCCTGCAGCACTTCGGGAACGTCGCCCTCGACGATCTTGCGCGCCAGCCCTTCGGCAATGGCGGTCTTTCCGACGCCGGGATCACCCACGTAGAGCGG